>Ga0247610_10007435_pt1 | contig 11246 bp, 2 predicted proteins | sample 174DNAGHGhighgp2_FD_193483 | JGI IMG/M metagenome (GOLD analysis project Ga0247610, IMG submission 193483) | Sheep rumen microbial communities from Palmerston North, Manawatu-Wanganui, New Zealand - 1742 DNA GHGhigh gp2 | ecosystem: Host-associated > Mammals > Digestive system > Stomach > Rumen ...
GGATTGGGGATTGGGGATTGGGCCCAATCCCCAATCCCCAATCCCCAATCCCCAATCCCCAATCCCCATAAATATAAATTTAAATCTTTTAATATTTAAATTAAATTAATTATTTTAATTTAAATAAAAAAAATAAATAAATTAATTTTATTATTTTTATTTGATTATAATTTAGTATATCTAAAAAATAAAAAAATAATTATAAAAATGTCGAAGATTTTGGAATTAAAAGATACAACCAAAATCAAAGAAAAAACATTTTATATCTTTTTTATATTTTCAAAGACTAAAGACGAAGAGATAACATTTAAATTCAACTCTGATAAAACAAAACAAGTTTATTCTTTAAAACAAACAATTAATGGAGGATTCAGAAATATCATTATACTGAAGCATATATATTTTCCCACAAATCCTTCGGAAATAATTGATTTATCATTTAACAACAAAGGTGAAATTTTCAAAGTCAATTTTAAGTTTGATGAAGGAACTTTTATTTTCAATCCGACTTTGAAAATAAAGAAAAATAAAACTTCGAATGAAAAGAACATTTCACAAAAAAATATCATTAAAATAATAGACAAAATAGATATTTTCACAAAATGCCTGGAAAAGGAAAATGAAAATTCAAAGTTAGGAGAACTTTACAGCGATAGTGTGGACTTTTTCAACTTAAGTCAAGATTTTGAGTTACTTATTTATTTATTCATCAAAGTTTTTAGGCTTGAACAAAATTTTAAAGATATCTGCAAAAAGCTTTTAGATATCTTCTGGGAAAAAACAACAAATGAAAATATTAAAAATCTAACTAACCAAAACGAAAGTTGTAGTCAATACTTGGGAGAAATAAAAAAAATTGAATCAAATTCAGAGAAATTAATATCAGAATATGGCTTAGATAAAGAAAAGTTTTATGGATTTATACTACTATATTTGAATAATTATGATTTAAAACAATTTCAGTCATTATCAAAAAAATTTCAAGAACAAAATGAAAAAGAAAAAGAAAAGCAAAAACAAAATTTTTTCTTCGATATTTTGATCCATTTTTCATCCACTTTTTCTAAAGATATTGATGTATGTTTAGAAAAGTATGTTAATTATCTCTCTAGTAAAGACTTCAAAACACTGGAAACTTCTGGCTTTGCTTATTTTAAAAAAATAGAAAAATTTATTCATGTGGTTAATAAAAATAAAGAAGAATTGATAAAAATAAATGGTTTCAAAACTCTCAAGATACCAAAACAAATTGACTATAACTTGGAAAATCCAGACAAATTTATTGAAGAATTAAATGAAATTTCAAAATTTAATGAAAATCTAACAAAATTAATGATATTTTTATCAGATATCTTTTGGAAAGAAATGACTAAAGTCTTAGGAAGGCCTTCAGCTGAAAATATTTATAATCTCTTTCAATTGAGAGAAATTTTCAAAAAGTACTTCAAATTTGTGACTGATCATTACAAAAAGGATCATGTCTTTTATATAAATGCAGAGGAGACAAATGGAAAAGATGAATTAGCAGTAATTTTAAATAGAATAATTCAAAAGAATATTGAAGAGGAAAAGGAAATTTCAAATGATGAAATTATAAATCAAATAACCAAATATGATATTTATTATAAAGAAGATATCTATATAAACCGAAGAGAACTTAATTTTCTGGAGGTAATTAATTTAGATGAAAACGATTCTGAATGGATGAGCAAATTCAAAGAAGCAAATTTTGAAGATATTTTCAAAAATGATATAGAAATTTATTTATTAAAATTAGATTCCAAAATTAAGAAAATGGAAGATTTGGGAATAGTTATTTCAATAATAAATGAAAAAAAGATTGAAGATCTGGGCAAAATGGAATATTTAATTGGATTATTAAAGAGAAAAGCCTTGAATTTGATGAAAAATTCCAATAAATCAAAGGAACAATATAAAGAAGAAAAATTATTAGCATTAATAGATTTATTCAAAATTATTTATAAATACACCCAAAAATTTGAAAAAATAAAAGATATTTTCGACAAGTTAGAAAATGAAAATAAGCACATAATCTTAATGAACTTATTAAAAGCTTTTCCTGAAGAAAAGACATTGAAAGATATTATATTTGACTTTTATATTCGTAACATAAATATCTACTATAAAAATATAATCGAATTATTTGAAAATTTAACTGAGGAAAATATTAAAAATTTCATGAGTAAAATATCTGATAAAAAAGAGGATAAGAAAAATTATAAGATAATTTCTTATGAAAATTTTTTTACAGAAAAAGAAAGCTTGAATTTAAATTTGTTACAAGAATTGAATAAAAAAATTGATCTTATCAAAAAGACTTATTACTATGGGGAAAGTAGAAGGGTACTTGAAAAAATTTATAATGCCATAGAAGAAAAGAAATTAGAAATTAGGAATTTGAAAATTCTACTTTCTTTTTCAAAAGATAATGTAATAAAAAGATTAGAATTATTGAATATTTTAAATAAGTCTATAAATCCAGAAGACAAATATGAGGAACTGAAAGCAAAATATGAAAAAGCTCTAGAAGAAATAAAGGAGCTAAGAAAAATTTCAGAAGCATTTAAAGTATTTCACAAGGAGTTCCATAAAGAAGAAATAAAAAAAATAGAAGAAAAAATAGAAAAGTTTAACAATGGAGAAATAAAAGAATTTGATAATATATCTAAATTAATTATGGAACTTGGAGAAGACCTAAAAAAAAAAGCAGAAAAAATAAACAAAATTAAAGAAAGTATTATATTTAAGAATTTACTACGCAATACCCAAGGTATTGATGAAGATGCCCGTTTTGAAACAGCTATGACAAAGCTTAAATCTGAATTTTTTAAAGAGAAAAGAAATACTAAAAATCCAGATGCAAAAAAAAAGAGAGAATTTCAAATAATTATAGACATTTTAGGTTTAAAGGACGATGAGAAAACTCAAAGAGAATTAAAATATATGGAAGATTCTAGCGGCGCAGAAGAAGATATTAAAAGTATGATATATTTTTGTGAAAATTTTAAACTCAATGGCAATGATAATATGGATGAAAATGAAAAAGAAGATGAATTTGAAGAGTTTTTAAGAGAAAAATATCAAAACATCAAAAACAATAATAAAAAAGTAGATAATTTGAATGAATTGAAGAAAGAGCGCATTTATGACTGTGAAAACAAAGGTCTTAATGTGGAATTTTTTAATTTGTTTAATAACCAAAAAGAAGCTATTGATTTTTTGCTTACAAAAACTCATGAAAATTTAGAAATTATTAAAGATAAACTCATATCTATTGATAATGCAGTAAAATCAAGTGATATTGATGAAGTAGATAATTGTATTGACTTTTTTAATAATATGCTTAGGAGCAGCAAAAGTAAAAAAGATTTGTTTGAAAATATAAATAAAATTCAAGAAAATATGTTAGGCTATTTCAAGAAATACATACAGATTTTTCCTTATTTAGTAGAATTGGACAATAATTCAGATAATTCTTATAATTTATATATTCAAGCAAAGAAATATTTTAGTCAAGCTAAATATTATATAAGTTTAAACTTTGAAGAATATATCTATATAGACCCTGAAAAAAAGGAAGAAAAAACTATTGATTTAGATAATATCAAAAGTATTAAACATAAAATAAACATTCCAAATGAAGTAGAAATAAGGCTAAAAGAAAATAAAGATCTACCTGAAGGTCAAGAAAGAATTTCTTTTCAAAAAACAATGTTATTGCTTAAATTTAAAGAAGTCGTTAGTAATATTGAACTAATAGAACAGTTTATTTGGGTATTTCAAAGAAAGGGATGCAGCCTTCCAATAGAAATTGAAATAAACGTAAAATATCCAGAAGTAACTTATTTTCTAAAGAAAAAGCAAATTCCTTTTGCAGATAATAGTTCCAATCTAGACCTTTCCAAATATCTTCTGAATGTGAAAAATTATCTTGAAAAATCATTAGATTCTCATTATAAAAGAGAGCAAAATTTACGATTTTTGTATGGAAAACAATTCGATACTTTAAATAGGCACATTACAGGATCTGAAAGGATACCTTCTTTTTTAAGATATATACTAAATAATTTGAATGATAACCAAGATATCAAGGAAGGAGAAAAAAGTTTTGAATCCTCAACTAAAAACTATGTTGACGGATATAAGGATTATACTGATGATTGGTTCAAAATTTATAATAATTATATATCATCTGTTTTGCAATCAAATGGAATCAGCATTGAAGAACTTTATGAAAAAATGAAAATAAAATCAAATGATGGTAAAATTTATAAAGGAATTTATTTATACAAATCAGATTATAATTCAATAGAAGAGGATATATTAAAAATATTTATTGAAAAAACAAGAAATATTCCTATTGCTCAGAATATTCTAATAAGTAACAAAGAGACCTCTTTTGAAGAGATTCAGGCTTTCTTTTATAGGGCATTTCTATGTAGATTTAATACTTTATTTGCGATTGAAATAAATGATTCTTTGTCAGATATTCAATTAAGAATCATCATTAATTTCATTAGTCAATTATTAAAGTTTCAACTAGATAAATACAATAAAAAGACGAAAGAAAATTTAGACATTAAAGAAACAAGCAAATATATAGAACCATTAATTATTTTTGTTTATAACGTGAATAAGCTGAACGAATCATTTTTGAATGAGATAAACAAGTTTAATCCAGGACAATACCCAAAAATAAAAGAGACAATCTCCTTAAATGACAAGCACAGTGTAAGATCCTCAAGAGAATCTCTTGCAGAAAAAGTAGAAATTAAGCTGAATCAAATTTTGTCCAATAATACTCATATTTATTCTTCTGAAATATGTGGTTTAGGTAAGACAGAAAAAATAAAATACTGTATAAAAAAAAAGAATAAAGAATATATATATTTTCCATTAGGAGGAAAGCTATCTAGAAATACCATATTCCAAAAGGTTGAAGCAATTTTGAAAAGAATCAAAGACATTACGAAAACAGCAATTCACTTGGATTTATATGAAACAGAGGACACATCAATTTTGAACGAATTTTTGTTTTCTTTTTGCTTTACAAAATTTTATGCAAATGAGAAAAATATTCTCTATATCCCTATAAAGATAGAAATTTATATTGAAATTCCAAATTGCTATAATAATTTTCTTGAAAATTATCCAATTTTAAATTATTTTGATGATAAGGACAAGATTGAGTTTAAAAAGAGAGATGAATTAAGATTAGATGAAGAAAAAATTAAATTTTTTAATTGGATGCTTCCTGAAGAAGAAAAAAAAGGTAAATCAATTACAAAAAGTGCTGAAGATTATATTATTAAAAATATAGGAGCTGACAAGTTTTCTTACCATCAAGTCAATATTTTTATCAACTTATTTATGAATCAATATAAGTTTGATAATAAAGAATTAATATTCTATGATAAAAATAATAAAAATATAACTAAAGAATGTATAGAAGAATTTGCAAAATGCACAAAATATTTCACTTTAGGTGTATATGCAAAGTTTCTCACTAAAGGTTTGGATGAAGAAAGTGATGCTTCATTAAAAGAAGAATCAATTAAAACTTTAGAAGATATAAATGTCAATGTCAATGATAATCAATCTAACTATGAATCAAATATTAATATTGACCTTGATTTTGATAACAAAAAAATTATAAATAATAACAGTCAAAGTGAGATTAATAATAGTTGTATTACTACTAGTAATAAATTTGTTGATTTAAAAGAAAAATCAAATAAAGAAATCAACGAGAAAATTGGCAAAAATTATGAAGAATTAAGAAAAAATTATATAAGTAAATTATCTGAGCTCTACCAAAAAGATTTAGAAAATGAAAAGTTTGAAATTCCCCTTATATTTACTCCAAAAAATACTGATTATTATAGAGAAATATTTTTATCCGATGATAAATTAAAAGAATATAATGAATCAGATATTAACTTTCTTGAAGAAATTAAATTTATTTTCCAACTTGAAAATCCTGTTTCAAAAGAAGAGAAATCAAAACTCAAATCATTGAAAGAAATTATAGATAAAGATAATTATGTCATAACTTCTGATAATTTTAGGAAAATGATTTTGATTTTATATAGAATCTTAGCTAATATTCCTGTAATTTTAATGGGAGAGACTGGTTGTGGGAAGACTGGATTAATAAGGAAATTATATCAATTATTAAATAATGGGGAAGATATGGATCCAAATAAAAATATGGTTAATGTTGACTCAAGTATTAACGATGAAAAATTAATTGAGAAGATGGATGAAATAAATAAGGAAGCTAAGGGAAAAAAAGGCAAAGATTTTTGGGTTTTATTTGATGAAATTAATACTTGTAATTCACTTGGTTTGCTGAATGAAATTTTTATTAATCGTTCTTATGATGGAACAAAAATTGAAGATAATATAAGGCTTATTGGTACTTGCAACCCTTATAGACTTAAATCAGATAAGGAAGAGAGTTGTGGATTATCACATCCTTATAAAAATAAGGTTTTGGCATATGATGTTAATATTTTGCCTCAATCTTTGATGTATTTTGTATTTAATTTTGGTGCTTTACAAAAGGAAGATGAGGATAAATATATTCAAAGCATACTATCTAATCATTTTAAGTATTTTGAAAAAGGATTGATAAAAATAGTGAAGGAAATCATAAGTAAATGCCATCAATATCTCAGGAAATTATATGGTCTTTCTGTGGTTTCACTAAGAGAAATTAAAAGATTCATAAAACTATACGATAATTTAGTGAAATATTATCAAATTAAAGATGATTTAGATTTAGAGAATAATAAGAAAGAAATTGTTAATGATAACAAAGAAAAAATTTTAAAAAAAAATAAAAAAAAAAAAAAAAGATAATGCTAATGTTACAAGTGAAAAAATGAAACTATATCAAATTAAATCACTTATTGTAGCTACTTATTTAAGTTATTACATAAGATTAATAGATCAAAAAAAGAGAACTAATTTTGAAGCTGATATTAAATCAAGTTTAGTAGATTTGACAAATTATTATTATTCAGAAAAAGAAAAAAAGGAAGAAGAAATAAAAGATGATCAAAAAAAAGAAGATGAAGGATTAAAGAATAATGAAAATAAAAAAGAATTTCAAAGTAATTTTAATAATCCTTTGGATATAAAATGGAAACCTTTGTTAAATGATTATAAGAATTGCAAATCCGATAATAAAAAAAATTTCAGTCTATTTTTTGAAAATGAATGTGACTATATAATAGACGAAATAAATGTAGATAAAGGAATTGCCAAAAATAGAATTCTAAAAGAAAACATTTTTCTCCAATTCATAGCCATTACATCAAATATTCCTTTGTTAATTATAGGAAAGCCTGGAAGTAGTAAAAGCCTAAGTTTCCAACAATTAAAAAAATCAATGCGTGGAAAGTACTCAAAAAGCCAATTTTTTAGAAAATATCCTCAAATATTGAGCATTTATTTCCAAGGCTCAGAATCAACTTTAGCAGAAGATATTGATAATTTATTTGAAAGAGGAAAAGAAACTTTAAAAAAATATGAGAATAATCAAGAAAATAAGCCAATCTCATTACTTATTTTTGATGAAATTGGCCTATCAGAATATGCAAAAGACAATCCAGTTAAAGTTTTACATAAAAATTTAGAATATGATGGTGTTAAAGATGGTTTGAGTTTTGTAGGGCTTAGTAACTGGAAATTGGATTCAAGTAAATTAAATAGAGTGTTATATTTGTCTGTTCCTGATTTAGATAGACAAAGTGATGATCTTATAGAGACTGCAAGATGCATAGCAGAAAGTATAAGGGAAAATAATAATATAGATCAAGTATTATTAAAAATACTTTGCGAAAGTTATAAATCATATAAAGAAGAAGTAAGGAAAATAAAAGAATATGTTGTATTTAAGGAGTTTGAGCTACAAGAAATGAGGCAAGTTTTGGATTCATTAGATCAAGAAGAAATAAAGAATATTTTCAAAAAAGATAAAAAAGATATAAATCTAGATGATTTTAAGAAAAATAGAGAAAAAATAAAAACAAATAAAAAATATTCGTGGAACTATGGAAATTTTAATGATTTTAAAAAAAATAATGAATATAAGACTTTATATACAAATAATAGAAGTGTAAATGAGGAGTTTCACGGAAATAGGGATTTTTACAATTATATTAAGGGAGTTTGTAATATTAAATCTCTTTCAAAAAACTTAGATAATACTGATTCAGATATAAGTGAACAAATTGAAAAGGTTATTGAAAGAAATTTTGGTGGTGTCGACATTAATTTAGACTTAGATTTTGAATTAGCTTATGAAGATGAAACTGAAAGCATGACTAAACTCAATACAATGCTTAATAAATATCCTAATGCAAAAAAAGAGCTTAAGCTTCCTTCAGTTTTTCTTTTCAAGTATATTTATAATGAACAATTAAAATCATTTTATGAAACAGGTAATGAGGATGGATCGGATGAAAATGAGAATTATATATTAGAAAAATATAAAATCAATGAAGATAACTTAATTAAATATGATTTAATTCAATGCATAAATGGAAATATTAATGATAATGATGCTAGATTTTTATTATTGGAAATAGAAGAAGGATTGAAGTATTTGGTTTATCAGAATATAATAAGCCAAAATAAAGACAAAGTTATCACTTTTATGGAAGGTTCGCCCTTTATCAATGATATTAAAGATAAAAGTGGAGAATATAAAATAAAGAAAATATCCGAAATCCAAAATTATTGCAATAAGGAAATGGTATTAATTTTAAGTAATTTAAGTCAAATTTATCCATTTCTGTATGATTTTTTCAATCGTAATTTCATTATTAAAGACGATAAAAAATATGGTAGAATATGTCAAGGTAATTTCACAGAACAGTTAACATATATTCACGATAAATTTAGAATAATAGTAATGATAGATAAAAATTATATTTATAAGCAAGAATCACCATTCCTCAATAGATTCGAAAAGGCTATAGTGAAATTTGAAGAACTTTTAAATAATAATCAGAAGATATCATCAAAAAACATATTCGAAGAATTAGGAATAAAAGAGCATATTGAAAAAATCTCTTTCAATTATAATATTAAAAATTTATTAATAAATTATAATAAAAAGAGCATTGATAGACTTTATTTTTATTATTCAAATAAAAAATTAAAACATGACGAAATAAAACAAAAAATTTTCGAAAAAATTGCAAGAACTCTTCCTCAGGATATAGTCATAAATTTGGAAGATAACCATCCAATTAAAACTATTTATAACAAAAAAAGCATATTTAACTTCGAAGAATATATCCATTATCTAAAAAAATTGACTGCTGATAAAAAAAATTATTTTAAATTTTCTATTATTTATACTTTTACTAGTATAATTAGTAATATAGAAGGAATAAATGAAAATTGTTCACAGCAAATAATTTCTGAGATAAAAAGCCAAAGCCATTTGATTGAGCTTATAAATGAGAAAAAGTTCAAGAATAAAAAAGGTGATGACAACTTTTTCATTATGCATTCTAACCAGAATGAATTAGATAAAATTAACTTTATAATATCCACACTAAAAAATAACTATACAGATGAAGAAATAAAATTTATTTTCATAGTGCACATAAAGAAAATTATGGACAAGAAAAGGAAAGAAAAAATATATTCAATTCCTGATATTGACGAAAATGTTGACCAAATTTTTATTGATAATCTCAATGGGCTGAATATATCAAATTTTGATACATCAAAAGTAAATGATATGAGATTTATGTTTAATGAATGTCATAAATTAAAAGAAATACAAGGACTAAATAAATTTAATACAATTCAAATTTCAAATATAAATGGAATGCTTCAATTATATAATGAATTAGGAAAAAATTGTGTTCGGATTGGGGTGGGTAATAAATTATATGGAACAGCATTTTTTTGCAAAATACCTTTTCCAGATTCTACTCAATTATTACCTGTGTTGATAGCAGATAAAAATTTATTAAATGAAGATAATATTACCAAAGGGAAAAATATAGAATTTACTATAGAAGAAGGTAAATTATTTTTTAAAATATCATTGAATATTAATAGAATTACTTATACTAGTCAAAAATATAACATAACAATTATTGAAATAAAAGAAAATGATAATTTAGATACTAATTCTTTTTTAAAAATAGATGAACAGATTTTTTCTTCAGATTTTTTAGATAATGAAATAGATATTTATTTAGCTCAATATGCAGAATTAAAAGAAAGGCTAATTTTTTCTAAAGGATGTATTAAAAAAATAAATGATGATAATTCTACATTCTCTCACAGTTGTAATTCTAATAAAGATTCAATAGGAGGTCCCTTAATAAATTTAAACAATAATAAAGTAATAGGAATGCATAAAGGATACGAGAATAATCTCAATCTCAATTATGGTATATTACTAAAGCTTCCAATATTGGAATTTAATAATGAAATGAATAAGAATTGTAAAAATAACAGCCAAATAATTAATTCTTTTCAAAATAATAATAATAATTATATAAATGAATTAAATATAGAAAACACTTTTTTAATAAATAAAATAAATAAATTAGAAGAGGAATTAGAAAAAGAAAAAAATGAAAATAAAATATTAAAAGGAAAAATAAATAATTTAGAATACTTAATAAATGAAAATAATGAAAAAATAAATAATTCAAAATTAAAAATAAAAGAATTAGAAGAAATAATTAAAAATAAATCTAAAAATGATCCAAATCTTCAAAAAATAATTAAATTAATGGAAGAGCTTAGTCAATTAAAATCTAAATTACCTTTTGAGTTATTAGAAAATGAGAAATTAATGGTAATAGCTTTTATTTCAGAAGATGAAAATTTTCATTTTTCAACAATATGTAAAAATACTGAAAAGTTTTCAAGAATAGAAAATATGATATATAATGAATATCCTTGCTATGATAATGATAATAATATTTTTATTGCAGATAATAAAATTATTAATAAGCATAATTCTTTAGAAAATAATGGCATAAAAAATAATGATATTATCATTGTTAAAGAGAAAAATAAAGAAGAATATAATAAAATAAATTCAGATTAATTATTTAATAAAAATATTTAATGGAGATTGTGAGGATTTTGGGGATTGGGGATTGGGGATTGGGGATTGGGGATTGGGGATTGGGCCCAATCCCCAATCCCCAATCCCCAATCCCCAATCCCCAATCCCC
>Ga0247610_10007436_pt1 | contig 11245 bp, 8 predicted proteins | sample 174DNAGHGhighgp2_FD_193483 | JGI IMG/M metagenome (GOLD analysis project Ga0247610, IMG submission 193483) | Sheep rumen microbial communities from Palmerston North, Manawatu-Wanganui, New Zealand - 1742 DNA GHGhigh gp2 | ecosystem: Host-associated > Mammals > Digestive system > Stomach > Rumen ...
TCTCATGTTCAAGACCGAGGTGGGCAGCACCGCCGAGGGCACCAGCACCATATACCTGCGCCCCGAGACGGCACAGGGTATCTTCGTCAACTACCTCAACGTTCAGAAGACAGGGCGCATGAAGTTGCCCTTCGGCATAGCACAGATTGGCAAGGCCTTCCGCAACGAGATTGTGGCACGACAGTTCATCTTCCGCATGCGCGAGTTCGAGCAGATGGAGATGCAGTTCTTCGTGAAGCCCGGCACCGAGCTGGAGTGGTTCCAGAAGTGGAAGCAGACGCGCATGGCCTGGCATCAAGCCCTGGGCTTCGGCGCCGAGAACTACCGCTTCCACGACCACGACAAGCTGGCCCACTACGCCAACGCCGCCACCGACATAGAGTTCCACATGCCATTCGGTTTCAAGGAGGTAGAAGGCATTCACTCACGCACAAACTTCGACCTCTCGCAGCACGCCAAGTACTCGGGCAAGAAGATAGAATACTTCGACCCCGAGACCAACGAGAGCTACACGCCCTACGTCATCGAGACATCTATCGGCGTCGATCGTATGTTCCTCAGCGTCATGTGCCACAGCTACTGCGAGGAGAAGCTCGAGAATGGCGAGACACGCGTAGTGCTGCGCTTGCCCGCCGCTCTGGCACCCGTGAAGCTCGCCGTGCTGCCGTTGGTGAAGAAGGACGGTCTGCCCGAGGTGGCACAGAAGATTGTCGATGACCTGCGCTTCCACTTCAACTGCAAGTACGACGAGAAGGATACCATCGGCAAGCGCTATCGCCGCATGGATGCCATAGGATGCCCCTACTGCGTCACCATCGACCACGATACGCTCCAGGACAACTGCGTCACCCTGCGCGACCGCGACACCATGGAACAGCAGCGCGTGGCCATCGCCGACCTGCGTGGCATCATCGAGGACAAGGTGAGCATCACCTCACTGCTTAAGAAACTGCTGTAAAAGACAAAATAGAGACCCTTCCCCACCCTCCCTGTGAGGGAGGGAGTGGTCACTAAGAACTATTTCGACAAAGGAGTTATCCTCCACAACAGCTACGATGATTTCTAAGATACAACATTTTATACAGGTGACCGTTCCCTCCCTCACATGGAGGACAGGGGGTGGGGCTCTCCTTCTCTTTTTCCTACTCCTCATCACCTCCTGCTCATCCGATGACACCGACTACGACCCCTACTACAGCTGGGAGCAGCGCAACGCGGCGTGGTATGAGCAGATTGCCGACTCGGCGCGCAACGCCATCACCGCAGCACGTCGCCAACACGGCAGCGAATGGGAGGCGCACTGCCAGTGGAGGATGTTCAAGTCGCTGCTGAAGAGCCCCTCGACACATGGCAGCCTCACCGACAGCATCTGCGTGCACATACTTGCCAAAGGCACCGGGACGGTGTCGCCATTATACAACGACAGCGTGCGATGCAGCTTCAGGGGCTGGCTCATGCCTACCACCGATGCCAACGGCAAGACATTCGAGACAATCTTCACACAAACCTACTACGGCGACTTCGACACGCAGACAGCAGCACCCAATCTCGCACCGCCAAGTTCATACAATGATGGCTTCGCAACAGCATTGCAGTATATGGTCGTCGGTGATGACTGGATGGTCTATATCCCGCAACAGCTCTTCTACGGCTCTCAGCTGAAAGGCACCGTGCAGCCCTACAGCACAGTGCGCATGCGCATTCACCTCGCTGCGATATATCCTCCCGGCTCGAAGGTACCGACGTGGAAATAAGTGTGGGTTCATCAATTAACAGAACGCGCCAAAACTCATGCTGTCGAAACTTAATAGTGCTACTGTAGATGGCATTGCCGCACTGCACGTCACCATAGAGGTGGACGTGCGCGTGGCGGAGAAGGAAACCCCGCGCACCATTATCGTGGGGCTCCCTGACAGCAGCGTGAAGGAGAGCTACAGCCGCATACAGGCGGCACTGGCAAACTCCGGCATTCAACATAACCCGCAGCACATCGTCATCAACCTGGCTCCCGGCGACATCCGCAAGGAAGGCACAGGCTTCGACCTGCCCATCGCCGTCGGCATCGTAGCAGCAAATTCATTCTCCGACAACGACATCCTACGCACACACATGTTCGTAGGCGAACTAAGCCTTGACGGCTCCGTCAAGCCCATACGCGGTGCGCTGCCAATAGCAATTATGGCCCGCAAGATGGGCTACGAAGGACTCATCGTACCCGAAGCCAACGCCCATGAGGCTGCTGTGGTCAATATGCTCAAGGTCTATGGCGTCAGCACCCTGAGTCAAGTGATGGCTTACGTCAACGGCATCGAAAAGCTACAGCCCACCATCGTTGACACAAGGGCCGAGTTCTATGCTCATCAAGGACACTCCGACCTGGACTTTGCCGACGTCAAGGGGCAAGACAGCGTGAAACGTGCCTTCGAGATTGCCGCCGCAGGAGGCCACAACCTCATCATGATAGGTCCTCCGGGAGCTGGCAAGAGCATGATGGCACGGCGTCTGCCCAGCATCCTGCCGCCGCTGTCGCTGTCAGAAAGTCTTGAGACAACACAGATCCATAGTGTGGCGGGAAAGCTGAAGGGCGACACGGGGCTCATCACCGAGCGACCCTTCCGCTCGCCACACCACACGGTGTCACAGGTGGCACTCGTGGGAGGAGGCGCAAGCCCCATGCCTGGCGAGATCAGCCTCGCTCACAACGGAGTGCTATTCCTCGATGAGCTGCCCGAGTTCCAAAGATCTACCCTCGAGGTGCTGCGCCAGCCCTTGGAAGACAGGCACATCACCGTCACGCGTGCCAAATACAGCATCGACTATCCCGCAAACGTCATGCTCGTCGCGGCGATGAACCCTTGCCCTTGCGGCTACTACAACCACCCCACCAAGCAGTGTCAATGCACGCCGGGTCAGATCACAAAGTATATGAGCCGCATCAGCGGCCCCCTGCTCGACCGCATAGACATCCACTGCGAAATCCAGGCCGTGCCCTTCGCCCAGCTCTCGCAGATGAAACCCGGCGAGCCCTCGGCGGCCATCCGCGAGCGCGTCATCCGTGCCCGCAACATCCAGACCGAGCGCTTCAGCTCCCTCCCTACAGGGGAGGGCGGGGGGAGGGGCCGCATCCACTGCAACGCCATGATGACAGAGCGCATGCTCCACGAATTCGCCGAGCCCGATGCCGCCTCGCTCGACATGCTCCGCATGGCCATGGAGCGCCTGAAACTGAGTGCCCGCGCCTACAGCCGCATCCTCAAGGTGGCACGAACCATTGCCGACCTCGAAGCCTCTACCGACATACATATACATCACCTCGCAGAGGCCATCGGCTATCGCAACCTCGACCGCGAGTCGTGGGGGCAGTGAGCGGGCATCACACACACGTACGACCTTCGGCAACTCCGACACCTCTATGCAGAGCTAACAATCAAAAAAATAAGGCTGTCGCGTGATTTTTATGCCACTTTGTTTCGTAGTCTCGACGAAAAGCACTATCTTTGCGCCCGCTTTCCGGCACGGGCCGCTGTCAGGATGCAGAGTTCCCTGTTAAGCCCGGGCTCGACCGACACAACAATTCACAAACCCATTACTAAACAACAATGGCAGACTTAATCAAAATTGCTGAAGAAGCATTCGCTACGGGCAAAACCTATCCCCAGTTCAAGGCTGGCGACACCGTCACCGTGGCATACAAAATTGTCGAGGGCAACAAGGAGCGCATACAGCTCTATCGCGGAGTGGTCATCAAGATCAGCGGCCACCAGGATCAGAAGCGCTTCACTGTTCGCAAGATGAGCGGCACCGTGGGCGTAGAACGTATCTTCCCCATCACAAGTCCCAACATCGACAGCATCACCGTCAACAAGGTCGGCAAGGTGCGTCGTGCCAAGCTCTACTACCTCCGCGGACTCACCGGCAAGAAGGCTCGCATACCTGAGAAGAAGGTTGGCGCAAGAGCCTCCAAGGAGGACTAATCTCCGTCGTGCAGCGCAGACCCTGTCTGCACACACGCACATGTCCACTCACCGTGCGGGCCACGGCTACGGAAGCTGCCGCACTCGTCAACACTTCAATGCGGGTGTGCCATCGCTGCGATGGCGCACCCGCATTGTTGTTTCAATCAGAACGGCGTAACCGTCTCACAGCCACACACATGACATTTCCGCACGCTGACGGCGATGCCCATCAGAGTCACAGGATGGAGTGCGGCGTAAGGTGTGAGCTGCGTATGCGCCATTCCTTGGGATATAAATTGTTGGCACGCGACCCGACGTTCTTCATAAGTCCGAGCGGCTGTCCCCGGTGACACACTTGTACGATGCCCAACGGCGTACCGGGCGGCATGACAAGGCTCTCACGTTGCAGGTAGCGCATGGCCTCGTCGAGGGAGAGTTGGACATCGTAGATGTCGGGGGCTGTCGGTGCTGGCATGTCGTCAAAGGACGGTAGCGCCCGCTGTATGTCGGCAAGGAGAGCTGCGGCGGCAAGAGCTGTATCGGCAGGGGCTGTATCAGCAAGAGCCGTATCGACAAGAGTGGCGGCAGGATCTGTGTCGGTGTCAGCGTCATCGAGCGACGGCTTGGCGAGCACGGCGCAGAAGAAGCCTTCGCCACGCACATTACCAGGTATGAGATGGTAGCATGCTGACGCCCACTGTCGCTCCTGAGGCGTCAGCGTCTCCACAAATTCGGGGCGTGCAAGGTCGGTGAGGCTCTTCACACCCCACTCGTATGGGACGGGGATTTCTATGGTGTGTGCTCCGAGTTGTCGGCACAGCGCGACAATGTTGAGCTCGCACTCCTGCGGGTTGAAGGTGCATGTGGAATACAACAGGACACCTCCGGGGCGCAGAGCCTGCCATGCCGTGGCGACAATCTGGCGTTGCAAGGCAGCACAGTCGGCGACGAGCTGCGGCGACCACTGCCTAACGGCCTCCTCCTCCTTGCGGAACATGCCCTCGCCGGAACACGGCACGTCACAGACAATGACGTCGGCAAGGATTGGGGCGAGGCCGCGTGACCGTTTGGCACTCTTGTCGCGTTTGTCACGTCTGGCGGACGTGGCAATCGGAGATGTCAAACGAGGAATGAGGTCTTGCGGATAGGCATTGGTGACGATGGTGTTCGATGCCCGCCACTTGGCGATGTTCTCGGCCAGCACCTGGGCGCGAGCACGCACAGCCTCGTTGCACACAAGCACAGTGTACTGAGGCAGGATAGCCCGAAGCAGGGTGCTCTTGCCACCGGGTGCGGCACAGAGGTCGATGGCGAGGCGGCAGGGCGGGCAGAGAGTCGGCACGCTATCTCCTGGCACGACATGTCGCAGGGCTGGCACGGCCTGTCGCAGGGCATGGGCTATAAACATAGAGCTGGCCTCCTGCACATAGTATGTGCCGGCATGTAGGAGCGGGTCGGCGGTGAAGGCCGGCCTCTGGCTGAGGTAGATGCCGTCGCGGCACCACGGCACGCGGCCGTCATAGCCCTCGACAGAGGCGGCAAGCTCATCGTCGCTGAGTTGACACAGTGTCTGCCCGTCAGCACAGACCCCCTCGACATGGCGCATGGGGTTGAGCCTGATGCTGACGTCGGGTTCCTCGGCGAGGGCATGTTGCAGCGCGTCGATGGCATCATCGCGCCAGTAGTGTCGGAGGTAAGCGAAAAAATCCATGAATAGCAGTTGGAGTTATACTACGTTAAGCACATCAAAAACGGCGGCAGCTCATCGCCCTGCCATTCCTACATCGCGAAGGCATTGAACCCGCCATCTACGACGGCGACGGTGCCGGTGACGAAGGCGGCGGCATCGGACATAAGGTAATGTATTGTGCCGCAGAGCTCTTCGGGCTGACCCATGCGCCCAAACGGAGTCTGGCGGATGACATCCTGTCCGCGCTGTGTGTATGTGCCGTCGGGGTTGGTGAGCAAGGTGCGGTTCTGCTCAGTGATGAAGAACCCTGGCGCTATGGCGTTGACGCGTATGCCCTCGCCGAACTTGCGAGCACACTCTGTGGCCATGTATGCCGTGAAGTTAGAGATGCCGGCCTTGGCAGCGGCATAGCCGCAGACGCGAGTCATAGGTCTGAATGCCGCCATCGATGAGAAGTTGATGATGGCACCCCTACCCTGCTCAACCATGGGCTTGAGAAACACCTGAGTGGGAATGACGGTGCCTGTGAGGTTGAGGTCGAGCACTGTCTGGAACTGCCGGGCGTCGAGGTCGAAGAACGTCTTGTCGGGCGGAATGGTGGCGCCGGGCATGTTGCCTCCGGCTGCATTCAGCAGTGTGTCAACGCGTCCGTAGCGCTCCATTATGTCTGCACAGTTCTGACGGAGACGTGATGCGTCGAGAACGTCGGTGGTGAGGAAGATGGCTTCGCCGCCATTGCGGCGTATGTCATCGGCTATGGCCTCACCCACGTCGGCTTTGCGTCCGAGGATGACGACCTTTGCGCCCTCGGCGGCAAGGTATTTGGCAATGGCGCGTCCGAGCACTCCGGTCCCGCCGGTGATGACGGTGACATTACCGTTGATGTCAAAAAGCCCTTTGCGGGCAATGGTGTTCTTTTCCATAATGCTTGATTAGTAAATCGTATTTGTTTTCCCTTCAGGATGTTGAGGCGTTATTTATGTTGGAGTGCTGCGAGCACGCCCTGCATCTGTGCCATGGCAAACATACGTCCGAGGAAGCTGTAGCCGGCATTGTAGTGGCGCTCGTCGTCGCCGAGCATAGTGCGTCCGTGGTCAACGCGGAAAGGCAGCATGAAGGCATCGCCCCGCTCGTGGCGACGGCGCTCCTCCTCCTCGCCGAAGATGCGGCATAGTTCTACGAGGTCGGCTCGTCCTCCGAGGTGGCTGGCCTCGGTGAAGTCGCCGTTGGGGAAGATGTGGCATGAGCGCAGGTGTACGAAGTGGGTACGGGAGGCGAACTCGCGTGCCATAGCCGTGACATCGTTGTAGGCTCCTGCCGACAGACTTCCGGCGCAGAAGGTCAGTCCGTTGTGCTGGTTTGGCACGGCGCTGAGGAACCATCGTATGTCATCTGCCGTGCGCACGATGCGCGGCAGTCCGAGGATGGGAATCGGCGGGTCGTCAGGATGCACGCAGAGGTCGATGCCGCACTCATCGCACACGGGCATGACGGCCTCCAAGAAGTAACGCATGTTCTGCTGCAGCTGCTCTTTGCCGATGCCCTGATAGAGACTGAGGAGCTGGCGGAACTTCTGGAGGGGAGCCTCGTCGTTCTCGCTGAAGTTGCCGCTGACGAAGCCCTGGGTCTTGATGATGATGTTCTCCACAAGCTGGTGGTCGCGCTCGGGAGTCATGGTACGAGCCAGGGCATCGGCCTCGTCGAGGACATCGCGACCCTGTCCGTAGCCCTCGGGGAAACGGAATGCAGCCCAGTCGGCACGTGCGCCGTCGCGTTTCAGTATGTAAATGTCGAAGTATGCAAACTCGGCGTAAGAGAAGAAGAGGTTGTAGGAACCATCGTCGTTGCGGTGCAGGAGGTCTGTACGCGCCCAGTCGAGCACGGGCATGAAGTTGTAGCACACCGTCGTGATACCCTCCTGTGCGAGATTGCGCAGGCTCTGACGGTAGATGTCGAGTTGCCAGTCGCGGTCGGGGCCGCCGTATTTGATGGTCTCGGTGGCAGGCAGACTCTCCACGACACTCCATCTCAGCCCATGGCTCTCGATGAAGGTACGCATGTCACGGATGCGCTCGCGCGTCCACAGCTGTCCGAGCGGCACATCGTGGAGGGCCGTCACAATGCCCTCGACGCCGATTTGCCTTAACATAGATAGGGTGATGTTGTCGTTCTTGCCGAACCACCGCCATGTCTTTTCCATAATTGCAATATGATTATAGTGTTATACGACTATCTTATTGTAGCGCGGCACGAGGGTCTTCATCAACGACCAAGCAAGGATGTAGCCCACGGCACAGAGGCAGAAGACAATCATGTAGCCAGCCTCCTTGCCATGATAGCCGGCGAAGGCGAAGGCCATGCCCTGTGCGGCGGCATAGTCAAAGAGCAGACCTGAGCCTGTGTTGATGAGGAACGATGCTATGCCCCCTGCCATGGTGCCGATGCCCGTGATGGTGGCGACGGCAGTCTTGGGGAACATGTCGCCGATGGTGGAATAGAGGTTTGCCGACCACGCCTGATGGCCGGCTCCTGCGAGACCGATGATGACCGCCGGGAACCATGGGCTGATGCCTCCGAGGGGCTGTGCCATGAGTGCCGTGAGGGGGAAGAAGGCGAAGATGAGCATTGCCAGCATACGTCCGGAATAGGGTTCCATGCCACGTCGCTCCACGAGGAACTTCGGCAGATAGCCTCCGCAGATGCTGAGCACGGTGACGATGGCATAGAGCGTAAAGATGAGCGCTATCGCCGTCGGTGAGTCGGACGGAAGGCCATATTGGTCGCTGAAGTAGGCAGGTGCCCAAAAGAGGTAGAACCACCACACGCCGTCGGTGAAGAACTTGCCGGCGATGAACGACCACGTCTGCCTGAAGGTAAAGCACCGCAGGAATGAGATTGAGGGTTCTGACCCACCCTGCACTGATGCCTTCGATGAGTGGGGCGCGGCAGACGGCGTCACGGCTTCGGGGTCGGCAGCCGCCGTGGCAGGTGTGGCAGCATCATCCTGAGTGATATATGCCAGCTCGGCAGCATTGACGTGCGGGCTCTGCTCGGGTTTGGCGTACATGGCTTCCCAGAAGAACATCCACACGAAGCCAAGAGCACCGATGATGATGAAAGCCATCTCCCACCCCCAGGCACTTGCCAGCAGAGGAATGGTGGCGGGTGCTGCGAGGGCTCCGATGGAAGCTCCGGAGTTGAAAATGGATGTCGCAAGGGCACGATCTTTGCGCGGGAAGTACTCTGCCGTCACCTTGATGGCGGCCGGGAAATTGCCCGACTCGCCGAGGGCGAGCACAGCACGACATGCGAGGAAGAGCCACACCGACACCGAGCTCACGGCGAGGGCCGCCGCACTGCCGCTCTCGATGGCACGCAGCGCATCGATGTCGGCGATGCCGGTGAGCCATAGCGTCAGCTGACCGCAGCCGGCATGCAGACAGGCACCGAGCGACCACACGAAGATGGCAATGAGGTAGCCACGACGCGTGCCGGCCCAGTCGATGAAGCGCCCGGCCAGAAGGCTCACGAGGGCATAGAAGACGGAGAACGCCCCGGTGATGATGCCGTAGTCGGCATTTGTCCAGTGGAACTCGGGGGCAATGAAGTCTTTCCACGTGAGCGACAACACCTGTCGGTCGAGGTAGTTGATGGTGGTGGCGGCAAAGAGCAGTGAGCAGAGCCACCATCGCCACGATGACATTGCAGAGCGTGCTGTTTTCATAGTCTATTCCAGTTTTTATGGATTGGCATCAGAGGTCTGTCGGGCGGCCGACGATGAACCACGGGTTGTGGAGGTCGGCCTTGTTGTAGAGCAGAGGCTGACGGGTGGCGGCATCCACCACGCTACAGTGTGCAGCGAGGGCGATGGCATTGCCGGCCGCAGTATCCCACTCCATTGTCGGGGCGTGACGGGGATAGATGTCAGCTGTTCCCTCTGCCACGAGGCATATCTTGATGCTGCTGCCCGAGGCTCGCAGCTGCAGGTCAGGATGGCGGCGACGCAGGTTCTCAATGAAGCCTGCCGTCTCGTCGCTAAGATGGCTTCGCGAGGCCACCACGGTGTAGGGTCGCTGAGGCTGTGGCACAGGCAGCGCCGTGGCGGCAGCAAAGACGCTGTCGCTGAGATGCCATGCCACAGATGCCAGTTCGGCATCGGGGGGGACTACCGTCTTGAAGGCACCGAGGCCGACCTCACCGTAGTAGAGGATGCGCGTCGTCGGAACAAAGACGACGCCGAGCGTGGGCATGCCGTCGCTGACGAGGGCGATGTTGACGGTGAACTCGCCATTGCGCTTTATGAACTCCTTGGTGCCATCGAGGGGATCTACGACCCACAGACGCTGCCATGCCGAACGCAGGGAGTATGGCTGTTGGGCTCCCTCCTCGCTGAGGACGGGTATGCCTGTCGGCGCGAGGTAGCCCATGATGCGTGCGTGGGCGGCTTTGTCAGCACGAGTGAGGGGCGAGTTGTCGGCCTTGCTCTCGATGCCGAAGTCGGCATCGGGGCCGGCATAGATGCCCATGATGTCGCTTCCGGCATGAAGGGCGGCAGTGATGGCTATGTTGAGTTCTGGGGTCATATAAGTGTTGGTTATCATGCCGGGGCTACTCGGACACATCTTTGTTCAACAGCCGCACCATGAGTTGTGCGGCATGACGAGGTGCTCCCGGCTCGCCGAGGCGTCGGAGCATCTCGGAGTAGCCCGTCAGGAGCGCGGCACGGCGATTGCTGTCGCTGCCGTCAGCATGGCATGGCATGATGGCCTTGAGCTCATGACGGCAGGCCTCGGGTGTCATCTGTGTTAGTATGAGTTCCCGCACCAGTTCGCGCCCCACGATGAGGTTCACGAGTGAGACGTATGGCACGTTGAGCATGAGGCGGCGCGCCCATGCCAGGAGTCGGGCGTGACGCTTGTAGTAGCACACCACCTGTGGCACGCCGAAGAGGGCTGTCTCGAGGGTCGCCGTACCGCTGGTGACAAGTGCTGCCGTGGCTCCGGCGAGCACGCTGTAGGTGGTGTCGAACAGCAGTTGAGCCTTGATGCTCCGGCCTACGTATGCCTCAGCCTTGGCTATGCCTTGCTCATAGACCTGACGTGGTATGACAGACATGGCGGCAATCTGTATCGGGTAGCTGTCGTCATAGTCGGCAGCAGCGGCGAGCATCATCCAAAGGTTATCGCGCACCTCGCCGACACGGCTGCCACAGAGGATGGCTATCGCCCCGGGGGTGCTCGCACCGACAGCTACAGCTTGTGTACGGCCGATGGTGTGTCCGTGCTGCGCGGTGCTCAGGTAGGCCGTCACCTCATCGACACTGGGGTTGCCGACGTAGTGGATGGGCATACCGTGCTTGCCCTCGAAAAACTCCACCTCGAATGGCAGTATGGAGAACACCTCATCGACATCGCGCCGCAGAGCCTTGATGCGCCATTCCTTCCATGCCCACAGCTTCGGGGCAATGTAGTAGAATACGTGGCATAGCGGCCGACCGGCATCGTCGCGCCAGGCGTGTACGTACCGGGCAATCTTCATATTGAAGCCGGGGTAATCCACGAGGATAACGACATCGGGCCGCCATGCCACAATGTCAGCC
>Ga0247610_10007438_pt1 | contig 11244 bp, 19 predicted proteins | sample 174DNAGHGhighgp2_FD_193483 | JGI IMG/M metagenome (GOLD analysis project Ga0247610, IMG submission 193483) | Sheep rumen microbial communities from Palmerston North, Manawatu-Wanganui, New Zealand - 1742 DNA GHGhigh gp2 | ecosystem: Host-associated > Mammals > Digestive system > Stomach > Rumen...
GCGATAGAGCTATTCTGGAGTAGCTTTTTAATAGCTTTTTATGTAGTTCTTATTCTATATGTGTGTGCACGCGCGTGCGCATAAAGAGTTGTTTGGCATACAACGACAATAATCTTTCTATGATTATAACAGGCTAAATTCAAGAAATCGCTCTGGTCGCGCTCAAATTTTTTCGGCGTATAAACTATTATAAAATATATTTGAGCGCGATAGAGCTATTCTGGAGTAGCTTTTTTAACAGCTCTTATTTCTCACACACGTACGCGCATGCGCGCAGAAAGCTCTCACGCTTTTTAACATTTTCATTCACGTTTTTTAACAAAAAAAATTTTATCATTTATAAGAAAATTAATACTTTTGCATGAATGCACAGATATGCATCTATGTATGTATGCCAAATATTACAAAAGATGAGCTATAAATTAGACGCCTCGAAAGCTATTACATTGCAAATCACAAATGATTCATTTTGGTACTTGTACCAAGAGGATGAAATGATTGATGACGATAACATGGAAGAAGCTGAAGAAGTTATCAGCATGTTTCCAAATGGGTTTATTATTAAAGATGATTTTAAAGTAGTTGATGATGAGCCAGATTTAATTGAGTGCACATTTGTGCCATACGTTCAAGACATTGATATTGCTTGGGATGGTGAAAATGTACCATACAACTCTAAAAATATTCGTTCTGACGTCTTTCTGTTTAAAATTATCAATCATGAACGATGCTTTGTAAGATGGATGGATGAGCGGGATGGAAGAATTTTGCGCGAAGGCGAATACGATGTTGCGTATATCGGTGGAAATCCGTGGTGCAAAGTTGTGTCTAATCCCAAACTTCTTAATAAATACAGCTTAATACCGCTGTGGGGAAAACAGGTAAAATACTTCACAAAAAACAGATTTTAGTATTTTGCCTGCAGGCCCACACGAAAATCCCGGATAAAAAATTACGCGTTTCTAAAACTAAATTGGACTTGGCAATTAATATAAATCTTGCCAAGTCCAATTGTTTTTCTCTTTCAACTGTTCAATCAACAAACTATACCAAAAAGGCTTTTTTCGCAGCAATTGATAATATGTTGTAATACCAGCGAGGCGATTAGCATATTTAACTTCAGTTTGAGTTCTCAATTGTTTGTGATAGTAGAAAAACACAATTGATTTCTCAAGCTTAGGCACTTTATCTTTATAATTTTCACGAAATAGGTTTGTACATAGTTCAGGCCTAAAGTACATTGGCAAATCAAGATTAACTCTGTATGTTTTACCTTGTCCGTAGTCTTTAGTACACTCATACGTAAAACCAGGAAATGGTACCATAGTTTCTGAGTATTTTTCCCATACTTTCATAATCTCGTTTGGTATAAGCTTACGGAAGCATTTATCAAACGTAGATTCAATATAGCTTTTGTATCTCTCCATATTATCGGTATAGCCTTTAACTAATAGAGAAATAAGAAGCTTTTTATTTTCAACCTCGATAATTGAATTGAGGTCTAAGTATGTTTGATTTATAGCTTCATGCACAGCTTCGCGTTCAGCAATTTTACGCTCTTCATACCTGGCTTTTTGTGTGCCTTTGATGAGGGAAGTTCGAGTGTAATCAATTTTCTCAACAGGGCCCAATTTAATGTCCAGCTCTCTGAGCTCATCTTGCTCTTTGAGATGTTGGCGAGCAATCTCTTCAGCTAATGGCTTATTAGTAGAGTCATCACCAATAATCTCATCAATGTAAGATTGCAATTCTAAATCAGTCAGCACATGTTCGCTCATAACCAAACTTCCATTTTATTACTTTTCTAAAAGTTCTTCCAGGTGTTCCTACTGGAGCTGTTGCATTATAAGAAATTATGCGCTTTATAGGTAACATCTTACTACTTATATGTAGCCAGCAGTGGTCTTCCTTGCAACAACACCTGAAATCAACACAGCATTCATCTCTCCAAGGATTATGGATAGCAATCCCAAACCACTGGAGCAAACATTGTATTTTTGCAGAAAATGCTATATTCTTACGAAAAGCATTTCTGAGATAATAATTGTAAAATACTTTTTTCATAGCGTAGGATTAAATCTGAACAGTGACTTAAATACATCTCTACCACGCTGGCCATTTAACATACCAAAATAGGCAATGCTAAGAAGCAAACGAGCAACTATGTGTAAAAGCCATGCAGCTATAAACACAGGTGAATAAACTAAGCCCACCAAGGACCAAGTAATAATAAACAAAAGAGGTCTGTTGCGTTTCATTTTTTAAGTATTTTAAGTATATTTTCCAATTGTTCAATTGAGGCATAAGGTAAATTGGCTTTGATTTTAATTAGTAAATGGTCACACGTAGCCCGCTCGCGAATCTCCTCACAATAAGCCTCTTTACTTTCATAAAGCTTTAAGCGTGGGTTCCAACCATTATAATCAGCTGACCTATGGTCGTGTATATTAAACCTATTATAATATCCATCATCCACTGTTATGTATTTGTGGCCTATTTTAGTAACAACTGCGTAATATGGTTTGTCCCTTGTATCATTTGGAACTATATAAACTTGACTACCTACTTGTATCATTTCACATCGGTTTTATTGTTTATATACTCAAACTTATCACACGCTCTGTCAGACAAGTTTACAGCATAATTGCGCTTTTTAGTCTTTCCCCACTTTCTCACTGCACAAATATAGTGAGTACCCCAAGCAGAAATTGGCTGTGATTTGCAGAACTTGCAATTCCTACAGCGCTTAGCTATTTTCATTTCTTCTGCTTTACGCTGTCGATTAATTTCTGCTCGACGTTTAAGCTCTACTTTTAATTCTTCTGTTGTGTAATCTTGTAAGCTCATTTTTTCAAATATGTTAATTGTTTTTTTATGCTTCTCCTTTCTGAGTAGAATCATAGTTATCCATCATCAGCTTCACAGTACGGCGATAAGCATAATTACCTATAGCAAGAATAATAGCACGTTTGATTGCTGGCAAAGTGGATTCTTTATCCATACAAGCAATATACTCTTTTCTAAAATTATCAGGCTCAAGAGTATTATCTATTTTAAGAGAACGAAAAGCATAATAACTAGTAGCTCCGCAGCCTCTATAATTCGCAACAGCATTTTTAATACCCACTGTGGCAACAGCATTTTTAATACCCGCTGTGAATATATCAGTAGCTACAACATCGGCAACTGTCATTTTTGCTATCTCAGGATATTTTTCTCTAAAGTCTTTAGCATCAGATTCAATCTTTTCTGCCATTTTCCCAATATTGGACAGAAGCTTAATTTTCTTTTTCATGTTTTAGTTAATTATTGTAATTTAAATCCACATTCATCTTCTTCGTCTTTGATGAAGTATGTATGCGATTCATCTTCTGATTCATCAAAAACCAAATCTTTTAAGTCACATTCAGATAATCTAACTTTTGAAATATGTCTAAAAGTACTAAAATATCCATGATGACGAGTTTTCTTCATTATTTGCTTACCTTGCTGTTCTGCTCGGTAAAGTTCCATTAGCCTTTCTAAAGTCATAATTATTTATGTATATTCTTCGCAATATTCATCATCTGCAACATATCTATTTTGTTTTGGGCAGAAATAATTGCCTGCATGAACAGAAGACCTTGCACAATTCTTACGTGCTTTTACGGAATCTTCTAAGTATTTATCGAGCGATTGAATCATGTTTTCAGATTGAAGTGATAATAATAAATGTGCAAATCGTGTGCAAAATGGAAATATGTTCCGACTTGCATATTGAGTTCTTTGGCTACAAGCTCCTGTAATTTACTGAAACAGTATTGGTCATTGCAAAAGCCAAAAACCAAATCACAGGACCTCATGACAACTGTCATATCAAGCTTATTCGGTGTTGTTGGATTAACACTAAAACCAACACACATTGTACACGGGGTGTCAAATTGGTACTGGTCTTTTTCTTTACCATCGAATATGGAAATCCAAGCTTGACGAGTATTTGGATTCTTTTTCAGCTGCTCTATAGTTTTGTCAAGCTGATTATTACGTCCCCACTGCCAACCATAATTTGAGTTAACGAGGTTATCGCCTCCATGCATTTTATCCCACGTAGGCGCATACTTTTTAATTTCTTCAACTGAACGGTTCTGTGATAGATACCACTGCCACTCACGCTCAGCATATTTAGGGCTCCATTTACGCCAAGGAGTTTTTATTTCTCTTTCAGTAGGATTCGAAAGATAAAAACCTGCATTGTAAAAAGCTTTAGTGCCAATATTTGTGTTGGCACCAAATTGCATTATGTTTTTATAAAAATACTCAAAAGCTTGTTGAGCGTTCACAAATTCACAATTTATCATATCTTTCGTTTCATTACAAACAATTCTTCTTCAGCTTCTTCGTTAAGAGCTTTAACTATTTGAGTTGCCTCTTCATAAGTCAAATCAATATAAGGGTCATCATCGTCATCGTAGGCTAATTCGCCTGTAATAACATGGATGTCATACAGAGAGTTTATACGTTCATCTATATAAGCTTCTGCCGCCTCCCTGGCATGAAAACATATAACCCATACAGCTTGTTCTCTCTGAAAATCAAGTTTGCATGTATTACCAAGAATCTGAATATAAAACAACCTAAGTGCTTTTGGAGCAAATAGTCCTCGTTCCTCCATGTCTTGATATTCTTTTATCCATCTGCCAAAACCTTTTCTTGCGATAAATGCTTTTGCATAATAGTCTATAAACTTCAAGAACTGAGGATGATAAACAACTTCTGGAATCTTAATAGCTTTATGTGCCATATAGGTTATTCATTTAGCAGAAACTCCAGATTTAATCTCTATCATCATCAAATTATAAAAATTAATAATTTATAATCTTAATAATTTAGGTGAATCTGAGACATAAATCGGGAGTTTCTGTGAATATATTATTTTATATTAATCTGACTTAAAATTTTAATTTTTCTTGTCAGTTGAACCAAAACCACCACCACCTCTGTCAGTTGTTTCGGTGAACAACTCATTTTCCGGAACTTCTTCAAGCCCTTCGTATGATACTGGAACGAGAATGAACTGAGCGATTTTGGTACCAGGTTTAATGAGCACATACTCGTTACCAACATTGATAATGTGAATGTGTATCTCACCTTGATAGTCTTCATCAACAATCTTGGCACCAATAACTACAACTGTAGTATATGCGCCTTCCTTAGGTGTTCGACCAGCTTGCTTAGCAGCTTGTGCTGATGTTACAACTCCTGATTTTTCTGCTGCCATCAGCATATAGCCCTCAGGTATTTTTGCTTTAATTCCTGATGGAATAAGCATGTCACGCTGTGGAGGCAACATTTTTTCAATAAAATCATTAGGCACAAAGAAATCAATGCCCGCTGATTTTTCAGTACCTCTTACTGGTGATTTAACGTCTCTTACTTTTGTGTATTTCATATTTTTATAAATTTATTATGCATTTAACAAATCAATAAGTTTGCCTTCGAGAATGTTTTCGAAATTATGGTCGAGTATATTAGCATAACTGAATAAATATTTTACATTATGCTTTTCCGTTATATTAACTTTGCTATTAAAATCACTTTGATAATAATGAAGACTAGCTACTTGTACTTTTATCTGTGCAATTTTTAACTCAGGATAATCTCTGACCAACGCGTTATACACTTTAGCATACCATGTAGAGAATATAAAAATGTCGTAAGGAAGAAGCGTAAGAAGATTACTTGAGCGCATTTGTACAATCATGTACAGGCAATCATGTCTTATGAAAAACATAATTGCATTGGTACACAGCTTATCAATAGAATCTGGTCCCATTGCTGCGTTATTGTTAATCATAAAGCATGCTTGACGAGAACTTTTATGTGATAACAGCTGATTTATGCAATACTTTAAGCCATCTTTAGCATAATAGCCATAGTTTGAATTAAACTTTTTATGATTGCTATCAATACAGTGCTCATATTCTGGAAAATATCTTATTATTGAAGCATCTTCTCTATCAGCTGCTTTATACCAGAAATACATAGCAGCCGCTTTCTTAGGGTCAAAAACTCCAATATTCTGGCTTGCAACATGGCCAAATAGAGGATTTATTGTGTAGCTTACACACAAAGACTCATGGTATTTAGCGTCACATGAAATATCTTCATTCATGCATTGTTGGCAAATAGTAACCCAAAGCTCATTTGTGAATAATTTGCGCTTGGCACTCATGCTGTTTTCTATATTACTCATAGCTTAACAACTGATTTTATTATGTTATCAACAGCGTCTTCAAGTTTCGTGTAGTTGAGGTCCACAGAAATAACGTCTTGTCTTTTATATCCATCAGAATAATAATAATTCAGACGAGAAATGCAAGCATTTTCGTATTTCTTCATTATGCCTATGCAAGCAGGACGGAACAAATCAAATTCCTGTACAGCTATCGGCTGAAACTCAACGACGAGAGAATAACGCCAAAAATAACGATTTAAATATTCATTGACAGAACTGTGCAAAGTGCAAAAGAGTTTTAAATCGTTCTCATCAAGTTTGCTTTTATCAACATAGTTTTCAAGATAAAACAGCGAATCAGTAATGGCTCTGTCTGCAAGATAAATAACGTCAGTTCTTGTGTCTTCTATCGCTGCTTTTTCCTGTTCGATTTTTGCTTTGATGATTTTATCTTGTAATCGTAGATAAGCTTTTGCGTCTTTGCGAAGTTCATCAATAGGCTTATCAGTTTCTTTACGGATTATTTCATCAAGTATTATAGTTTCATACCCAAAGTCTTTTTGCAACTTAGAATCTACGGCTTTAAGTGTAGTCGTCTTACCAGAATTACAACCTCCGGAGAATAATATTAATGTTGCCATAATTACTCATTTGTATTAATGATAAACAAATACGGCTCTTTGCCATTAATAGCATGTTCGCATTGATACTCATAGTTCTGTAAAATGCTTATGGTATCAAAAGCTATAGGACGGCCATGAACATTAAAGCTTGTGTTCACGAGAGCCTTATAGTCAGTAATCTGTTCAACCAAATCAAGAACTTTATAAATGAACTGGCCTTCATCAATAATTTGTGGTCTACCAGTATAGTTATCTTCAAGTGGCTTTTTATGCATAATGCCACCGTAATGAGAGCTAAATGGCTTTGTGTACGTATGTGTACAAATCATATATTTATCGGAGCCGACTACTTTGTCTATAGTTTCATCGAACAACTTATGCGAATTTTCTCTTTTGCAAACAGGAGCACACGGCATAACTTCATTTCGGCCATTCATCGCATTGTTACAGTGAACGTTTTCACTTGTTGGTAGAAATAAAGTAGATGTGTGGCACAATGCACGAGGACCAAACTCCATATTGCCAAAAACAACATTAACAATATTGTTATCAGCAATGCATTGTGCAATTGCTTTTTGAATTTTTTCAAAATCAGTTTCTTGGTCACAAACAATGTAACTGATACGCGGGTTTTTCTCTTGTTTCTGTTTAATCAGTTTTTCTGCATTGTAGAATCTACGAATGCCCCAGCAGAGATTACCAAATTCAAATTGTCTATCACACGATTTAGCATATAAACCAATTGCCGCACCTTGGTCTCCTGCCAATGGCATTACTGAGAACTTTCCACGTGCACATTTTTCAGCAAGAACTTGATTTAGTTTTACATTATAAAATACGCCACCAGCTACTATGAGGTTTTCTGGCTTATAGTTATTATTCAGCCACGCAACGAGAGTTCTTTCGCACAGCTGCTGAATAAAATATGCAATAATACACCGTGCGGCAAATGTATTATTACTGTCTTTAAAATCAATTGCTTCTAAGGTTTCTGAAAAAACGTTGTACCAATTTTCACGTACTAAATTAAGCATTTCAAAATCAATCACCTCATTTGAGGGATAATATTCTGGCTCTTTTGAATGTGTATCAAACAACTTAATTAGATGTTCTTTCTGTTTGTCAATGCAGCTGTCAAGCACATCAATTTGCTCTTCATTGATATATTCATTGATATATTCATCGATATGAGCTTCATAGCCAAGAAACTTATACTCATCTTGATTTTCTTTCATGCCAACAAAAGCTGTAGCATATTGGTACATTAAACCAAGAGAGGCTTCATATCCATATACTCTATGGACCAAGCTTATGCCTTTTATCTCATCTGTAGTATACAATGAAAGTACTTCTTCATTATTACCAAAGCCATCAATTACTAAGCACATGATTGGGCTGTGTACTTCACCATTGCTGTGATATTTAAAGAACTCATATGCACTGTATGCATGTGCATCATGGTGTGTAAAGTTAGGACCACACATCCTAATGTTATCACCACAAATGGTTCTAAGCCAATTCATATCAGCCTTTGTAAAATACTTATTAGGCATAAGATGTGGCCCAAAATTAAACCAATGCGATACTAGAACGTTGCACCCGAGCATTTCATTAGGTGATATGTGTTTTAAAATTTCATTGATTGCATCACGCGGAAACTGGCTATCTGCTTTAATGCCAGATATGCGCTCTTGTTCATAACCAATAATCTTTTGTTGCTCAGCGTCGCTGTTATCAACAAATATTGCTGAACTATTGTGGCCGAGAGTAAGTAGTAAATAGTTGTTATTCATAATTTATATTTATTATTATTACATCTGCAAAAGTACTAATTTATTTCAATAAATAAAAATTTTTTTAGTTAAATATATGAAATAATCTGTTAAAAAATGTTAATATTCAGCTTTAATTAAAGCCTTGCATACACGAATAACCTCTAAAAAATTACGTTGTAAAGTAGCTATTATTATATCTGTTTGGTAATGGCTTAAATTATTTGCTTTTGCGTAGCTGTAACCTAAGCCCATATTTAAATAGTTCTTTTCATCTGGTAACAGCTCAATGCCTAATTGAGCATAGTGAATGCATTTCTCAATATCTTGTTTTCCATTTTTATTTTTGTATCTGGTGATGTATTTTATAATACACCCTTGAATAAAGTCACAATTAGCCTTTGTTATAAAAATAATTGGCTGCATTTGAAGGTCTTTATAATGATTGCCTCCAATTTGAACATTTAATGCACTATCCATTTCTCTTTTTATATTTTTCAATTTTGGCTTTAATGCTTTCCATTAAGCCATTTTGTTTAACTGCTTTTTGTTTAATTGCATTAATTACGTCAGTATCATGTGTATCAACCATTACTAAATGATTTATAATAACGTGCTTATCTTGGCCTTGTCTATAAAGTCTTGCATTGAATTGTTGATACAACTCTAATGACCATGTGAGACCAAACCATACAACTATTGAGCCACCAGCTTGTAGATTAAGACCATGGCCAGCAGAAGCTGGATGTGCAAGCATAACTTGAATTTTTCCTTGATTCCAGTCAGATATATCTTGTGGAGTTTTTAATTCTCTTGGCTTATATTTAGCAAGAGCTTCCATGAGTCTATCTCTGTCAAACTTATATGTCCACGCAACTAAAACTGATTTACCATTTGCATCTTCGATTATTTCTTTAAGAGCATCAATTTTAATTGAATGTATTTCATGAACTTCAGAATTTTCATCATACATTGCTCCATTAGCAAACTGTAAAAGCTTATTTGATAGAGCTGCAGCATTGACAACATTTATTTCAGTTGATTCATCATTCACAGTATCAATAAGCTCAAGTACTTTTTCACGTTCAAATTCGCGATATTTTTGTTTTAGCTCATCAGGCAATCTAAGCTTTATGAAGTTATCAGTTCTCATGGGCATTTGTATGTAGTCTTCTGCTTTCATGCTTATGCAAATATCTTTAATCTTCTCATGAATAAGATTTTCTGAATTTGCAAGCAAATCATAAGAATATACAACATTACCATTTGTTTTACCAGGTCTAAAATATGTTGACCTATAGTTTGATATTGTTTTGCCAAGTCGTGCTCCTCTATCCATTAAATAGATTTGTGGCCATAAATCTATGAGTCCATTTGGCGCAGGAGTTCCTGTCAAACCGACAAAGCGTTTAAATGTTGGCTGGCATGCTTTAAGAGCTTTAAAGCGTTGAGACTTATATGATTTAAAGCTACTTAACTCATCTACAACTATCATGTCAAATGGTAACTTCATTCCACCATAATATGCACAAAGCCAAGCGATGTTATCACGAGAAATAATATAAATATTTGCTTTTTCATTTAAAGCTTTTATCCGTTGAAACTGAGTTCCTATAATCTTTGAAAATGTAAGATGCTTTAAATGGTCCCATTGTTCAGCTTCTTCTTGCCACACCGTTTCTGCCACTCTTTTTGGTGCAATTACAAGAGCATTGCTAATTTCTAAATAATCATATATTAAATAGTTTATAGCTGTAAGCGTGGTTGCTGTTTTTCCTAATCCCATCTCCAAAAATACTCCACAAAATGGATGTTCAATTATATGTTTAATACATACACGCTGATATGTATGTAAGTTATTTTCGTATAGCATTACTTTTCACTTTTATATTTATTCGCATGTTAATTCAAATACCAAGTTTTCTACGTCTTTAATAGTATCAATAACTTCAACTCTGAATCCAAGTTCTCTGAGTTTTTTATGTATGGCTAATTGAATTTTACGTGGCTTTTCTCCAGTTGATTTTAATTCAACAAATACTATCACGCCATGAGGAAATAAGCACATACGGTCAGGTAAGCCTGTAAACTGATATGTTAATAGTTTAATGCATAAAGCTCCATTTTCTTTACACATTTCTACAAGCTTGTGCTCTACAACTTTCTCATTATCCTTTTTCTTCATATATAAATAAGCATTGTTTAGCTCCTGGATATGTTGCTAAAATGCCTTTTCTTATAGTCTCAAGATTTGACTTATCGAGTTCAATATTTGTTTTATGCCAACTGCAGTCATCAACCTTATATGATGTAATTAAGATTTTAGCCATATTACTTTTTAAAATCAATTATACTTATAACAAACTATTTTTACGTTTATAATATTTCTGTTTGCCATATATTGGAAAGTTTTTAGTTGAAGGTATAAACTCCCAATCAGGAAGAGAGCGCATAATATCATTTATTTCACGAGTATTATAACGCGACATATCTGTTTTGTCTTTCTGCAAACACTCACACCATATTTCTGCCATACAAACAAAATCTCGTTTCCAAGTTCCATTATTGGAAAGTGGGTCATCAAGCCATGTTCGTCTGTCATAGAGGTCTTTATTATCCCAATCGTCTGGGAGCA
>Ga0247610_10007441_pt1 | contig 11241 bp, 10 predicted proteins | sample 174DNAGHGhighgp2_FD_193483 | JGI IMG/M metagenome (GOLD analysis project Ga0247610, IMG submission 193483) | Sheep rumen microbial communities from Palmerston North, Manawatu-Wanganui, New Zealand - 1742 DNA GHGhigh gp2 | ecosystem: Host-associated > Mammals > Digestive system > Stomach > Rumen...
GATGACGAGGATAGATCTGGTCGAGCCCGTGAGCAAGGACGCCAACAGTCTCCAAACCCTCTTCCAAAGCTGCCCGATGACAGTTCACATCCACTCCATAAGCCAATCCGCTCACAACCAAAGCGTCTGGGCAAATCTGCTTCAAATCGCGGATAAACGAGTGGCAAAGGTCTTTCCCGTAGCTCGTAATCTGTCTCGTCCCCACCATACTGACGATGTGCTGCGAGTTGAGATTGGCTGAGCCCATATAGTAGAGCAGAATGGGAGCGTCATTACAGTCTTTGAGCCGCTGGGGATAGTCCTCGTCGTTCAGTCCCAAGCACCTGATTTCCCCCTTTTGGCAGAACTTCAATTCCTCTTCGGCTCGCTTCAGAAATGTGCCAAAATTGCCCATTCCATCGAGAAATTTCTTGGATGCAGAAGGCAGAACCTGCTTCAGATCCTTGCGGTTTTCGTAGATGGCGGAAGCCGAACCCAACTCCTTGACCAGCAAGTGAAGGTTCGTCAGGCTGAGCGAAGGAACCTGCGTCAAAGCCATCGTGTATAGCGTCTCTTGCTCTGTCATACTTCCGGATAGTAGGCTTTCAGTTTCTCTTCCAGTTCAGGACAACGGCTCAGTTTGCCGTCCACGAGACAAACCACATCGACTTTCCCCTTCGCAGCCAGCTTCATATCGGAAGCGCGATAGATGTCTTGATAGAAGACATAACGGATGCCTTCCTGCTTGATGTTGAGACAAGAGAGGAACTCATCACGACTTCTGAGCGGCGTCTTGTAGTCAATCGTGATTCGCGCCACTACGGACACGATATTCTGCTCCAGCATCTCTGCAAAACTGATGCCGGCCTCGAGCAGGAATTCGTGCCGGGTATGCTCCATAAAGTGCTGATAATTAGCATTGTTGACGATTCCCTCCATATCGCACTCATAGTCGCGAACCTTCATCTTCAGTTCGTATGCGTATTTCATTTCCTTAGTCGTTTTTAATCGTATAGTGTTACGTTTGCATTTGTATAGTGTTACGTTTGCGATTGTATAGTGTTACGATTGCCATCGTCACGTTAGACGTTTGCGTTTGTCACGTTTGACGTTTGCATTTGTCACGTTTGGCGTTTGCGAACTACCTTTCAGGTATTCGTATCCGAACCTGCATCGCAGGCAATCTGTTCTGTCGCAATATTGTCGCTTCAATTGTATAAGTGCCTGGCTGTCAGCAGCCGAGCTGACCTCCAAGCCACATTCTTTCCATTGCCGGAGAATGTAATTGTTCTCAGCTGGAAGTTCCTCCAGGAGTCGGATGGAACGCTGGCAGATGCTCTCATCGCTGATGTGTCGGCCATAAGCGAACAGTAGGGGCACAACCGTATTGATGATGAGCAACCTCCTGCTTGCTGCTGTCATTCCCTTCACTCCGAGGCATTCCTGCAACTCATCTATGCTTTTGGCTTCCAGCAACTTACCCATCTGTGCTCGACCGCTATGATAGAGTTCCGCTATTTGCAGGATTCGTATGTAGGGGAAATTCTTCGGGCGGGTTCGCAGGAAACGCCAATCCTCGCGTTTCATTGAGTCTGCAAGGTTGAATTTGTGCTTCAGGAACTCGAATTCCTGCTGGAGGAGTTTGACCTCCTGACTGCTTTTCTGGGGCTCAACATCTTCGATGAGACCAGCCATTCCCAGGAAGAGCGCCTCGATCTGGAACAGGTTGTCGCGATGTTTCCCTGCAGACGAGAGTGGGATTCGCATGGCCCAACGCTCGAAGGCATCACCATTCAGACCAAAACCGAAACTCCTGCTGAGGGTCACGAAAGTGGCGCGTTCCCAATCGCCTCCAGTCCTCTCAGCTCTTTCGGCCACTTTTTCCGATCTTTCCTTCAGCCTTTCCACGAGCAAAGCATCCATCCACTGATGCGATTTTACCGATGGAATCGAGGAAATTATGCTGTGACAGCGTGGATAATCCTCAGTTCGGCAAAGCTCTTCGTAACCCAATCGAATGCTCTCAGGAATGTCGAGTTGGACCTGCGGAAGTGTCTTCCCTTCCTCTGTCTTCACCTCTCCGTCAATCTCTCCCACAACGTGAAGGATGACGCTGTTGTAGGCCGGATCGCAGTTGTGACTGTGCCTGTACCAATCCGACGAACGAAGATGCACCTCGACATTGCCCGCCCAAACTGTCCCATCCAGACGAATCTTTGCGTTGAAGAAGTCGGGACCCTGATTGTGATTGTGCAAACCAGGATCGATGACCTCCACCTCTTGCCCTTTTTCAGTTGTAAGCGGTTTCAGAGGCAATATCTTGTGCTTCCAGACATAGTGGAGCAGTCGTTCCATACTTATTTTGGCTCCGTTAACTTATTTTGTGAAACAAAAGTACGCAAAATCGCGCAAAAATCAGTACTTTTGCACGAAAATTATTGGGTAACGTATGAAAATAGCACTGATAGGGTACGGCAAGATGGGCCGTATGATAGAGGAAATAGCCGTCAGCAGAGGTCACGAAATCGTGAGCATCATTGACATCGACAATCAGCAGGACTTCGAAAGCCCAGCCTTCGCCAGTGCCGATGTCGCCATCGAATTCACAACACCTTGGACGGCATACGACAACTACCTCAAAGCCTGGAAGGCCGGAGTGAAAGTCGTCAGCGGAAGTACTGGATGGATGAAGGATCATGGCGACGATGTGAAGCAGGCTTGCGAGGCAGGCAAAACGCTCTTCTGGGCCTCGAACTTCAGTGTGGGTGTCGCCATCTTTGGTGCCGTCAACACGTTTCTAGCAAAGATAATGAACGGCTTCGAACAATACGACGTCAATATCGTCGAGACACATCATGTCCACAAACTCGATGCCCCATCAGGAACAGCCATCACTCTGGCAGAACAAATCGTGGAGAATCTGGACCGCAAAGAGCGTTGGGGCTTGCACGAGACGAAGGAAGGTGTACTTCGCATCGATGATATCCGCAGGAAGGAAGTGCCTGGCATTCACTCCATTACCTATGATTCGCCAGAAGATATGATAACCATCACCCACGATGCACACAGCCGTAGGGGCTTCGCTCTTGGCGCAGTTCTTGCCGCAGAATACACGAAGGAGCACAACGGCCTGCTCACTATGTCCGATTTATTCAAGTTCTAACATATTATGACCAAAAAGAAAAAATATCAGCCAACTGCAAAAGACTGGGCAAAAGGCCTCATTGCCATCGCCCTCTATGTTGCTTTCCTCTATTGGGTAGATGCTTGGTGGGGACTCATCATCGTGCCTTTCATCTTCGATGCCTACATCACAAAACGCATTCCCTGGACTTGGTGGAAGGAAGCGGAGAACCCTGTAGTAAGGACTTTGATGAGCTGGGTCGATGCAATCGTCTTTGCTCTCGTAGCCGTTTACTTCGTCAACATCTACTTCTTCCAGAACTACACCATTCCATCGAGCTCTTTGGAGAAAAGCCTGCTTGTAGGCGACTATCTTCTCGTAAGCAAGATGAGCTATGGCCCCAGAGTGCCTCAGACGCCGCTTCATATGCCTCTCTGCCAGCACACACTTCCCTTTGGCGGCAAGAGCTACATCGAGTGGCCACAGTGGAAGTACAAGAGAGTGACTCCCAAACCAGTCCAGCTCAACGATATCGTCGTCTTCAACTATCCCGCAGGTGACACCATCGTCAGCGACATCAGATACCAAACCGAATACTATGCCATGTGCTACGGATTTGGTGCAGGACTCTACCAGCGACAGACAGGCACTCAGCCTCAGCTTGGGAATATGACAAAGTTGGAACAGCGCCAATACTTCAATCGCATCTACGAGTTGGGTCGCCAATATGTTCGCCTCAATTCGCAAGAGTATGGAGAAGTAAGTTGGCGTCCTGTTGACCGTCGTGAGAACTATGTGAAGCGTTGTATCGGACTCCCTGGACAAACACTCGAGATACGGGATAAGGTTGTATATCTAGATGGCAAGGAGAATCCTGCGCCCCAAAATGTGCAGTTCAATTACCACGTTGAACTCAAGACGAGCTATCTCCCAGAAGACCTCATCTATGAACTCGGCCTGAGTGTGAAGGATGTCAAGGAAATGTACCAGACAGGCGAGATACCTTTGACTGCCGAAGCAAAGAAGGCTCTGGAGGCTCATACAGAATATGTGGAAAGCATCACTCCCATTGAGAGTCGCGACTTGGGGCTCTATCCGCAGAATGCTTATACTGGTTGGACACAAGACAACTACGGGCCTATCTGGATTCCCAAGAAGGGCGAAAGCATCAAGCTGACGTTGGACAACATCGCCATCTACGAGCGTCCCATTCGTATTTATGAGGGCAACGACCTGAAGATAACAGACGAAGGCGACATCCTCATCAACGGACAAAAAGCTACGGAATACACCTTCCAGATGGACTATTACTGGATGCAGGGCGACAATCGCCATTGTTCTGCCGACTCGCGCTACTGGGGCTTCGTTCCCGAGGATCATATCGTGGGCAAACCCCTCTTTATCTGGTTGAGCACAGACGCAGACAGAGCATGGTTCAGCGGTCATCACATTCGATGGAATCGTCTGTTTTCGCTTGTCGATAACATATAGTAATAATGGCGAACCCTCTCCTGCTCCCCCAAGGGGGAGAGACCGAAAAACAGGAAGTCCCCCTTTGGGGGGATTTAGGAGGGGCCACTCTTCCATGTTGTTATCTCGCTCCTGTTTCCCACTATAGTGCTTACTATCGTGCTGATGAAGTACGGCTTGAGGTTTGCGACCATTTCACGAAGCAGACACTTCGCAATCGTTGCTGGATAGATAGTCCTAATGGTCCGCTTGCCCTCACCATTCCTGTTATGAAGACAGAAGGCAAGACGATGATGAAGGACATTCGTATCAGCGACCACGGAAACTGGCGACATCAACATTGGATCGCCCTTGAGAGCAGTTACAGGCAATCACCTTTCTTCGAGTATTATGCCGATGACTTCGCTCTTTTTTATGAAAAGAAGTGGGAGTTCCTCGCAGATTTCAACGAAGAACTGATGGCTATGGTCGCCTCTTTGCTCGACATTGAAAAGCCCGTCAGCAGAACTGCCACCTATGAAGGAGATGCTTTCGCTCAGTTACCAAACTGCGAGGCGCGACCTTACTACCAAGTCTTTGCACAGAAGCACGGGTTCTTGCCTGACCTCAGCATCGTCGATTTACTCTTTAACCAAGGACCGGAGGGCGTTTTATGGCTGTAACACTGCATCCTCTTCCAGCCTACGTTAAGGATGTTGCTGCTCCAAAACAGTTCACTTATCCTTTCTGCTACGAGCCCCATCCGCTTTGTGTTGCTGCGGCAAACGAGCTACGACAATATCTTTCCCTGCATCCAGAATGGCACGAAGAACTCTCTAAAGGCAAAATGTTTGGTGTGCTGGTTGTGGAAGGAGGTTTCCTTGCTGCCTTTTCTGGTACCCTCGATGGCAAGACGCAGCATGAATACTTCGTCCCACCAGTCTTCGACCTCATGACTCCAGGTTGTTATTTTCAAGAGGAAGAAGCTGCCATCAGCATCATCAATAAGGAAATTATGGCTCTCCAAGACTCGCTTCAGCCTTCTCCTTTGCGAAAGAAAATGGACGAAGAACTTGCCGCTTACAGGATGTTTATGCAACAAAGCAAGATTAAGCGAGATGCTCTGAGAAAGTCGAATTCATTCGATGAAATGGGCAAAAATGAGCAAGATCTTGTTAAAGAGAGTCAGTTCCAAAAGGCAGAGTTTCGTCGTTTGAAGAAAGATTGGGAACAACGTGTCTTTGAGGATGAAGCCTCGCTTCGGGAAAAGCAAGAGCAAATAGAGCGATTACAGCAAGAGAGACACGAACGAAGCATAGCTCTACAGCAATGGTTATTCCGTCAGTTTACTTTCCTCAATGCCCAAGGCGAGAATAAGTCTTTGCTCGAACTCTTTTCGCCAACCATTCCACCTTCTGGAGCAGGAGAGTGCTGTGCACCAAGGTTGCTTCAAGCGGCATATAGGGAAGGATTGCAGCCACTTTGTATGGCCGAGTTTTGGGTTGGAGCTTCGCCAACAAACGAGGTCAGACTCGACGGACATTACTATCCTGCTTGTCGAAGCAAATGCCTTCCTATCCTCACGCACATGCTCGAAGGACTTGATGTCGAACCCAATCCTCTGCTTGCAGACCAAGAGAAGCTGATTGCTCAGCTACACATTATATATAATGATGGGGAGTTGGCTGTGGTGAGTAAGCCTGCAGGGATGCTTTCTGTCCCAGGTAAAGACGAACTCCCAAATGTGCAAGATGCAATAAAAACCGCCATTCCATTGGCAAAAGGGCCACTCATTGTGCATCGACTCGATATGGATACAAGCGGCTTGATGCTCATAGCTTTGACCGAAGAGAAGTACCACGAACTGCAGGACCTCTTCCTACATCGCTGCATACACAAAGTCTATCATGCCTTGCTCGAAAGAGAGATGCCTCTTGAACAAGAGGGAACGATAAGCCTTCCTCTGCGCCCTGATTTCGATGATCGTCCTCGGCAAATAGTCGACTGGAAGCATGGTAAAACAGCCGAAACGCATTACAAAGTCTTGACAAACATTGAGGGCCATGCTTTGCTCGAACTTCGTCCCATAACAGGTCGCACTCATCAGCTTCGTGTGCATTGTGCTCATCCTCAAGGGCTTAACAATCCCATTGTTGGCGATAGACTTTATGGAAAGCCAGGCGAAAGGCTGATGCTTCATGCCTATAGTATTACTTTAGAAGGAATAACATTTGAAGATGAAGAAGATATCACTTGACGTCCACACGCACACCATCATGAGTGGACATGCTTACAGCAGCTTGCAGGAGATGGTAGTTGCTGCCCAACAGAAGAATCTTGACATTCTTGGCATCACAGAACATGCGCCAGGCATCCCTGGCACATGCAATCCCATCTATTTCCGCAACCTGCATGTCGTGCCACGACAGATGGGCAACCTGCGACTCCTGCTTGGAGCCGAACTGAACATTCTGGATACAAAAGGCACACTCGACCTCGATGAGTTCTACTACAAGAAACTTGACATCCGCATAGCTGGCATTCATCTTTTGTGCTGGGAAGGTGGAACCATCGAGGAGAATACTCAGGGCATGATAAATGCCATCCGTAATCCTTGGACACAAATCATCTCGCATCCAGGTGATGGTACTGCAGAACTTTTGTTCGAGCCGATTGTATTGGCAGCAAAAGAGTCGAAGACCTTGCTCGAAATCAACAATAGCAGCCTCAATCCTTGTCGCAACAAAGAAAGCGCCCTCAAGAACAACCTCGAGATATTGCGTCTTTGCAAGAAATACGAAGTGCCAGTTGTGCTCGGTAGTGATGCCCACATAAGCTACGCCATTGGCGATTTTGGCTTTATCTGGCCACTCTTGCAAGAGACAGAATTCCCTGATAAACTCATCATGAACTACGAACCCGAAATATTCCTTAAATACATTAATATACAATGAAAAAGACGATGTTTGCTTTGGCGGCCATAGTGTCGCTTACAGCTCATCTGGAGGCGTCTGAGCCCGTTTTGGATTCCCTGAAGATAATGGGAAAGATACGCCGATTCTGGATGTATAAACCGGATGGAATACAGAAAGATGCTCCGTTGGTGTTTGTTCTGCATGGCTATGGCAATCCTGGTCAGAAGAAGAGCTGGATGAACAAAGCCGCAGAAAAGCATAAGTTCGCCATCTGCATTCCTCATGGATGGAAGGACCCCAAGGGCAATCCCTCGTGGAACGTCGGCTATCCCTTTCAGGAAGGGTGGCAGGTCGACGAAGTGGCATGCATGGAAAAGTTGGCCAAATACGTCCAAAAGAAATATGGCCTGAGTCGAAAGAATACCTTCATGACAGGCATGTCGAACGGTGGCGAGATGTGCTACCTGACGGCATTCAGCAAGCAGAAGATCTTCAAAGCCGTTGCTCCCGTTTCTGGTCTGACGATGGAGTGGATTTATCGTACGATGGATGCGCCAAGGCCTATGCCCTTGTTCGAGATACATGGTACAGCCGACCACACCTCCGAATGGAACGGCGATCTGGAGAACAAAGGCGGATGGGGAGCATACATGTCCGTTCCCATTGCCATCGGCTATTGGATAGCCAAGAACAAGAACGAGCTTGAACAGACGGAACGGGTGGAGAGTATGGACAAAAAGAGTGGCAGAAGCATCATCAAGCACAAATACACAGGCGGGCCAACAGGCTGCGAAGTTTGGCTCTACGAAGTGACAAACGGCTCTCACAGCTGGTTCGAAGACGACATCGATACTGGCGAAGAAATTTGGTCATTTTTCAGCAAGTACCTGGAGTGATTTTGCACCGGTCTTATTGGTGGACATGCAACAAAGTCAACACGGCTGCAATAAATTAAACTACTCAAAGGTGATGTATGGACGCAGTCTGTCAAGGTCCGAAGCGCGGAAGCCTTCGAGGCGTGAAAGCTCGTCAAGGGAATGCAAATCCCCTTTGTTGCGTCGATGCTCGAAGATGGCTTTGGCCTGATAGAAGTTGAGGTAAGGGTGCTTCATCAACTGCTGGACAGAGAGCTTGTTGACGTTGATCTTCTTGATTTCGACTGGTGAAACGCTCATGTATTTCAGTACGGAATCAGGCATTTCGATGGCTTCCATTGCCTGCTCGACAGAGGTAAACCCGCCAAGCGTCTTTCTGTAAGCGACAATTCGGGCTGCTCTTCTAGAAGCGATGCCTGGAATCATCTTCAGGAGCGAAGTGTCGGCTGTGTTGATGTCGATGGTCTGGCCGAATTGTATTTTCTCTTGCTTGGGGAAAGAATCTTGCCTAGTTTGCTTCACTTCAGCGACCTCCTGCTCTCTCGGAATTTCCTCTGCAAAGGGTTTTCGCGCCTCAGGCTCGACGTATTGAAACGCTTTTGCAATCCTGACATAAGGCCTCAATCGTTCCCACTGTTCGTTGGTCATGCCTGGAACTCGCATAAAATCCTCAGGCTTATGGTAGCGTCCATGTTTGGCTCGGTAGCGATAGATGCTGCGGACTTGCCAAGGGGAAAGTCCGAGGCGCAAAAGAGTCGTGCTGTCTGCCGTATTAGGATCGAAAGGGAAGGTCTCAAAAGGCTCTTCATCAATTGCATAAATGTATTGTTTTCCAGGATGGCCTGATCTCTCTGAACTCTTCTCTATGCCCTCTTTCGTTGATTTCGGACTATGCCAAGTCCATAGAGAATAGCCAAGAACGCCTACAATCAGCACGCATTCGATGACCAGCAGACCTCTTCTCTGTGAGGGTGTGAATATGGGCAAGCGTTTCATGAGAGGAGTTCTTGCAGGAAGACAGCAGCAATGGCAAGGGGTGCGACGTAGCGGATGATGAAATAGTAGAGGCGGAACAATTTGAAACGAATGGTGCCGCCATTCGTCAACTCATTCTCTACCAATTTCCTATCCAAGTACCAACCAGTAAAGAGACAGATGATGATACCGCCAAGAGGCAAAATGATCTTGGAGGCCGTGAAGTCGAACAACTCGAAGATATTCAGGCCGAAAAGCTTGATGTCGCTCCAGACGCCGAAAGAGAGGGAACAAGCTATGCCAAGTGTCATACAAGCTACGGAAACGGCAACGGATGCCTTCTTGCGCGAAATGTGGAAGGCCTCCAAGACGTAAGCCGTCACACTCTCGTGCAAGGACATCGCGCTGGTAAGCGCTGCCAGCAAGAGCAACAGATAGAAGAAGCTCGAGAAGATGTAGCCAAGCCAAGGAACATGACTGAATGCGATGTTGAACACACTGGGAAGTGTGATGAAGACGAGGCCCGGACCAGCATCCACGCTGACCTCTTCGACACTGAAGACGGCAGGAAAAATGATGAAGCCGGCCAAGATGGCGACTATCGTATCGATGACACTCACGCCCACAGCCGTTTTTGGCAACTTGGTGTCGGCTCGGAAATAAGAGGCATATGTGCAGAGGCAGCCCATAGCCAGGCTAAGTGAGAAGAAGGCTTGGCCTACGGCACTGAGAATGACGCTGGCCGTAAGTTTCGAGAAATCAGGTTTAAGCAAGAAACGCAGACCTTGCGAAGAGCCTGGCATACTGAATGAGCAAACCACGAGAATGCCGATAATGAGGAGCAAGAGGGGCATCATGAGTTTCGAATAGCGCTCGATGCCAGACTGAACGCCCTTAGCTATGATGAAGTGCGTCAGTGCCATAAAAGCGGCTCCAGCCAGTATCGGCATCCAAGGGTCGCTGACAAAATTTGTGAAGACATCGCTATAATCGCGGTCAGCTTGCAGTTGTCCGCCCACACTCTCGATGAGATAGAAGAGGGTCCAACCGCTGATGACAATATAGTAGGACAGAATCAAGAACGCCACAAAGACGCCAGCAACACCCTCGATGCGCCACCACTTGCCCGGAGCGAGCTTTGCAAAAGCGGAAATGGTGTTGGCGTGAGTATGACGGCCGATGAGGAACTCACTCATCATGACAGGGATGCCAATGAAGGCTATACAAAGCAGATAGATGAAGATGAAGGCTGCGCCACCATTGTTGCCAACTTCGGTGGGGAAGCGCCACACATTGCCCAAGCCGACGGCCGACCCTGCAGAGGCCAACACGGCTCCCAACTTGCTGCCAAAGTTATGTCTTGTTTCCATCTGTTAATGTATCTCAGTCTATAAGAAAAGCGGGAATAGTTCGTTCAGGAATATGACGAGGATGCCAATGGGGGCAACCCAACGAATGAGGAAGAGCAGAGGCCGCATCGTTCGAACAGGGATGCTGCCGTCGTTGGTCAACTGTTGCTCGACAAGTTTACGGTCGAGATACCAGCCGACAAACAAGGTTATCAAGAGTCCGCCAAGCGGCATCAGGAACTTGGTGACAGTATAGTCGAAGAGGTCGAAGAAGCCGCGACCGAAGAATGTCACTTCCTGCCAAGGTCCGAAGGAAAGCGAACAGAAGCTGCCCAGCACAAGGCAAACGAGGGTGACTATGGCTGCGGCTTGGCGGCGACTCTTGTTAAAGTGCTCGGAAATGAAAGCTGTGCATATCTCGTGCATGCTGATACTACTCGTCAGGGCTGCCAACAGAAGCAAGACATAGAAGAGAAGCGAGAAGGCATAACCCAAGACAGGCATTTCGCTGAAACTGAGCAGGAAGACATTTGGCAAGGTAATGAAGACAAGGCCAGGTCCTGCATCAGGTGCTA
>Ga0247610_10007442_pt1 | contig 11241 bp, 33 predicted proteins | sample 174DNAGHGhighgp2_FD_193483 | JGI IMG/M metagenome (GOLD analysis project Ga0247610, IMG submission 193483) | Sheep rumen microbial communities from Palmerston North, Manawatu-Wanganui, New Zealand - 1742 DNA GHGhigh gp2 | ecosystem: Host-associated > Mammals > Digestive system > Stomach > Rumen...
CTAGGTTTGGTACTGATTGCATAAGTCCTAACAAAGTTTCTTTTTTATTACCAGGCCAGAAAGCATACTCTGATATATGCAAATTGTTAAATGTATCACTTCTTCCTATACCATCTGCACCTGCTGTCATACACTTTATTTTGCTCTTTAATCCAGTTCCTTCATAATTATCAAATATAAGTTCTTTTGCATTACTAGCTTTCTTACTAGGTTTCATTTCACTAGGCAAGTTATCATATATTCTTTTGCTCATATTGAATAGATTGGATGTTGAATCTTCTTTATGTGCTACTATACCAGTATTTATATTCCACTTAGTTGCTGTTTCTTTAAATAGGATTGATTCTACCAATGTACTAAATCCCATTTGTCTTGCTTTTAGTATTATTACTCTTACTGGTTTCTTTTCTTCTTTTTGCTTCTTTATGATGTCATATAACTTTTGTTGAGGTTTATTTAATTTAAAGTCTATTATGCTTCCTGATTTATCTCTTATCTTTACATACTTCTCTATATACTTTTTGGTATTAATATTCATCAATATCAGCTACTTCTTTTAAAGATTCCTCATAAGATAAATTCATGTTGCCTTCAATTTTTTCTGTAGGTTTTTCTCCTATGGTATCTCTTATTACTTCAAATGCTTTTATGTCACCATCAAGTGCTTTTGCAATCAATTCTAAACAAATTCTATTTTGTGTATCTCCTGTTTCTAACAATGTAACTAAATCCTCTTTTAACTGCTTTGTTCTTTTTCTACTTTCTACAGAGTTTTTACCACCTTTCGACAGCTCTTCCACAGTTAATTTATGTGCTTGTGGTATTAAATTCTTTTTGTTAGCCATTATATTTACCTCTTAAGTATTCATACCACTCATTATCATCATGTATCATACTATGGCATTTTTTACATAAGCATTGACCATTATTTATATCTGTTCTTCCTGTTATGCTATATTCCCATGGTATTATATGATGTGCTTCTAAATTTTCAGTAGAACCACATATATCACATTTCCCAACTTTCTTTACTTTTTTCTTCCACATTAAAACTTTGCTTGAGTTTCTATCATTGATTCTAAATCCTAATGATTCTCTAACCTCATCCATTGTTTCTGCATATTTAGATTTTAGTAACATTTTTAACATTATAGAAGCAGCATATTGTTTAGCTGGTGCATAATCACCTTTGTATATTTCTATAAGTTCTTCTATACTTGGCATTTATCCATCACATCCTATTTTTTAGAGTTTTGTTTCTCTTATCTTCTTAATACCAATCTTTTTTGATAATCCTTCTCTATTATTGGTCTACCTTTTGCATTTGTTACATATTTGTATTCACTATAGAATTGATCTATAAGATAGTATATTTCTAATATGTTTTTTTCATCTAACTTACCTTTAAATACTTCATCTATCATTTCACCTGTTATTGCACTAAATATTTCAAAATTATGTGCTTCTATCTTGTGTAATAGATTATGTGATGAACTCATTAGAACAGATACATTTCCTCTTTCTAACTTTCCACCTGCTCTTTTAGGTATTATTAAATGATGTGCTGTATATTGGTCTTTAGATGGTGAGAATCCCATGAAATCATAACCTAGTTCTTTTATTTTGTATTCGTTTATGATTATACTGGTAATCTTTCCCATCTATCTTCTCCTTACAGCAGCTATTATATTTAGGGCATAATATGCACTTAGGATATTTCATACAATATTTGATATTTTTTGTGTCATATTTCCCCATACTTATTCTCCATAATAAAAAGCAGTTATTACACTGCTTCTCAAGAAGGTAAATGAGATTTTAGTGGCTTCTTATAATCTCACAATACAATAATATTACTACTTATGTCCTATCTTGTCCTATTTTTTGATATATATGATGACATTGACTCTTTGAATATCCTACTAATTGTCCTATCTTCCAGAAGGGCATTGGTTTATTATGGATTCTTAGATATTCTTTGTCATTTCTTAGATCATATATCCTACGTTCTAAAGTATTGTATTCGTTACGTATTTTTAATTCCCCTTCTATGTATTCTATTAAGTTTTTCATTTCTTTTCTAATGTACTTTAATTCTTTTTCTACTTCTTCTAATTGAATCACGTATTCTAAGTTTTTATCTACTCTTTTTGTTGATGGTATCTTTTCTGGTTCTATTGATATTCCTTTAGGTAATACTAAGCTCTTAATGTTCTCTATTCTGTTTAATAAATAACGTTCCCTGTTCTCATACTTCTTTAGTTGTTCTTCTGCATCTTTTATTTGTCATCATCTCCAGCTGCTAGTAATACTACTATCATAAATCCATTTATCCATCCTAATATTAATCCTATAAAGAATCCTATCATTTTTTCTTCACCAACCTTTTGCCACTATTTGCCACTTCTTTGCCACTATGTTTTGCTTGTAGTTCAGTATATTCAGGATGTTTTAATACTAATAATGTCATATCTTCTAGTGGTACATCTTCATACTCATAAGTTCCATCTTTTGTCTTAATCTTTATGTTGTAATTCCATTTATATTGTTCTTTCATTTATTCCTCCTCTATATCTTCAACTTTCAATATTTTATAACTCCAACCTCCACCTTGCATAGCAAAATCACTTGCTATAACAAATGCTTCTTCTTCACTTTTTGCTTCTATATCATCATAAGTTTCTTCAAGTATTACTTCTATCTTATATTTTTTCATTTATTCTCCTTTTTAACCATAATCAATATAATCGTTAAGATTATTATTGCTATTATTGTAAAAATATCATCTAATGTTATTACTATCATTTATTCTTTCTCTCCATATATGCAATAATTTTTTTCAAAAGTAAAACCCTCAACCCAAGTTCCACCTGCTTCTACACATTTGTCTTTTTCTTTTGTTTCTATCGATACTATTAGAATAATAGCACCTATAATAGTAAGCAATACTGAGCCAAAAACACCAATACCTTTGATTATGTCTATTATATCTTCTTTCATTTATTATCCTCTAAATAATCTATTATTTCATTGATTTTATCTATTATTTGTAATTTTTGCTCATAATCAAATGTAAAGCCATTTATCTCAAATTCTCCATCTTCATTAGTTATTACATAATCTATCTTTTCTATCTTCTTATCTTCTATTCTAGGCAATCCAAGACTTTCTCTTATATCGTTTAATGTTTTGGGTTTATCTTCTTCTATTATTTCTACTTCCATTATTCTTCACCTAATCTTTCACATATACACTTTTGATAATCATTTGTATTGCTATTTGTGTTACCAGTTGTTATCGTATATATCCCTATTACTAACATTATACTGAAAGCAATTAGACATATTATTGCATAAATTCCAAATATTATTTCTTCAATATCCATAATCATTTCTCCTCTACCTTTTCTACCAAATCAAGTGGTTCTAAAAAATCTCTAAATACTTCCGCCATTAAATGCCAAGCAACATAACCTTGTGGGAAAGTAAATATTCTAGTTTCTTTGTTGTAATAATCATCTAAACAAAAATCATATTGCATTTTTGCTTTTTTATTAACCAAATCAAAATTAACATTTTCTTTTAATTTATATTTCATTATTCCATCCTAATTCCTCTACTTGTTTATTTATAGCTTGTAGTTCTTCTAATGTTATATTTATATAAGTTCGTTTTTCTAAATAAATTCTTGTTTTTCTTATTTCTTTATTATTAAAATCAAAGTCATTGTTATATATAATTATTTCATCACAAGGATATGACACACTATAACTTTTATGGCAAACTATTCCCTGTGGCGTTCTATGATATTTATATCCTAACTTTTCAAACATCTCTCGTGCTGTCATCAGTTTCACCTACTTTATCTAATATTTCTAAAATATTTTCTATATCCATTTCATAAAATTGTTGATTTCTATGAACTTGCTTTGTTATATATTCTCTTGCTTCTTTTTTAATTTGTCTTTCAAATGCTAGTTTTTTATCGTACTCAATTTTTAATTTATCTATATATTTATCTTGTTCTACAAGTTCTTTTCGTGTATCTTCTAATTTAAGTTTTTGAAGCTCTAATTCTTTATTTAGTCTTTCTATTTCTTTATCTTTAACTTTGTTATCATTAAATAAATCAAACGGATTGATTGTTTCTTTAAATACAACAAAATCGTAATAATCAGGATATTCATTTGTTTGAAAACAAGCATTTGGTTTAGCATATTCTATTATCTCTATTAAATCATCACTTATTTTGTTTATTGCTTTCACTCTTTATCACCTTCTTTTAGTAATAAATCTAATGCTCCATTTATAATTGCTTTTGTTTCTTTATTTTCTACTTGTACTAGCATTTGCTTCAAATACCAATTTGTTTTATCTATGATATTATTTAGGCTTTTATTTTCTTTTATTAATTTTTCGCATTTATCTAACAACCTACCATAATCGTCATACTTTACTAAACCATCTTTAATATATACAATATGTTCACTCACTCTTTATCACTCTTTTCTAATTCTTTTATGTATTTATATATCTTGTAATATATGTGTCTTTTATCAAACTTGAAGTCATTTTTGTCCATATCTAGAACAACAGGTATATTTGCTTGTAAGTATTCTATAACTTCTTCCCTTAAAGACTTAATATCATCCATATTATCTCTTTCCATAATGGTATGTTCTCCTCCAAATCAACATCTTTTGTATGACTTCTAAATAAACCCATACGATACAAGTTATTATGTCCTCTCCACTCTCTTACGTATGATTCAAACGTTCTTGTTACTTTTAATTTTCTTAAATGTCTTTCTCTCATTATTTGCATTACTTCAAGACCTATATCTTCACATTTGTAGCTATCTTCTACGTGTGTATTGTTTTCTGTATATGTTACTTTCATAATCTATAACCTAACGCAAACAATAATGATTCAGCTTCATCTGGTTTAATTAATATTGGTGTGCCTCGTTTAGCACATTTCTTTAGTTTTTCTATAATTTCCTTCATCATTAACCCTTTCTATTAGCTTCATAAGTTTTATACAAAGTCTAATCATATCTTCTCGTGTCATAACGTAATGCTTTTTATTATTGTGTTCTTCAAAGTTAGTTTTTATTAAAACTTTATTTAGTTCATCTTTTATCGTTTGTATATCCATTTGTTCCTCCTTAATAAATCTTCCTTATTAAATTCTCCAAATAGTTCACGATTCATATCTAGTAATTTATCTTGCCAGTAGTCTTTGTTAGAGTGTACTTTTCTGTGACAAGCATCACATAATCTCATAAGGTTCTCTTTTTTAGTTAGTCCACCTTGTGATCTGTATAGGATGTGATGGTTGTGTAATCCATACGTTCCACCACATAACCTACACCACTTCTCTCTTTCTACTAATTCTTTGTAAACATCTTTATCTTTCATAATTAACCTTCTTCATATAAGAACAACACTTTCTTTCTATTCTTACCTGCACCTCTTTTTGCATAAGTAGGACTCATATAAAAATCTATTGTTCTTATTTTTACATTTAGATATTTTGCTAACTGATATTTAGTTCCATCTGTTAGCCATTTATCACCTTTATATAACGCATATATCCTGGTCATATATTCTCCTTCTTCATTACTACTACCATTGATGGAAAAGGTGCTGCCTGTTTACCATCATTAAATTTTAATCTGCCTTTTATAAATCTAATCTCGTGATGCTTATATATCCAGTTATGAAACCATTTTGTATCTGTTCGTGCTGGTAATAGCATCACTACCATTGTTCCTTGCTTATTTTCATTAAATGCTTTTTCTACCCATTTAGATATTTCTCTGCCATAGGGAGGATTACAAAAAACTACCCCCCCCCACTTTTGTTCTAGTCCATTATCTTCTTTGGTGTAATATTTGCTGCATTTATGGTTTTCATCAGTAGCACAAGGATCAAGAGTAAAATTAAATTCTTTATTTAGTTCTTTAAAAAAATCTTTTGGTGTTGCCCACTCATCTGTGTTGCTACTCATCAATCCTTTGTTTATCATTTTTTCTCCTAGTAAAAAGGTAATTCTTCTGGATCAATTTCTATTTCTTTTGCAGCAGGTATACTTGACTTACCAGATGAAAAATCTTCTGGTTTAATATCAAAGTTATCTACTTCCTTAGCATCTGTTTCTTTTACTTCTAATGCTTCTATGCTGCTTATTAATATTTCCTGGATGTTATATGTCTTACCTTCCTGGTTAGTGTATGGTCTTACTTGTATCGAACCATCTGCTACTACTAATCCTTTTAAGTCTTTAGCTTTTACTGCTAACTTACCAAAAGACTTAACTTTGATATCATCTATCGTGTATTCAAGTATTTCCAGATTCTTTTGACTCATTTTTAGCTCGTTACTATTATCTATCGTTCCAATCAATATTACTTTCTTCATTGTTTTCCTCTTTCTCCTTAATCTCATCTTTTAAATGTTCTATTTCTCTTAATAAGTCCTCTATAAGAACTTCTATGTTTTCTTTAGGTACATATACTTGTTTACCTTTTTTCTTTATGTATTCTCTTGTGTAATAGGTTCTTGTTGCTTCTTCTACTTCAATATAAATCTCACTATCTAGCCACATACCTTTAATCCCTTATAGTTATTCTCAAACTTCCTTTTCTGTTTATCTCTTTTACGTTGCACTCTCTATAAATATCTGGATATTTCTCCCATAACATATCTTTATCTATGTCATAGCTTGTTGTATCCTCTCCTAATGATATCTTTATCTTCTTATTGTTAGATTCATATCCTGTTATGTTATTTGCTCTCATTACTTCTTCTAGTTTTGCTTTCATTTCCTTAGATGCTGCTTCTAGTTCTTTTTTCTTTGTTTCTAATTCTATGATCTTGTCTTGCATCTGTTGTGCTACTATTAAGCTTCCTTCTTTTGCTTCTACTAAAGATGTTCCCTGTTCTTTGTCTTTATCTAAATATTCAAGTAATCCCATTATTCTTTACCCTCACTTTTTCTTAATGCTTTAATTGCATTATCTAATTGATTTATTGTCATTTCTGATGTTGAAGATACTTTGTAATATGCCTTTACTTTCTCCATATCAGCACCTTTTTCTTCTACTAAATGATTCAATTCGTTCATAAGTTTTAATTTTTCTTCTTCATCTTCTTCACTATCACTATCATTGACATCATCTATTAAAAACAATCCATTTAGTGCATACTTTCTTGCATAACTAGATGCTGCACCAGTTATTTGGCTTCCATCCATACCTTTTTTTGTTTCTTCTTCTCTTGCATAAGCTGTGTTTTCAATTGTTTCTAATCCATTTGTAATGATTGCTGTTGCCTTTATGTAATATCTATCTCCTATGTTTACTAAATCATCAGTTAATCTTAAAACTAATTTTCTATCTTTTAATAAAGGTTTAACTGCTTCTAAAATATCTTCACAACTTCTATAGTTATATCCACCAAAATTATTTCTTTGATTCTTTGGTGCTTTTAATTTATTTTGTATTTCTAATAACTTTGTATTTAATTTCATTGATTCTTCAATGTTCATCTCTTTTTCCATTTTTTATCTCCTCCTATAAACTGATACCATTTTATTTGTCCACTCACATTTTTTCTTTCCTACTGGTTCTACTATTCCTTCTATTGATAATTCAGTAAGTCTTGGTGCTGTGTAGTTTCTTTCGTTTGTTGGTATTAACTCTCTCATATACATCTCTTGTGCTATTTCTTTAGCTGTCATTTCTTTATCTCCTAATACTTCAAGTATTTGGTTATATCTCATCTGTTTGTTTACTTCTTGTTCTGCTTGTGATCTTGTTTCTAGTGTTACGTTTTGCCCTGGTAGTCTTTCTATCATTTTTCTTGGCCTCCTCATCATAATCTTTAAGTGCTAGATCTAGTTGTTCTTGTAAACGTTTATTCTCTTTTTCAAGTTCTTTATATGCTTGATTAAGCTTTCTATATCTTTCTTCTTTTAAGAAGTTCTCTCGTGAATAATAATCACGTTCTTTTTTAGTTTCTTTATAATCGTTATAAATATCTTTAAAAAACATAATTCTATTTGAAGCTATTCAATATCTCTTGAAATTCTTGTCTATCTTTATCTGTTATTGGTGGTAATGCTTCGTATTCCTTTCTTAGTCTTACTGATGTCTTTGCCATTTCACACGCATCAGTTAATTGTTTAACACTAGGTAATCTATCGTATGATGTTGCTACATTATCTACTGCTTCCATAAATACATCTTCTTCATATTCTTTAAAGTATCTATAAAGCAACTTAAGTTCTGTTTCTTCATACTTTCTATTAAAAGCAAGTCCTAGCCCTTGCATCATTGTTTTATAATTCTCAAAAGTCATCTTTATCTCCTGTACTCGTATTTATCAAAAATGCTTAAATCTATTTCTTCTTTTTTAGAATCTCTCTCCCATGTAATAACTTTCTGTTTCCAGTTCTTAACTTCGTTACCTTTAGAGTCTTTCCAATCTCCAGCTTCATAAAAGTCATAAAACTTTTTAGCATCTATGCTATTCTTTCTTTCCTTGCAATATTTTTCTATTTCTTCTAAAGTTGGTTTTTTAAATTCTTTCTTTATATATTTCTTTTTATTATTAATATTTATATTATTAGTAGTTATATTATTCTCTTTAGCATTTTCTAAATACCCCTCTTTAGGATTCTTAATACCCCTATCATCATTTTCTAAATACCTATTTAATTTATTAAATACCTCTGGATAAGGTGGTTTCTTAATCCTAATAAGTCTTTCAGTTATTTCTTTCCCTTTATAGTTGTATGTAATATCTAAATAACCTTTCTTCTGTAATTGATTAATAATTTGAGATACTCGACCATTAGTTAGTTTAAAGAAGTCTGCAAAGTATTTATTACTTGCATAGCAACCATTTTCTTCATCATCCAAACTATCAATCTCTACTAAAACTACTTTTTCTTGTAGTGATAACTCATCAGTTATCCATATCTCTCTTGGTATCCATATTCCTTTAAATTTTCTTTCTTCCATTAATTCCTCCTTCGTTGTCTTTTGAGGATTCTTATGGTATAATTAAAGAGTCCTCGTTATTGATTAATGAGTTAGACAAAATGTAAGTAATATCCATGCTATTATTCCTGGTGTAGATATTACTAATAGAAGTGCTATTTCCATTTCACGTTGTAGTACTTCTTTTATTTTGTCTTTTTTTGTTGGTTTTCTTAACTCTCTATCTATGTTGCTCATCATCCTCTTGTTTTCTTCTTCCATATTTTTCCATTTTGCTTGATTATGTATTGCCTCTAATATCTTGTTTTCTTCAATTCTTTCTTTCTTAGTTAATAATTCTTCGATCATTTCAATCCTAATTCCTTTCTTATCATCCAGGTTAATGCTAACTTTGTTCTGCATCCTGGTATTAAATATCCTTCCTTTTTCATTTTTTCTTGCACTTTACTGATTAACTCTAGTGCTTTTTGATATCCTATTTCAGGAATCATCTCTTGAATATCTTTAGCACTCATGTATTCTTTCATTTACCCTCCTGTTATATTACCTATTTAGGTAATAGCAATTATAAAAAAATATCTTCAAACTTACAATTTAGAATAGTCATTATTTTAATAACTTCATCTATTGTAAAAAGTCTTTCACCCCTTTCTTTAAAGCTATATGTTGTATTATCCATACCCAATATTTTAGATATTTCTTTTTGAGTATATCCTAATTCAACTCTCTTAGCTTTCAATCTAGGATACTTCACTATTTTCACCTCCTATATTTGTTACCAGTTCAGGTAACTTACAATACAATCTTATAACCTAATTAGGTAATTGTCAATAACTTTTATGTATAATTTTACATTTTTTCTTTTTTGTGGTAAAATATGTCCAAAGGTGATGCCAATGGAGAACAAGGAATATATTGACTTTACGTTGAATCAAACGATAGGAAATATAATTCGTAAAGAACGTGAAAAACAAAACTTAACTCTTGACCAACTTGCTAAAAAATCTGGTGTATCAAAACAAAACATTTATTATTATGAAATAGCACGTAACAGAGTTAAGTTAGATAAATTCTTAAAGATATGTGAAGCACTTGATCTTAATCCTAGTGAAATATTTGATAAAATTGCACTAGAATATATAAAAATGTCAAAGGGGATTTAATATGGTATATAAGGATGCACACAAAACAAAAGATGGTAGGTGCTATCATTTTGAAGTTATGATTGATGGTAAAAGATATCACTCTAAACGTTATTCAACACCTAAAGAAGCACGTGATGAAGAAGCTAAGTATATCTTGAATCATAAGAATATTAATCGTGTAAAATTCAGTATTGCTGCTGGATGTTTTTTTGATGAGATAAAGACTATTCGTAAATTATCGACTTATCAAACTTATATTGAGGTCTATCAAAAACACATATATCCATATTTTCACGATTTCTACTTAAATAGTATTAGTGTACTAGACTTAAAAAGCTTTCGTGAAAAGTGTCTTAAAATGAATTACAGCACACGTTACTTAAATAAGATAAACAATGTTCTTAATCTTATCCTGGATTATAGTGCTGCTAATTATGGTATACCTAATCTAAATAAAGCTCTAGGTAATTATCAGGAAAAGCATGATAAAGTTGTTAAAGAAAAGATACGTTATATGACTTATGATGAATATCTTAAGTTTATATCTGTTATAGATGATTTGACCTATAAAACTTTTTTCATGTTCTTATACCTAACTGGTTGTAGACTTGGTGAAGCACTTGCTTTGCGTTTCGAGGATTTGAAGGATGATTCTATTATTATTAATAAAACTCTTTATACCAAAATAAAAGGAACTTATACCATCACATCTACTAAAAACAATCTTAATAGAACTATAAAGATGGATAAATCCCTATCTAAACAATTAAATGAATATATTAATTATATGAAGTCTTATACTGATTATAGACCAGATTGGTTCTTATTTGGTGGATCACACTATTTAGCACCTACTACTATTAATCGTTATAAGCATAAATATTTTGAATTATCTGGTGTACGTGAGATAACTATCCATGAGTTTAGACACAGCCACGTATCACTATTAATAAATGAATATATTAAGTCTAGTAAAACAATAGATGCTAATTTATTCTTTCTACGTATGAGTTCTCGTTTAGGTCACTCTGTTGATGTTATGCAACGTACATATATGCACTTATTTCCAGAATCTCAGGATGATATTGTT
>Ga0247610_10007443_pt1 | contig 11240 bp, 10 predicted proteins | sample 174DNAGHGhighgp2_FD_193483 | JGI IMG/M metagenome (GOLD analysis project Ga0247610, IMG submission 193483) | Sheep rumen microbial communities from Palmerston North, Manawatu-Wanganui, New Zealand - 1742 DNA GHGhigh gp2 | ecosystem: Host-associated > Mammals > Digestive system > Stomach > Rumen...
ACAAACAAATAAATAAAAGAAAGGATAAGGTTATGAGTACAAAGAAAAATTATCGTTTTGAGACTTTACAACTTCATGTAGGCCAGGAACAGGCAGACCCCGCAACCGATGCTCGTGCCGTGCCCATCTATCAGACCACAAGTTATGTGTTCCACAATTCTCAGCATGCAGCCGACCGTTTCGGCCTTCGCGATGCAGGTAATATCTATGGTCGTCTGACTAATTCCACTCAGGGCGTGTTCGAGGATCGCGTCGCTGCCCTCGAGGGTGGTGTAGCTGGACTTGCTGTCGCTTCTGGTGCTGCTGCTATCACCTATGCTCTGCAGAATATTGCTCAGGCTGGCGATCATATCGTGGCTGCCGATAACCTCTATGGCGGAAGCTACAACCTGATTACTCACACGCTCGCTACACAGGGTATCACCAATACCATTCTTAATGTAAACGACCTCGAGGCTCTCGAAGAAGCTATCCAACCCAACACAAAAGTCATATATGCCGAGACTTTCGGCAACCCCAACAGTGATGTGCTCGACCTCGAAGGTGTAGCGGCTGTGGCTCATAAGCACGGGATTCCGTTTATCGTCGACAACACCTTTGGTACACCGTATCTCATCCGTCCATTGGAGCATGGAGCAGACATCGTGGTGCATTCAGCTACGAAGTTCCTGGGTGGTCATGGTTCAAGCCTTGGTGGTGTCATCGTCGATGGTGGTAAGTTCGATTGGAAACAGAACGACAAGTTCCCCACACTCTCTAAGCCCGATCCCTCGTATCATGGCATCGTCTTTGCTGATGCAGTAGGTGCAGCAGCTTACGTCACCCGCATCCGTGCCGTCATCCTGCGCGATACCGGTGCTGCCATCTCGCCCTTCAATGCTTTCATCCTCTTGCAGGGTGTTGAGACCTTGAGTCTGCGCGTGGAGCGTCATGTGGAGAATGCCCTGAAGGTGGTCGATTTCCTGAAAAACCATCCGAAGGTGGCTGCTGTCCATCATCCGGCTCTCGAGAGCCATCCCGATCACAAGCTCTATCAGAAGTATTTCCCCAATGGTGGCGGTTCTATCTTCACCTTCGAGATCAAAGGCGGACAGGAAGAGGCTTGGAAGTTCATAGATGCATTGCAGATCTTCTCGTTGCTGGCTAATGTGGCCGATGTGAAGAGTCTGGTGATTCATCCTTATACCACCACCCACTCACAACTCTCGCCTGAGGAACTGGCTGAGCAGCACATCACGCCCTCGACCATTCGTCTGAGCATTGGTACAGAGCACATCGATGACATTATCGACGACCTGTCACAGGCTTTCGACAAGATTTAAAAGGGAACTACGAATTTCGCGAATTTTACGAATTATTACTATGCGCAGTCAAAATTCGTGAAATTCGTGAAATTCGTAGTAAAAGATCTGCAAATGTTCAAAATTTGTTTGTAACTTTGCACCTAAGAAACTAAACGACATGGGAAAATATATCTTAGCAGATAATCAGGAACTGACGCGGTTCGCGTTAGAAAGTCTGATCCGTTCGAAGGGCGAGAGCGACATCTTCAAGGCAAGCGATAAGGCTGGACTCGTTCAACTGTTGAAGGAGCACGAGAATGCTGTCGTGTTGCTCGATTACACGTTGTTCGACTTTGCTGATGAAGACCAGCTCCTGATTGTTGCAGAGCGTTTTGCTTTGTCGGAGTGGATCCTCATCAGCGATGAACTCACCCCACAGTTCCTGCGTCGTGTGGTCTACTCGTCCCACCAGTTCAGCATCGTTTTTAAGGATGGCCCGTTGAAGGATGTCCGCGACGCCCTCGATGCTATTAGCCGCCACAACCGTCATATCAGCCAGCGGGCGCTGGAGGTGATTATCAACCACCAGCAGGAAGAAGAAAACCAACCCAGTATCCTCACTGAGACAGAGACGGAAATCGTTAGGGCTATCGCCCAGGGCAAGACCACCAAGGAGATTGCCAACGAGCGTTTCTCAAGTGTCCACACCATCACCACCCACCGCAAGAACATCTTCCGCAAATTGGGTGTTAACACTGCTCATGAAGTCATCAAGTACGCTCTGCGAGCAGGATTGGTAGACTCGTCAGAATTCTATATATAAAGGAAATCGGGAAATTTATCTGTACAAACTGTTAAACAATATTAAAAGCATCGCCCATCCCTGCAAGATTTCTGCACTTTCGTGTTTATATATATGATAATGTGTAATTTTGCAGAAAAGAAGGAGTATGAAAAAGAATCTTATATTATGGATGGGCGTTGTGCTGATGATGACGGTCGGCACAAGCAGTTGTAGTAAGAGTGACAGTGAGGACATAGTAAACGAAGAGGTCACGGATAACGAGCCGCTGTCGAACGAGAACAATGAGTTCAAACCCATTGACCTCACGCGGGCCGAACAGGAACTGGTGACGGCCAACAATGACTTCGCTTTCAACCTGTTCCGCAAAGCAGGTCCTCGTATGACAAATGGTGCTGCCGGTCCTTGCTTTACTGAGCCGAATAAGAGCACCATCCTCTCGCCAATCAGCATCACCTATGCCCTCGGAATGCTGAACAACGGTGCAGCTGGTGAGACACAGGCACAGATCAATAAGGTGTTAGGTTTTGGAGAGACTGGTGCCGATGGTATCAATGCCTTCTGCAAAAAGATGCTCACTGAGGCTCCCAAGCTCGACAAATTGACGAAGGTGATGATTGCCAACACCATCTATATGAACCAGGGTTATCAGCTAAAGCCAGATTTTGTGACCAAGGCTAAAGACTATTATGATGCAGAGCCTGAGACGCGCAACTTTGCTGATGGCAAGACGATGGATGTAATCAACCAATGGGCCAGCGACCATACGGAAAAAATGATCGACAAGGTGCTCGATAACGATGAATTTGACCCGACAGCTGTGAGTTACCTGCTGAATGCCATTTATTTCAAGGGCGCTTGGGCGGAGAAGTTCGATAAGGCTAATACGAAAGATGAGGCCTTCACTAATGAGAATAATCAGGAAGTGCAAGTGCCGATGATGCATCAGGAGCACGAGTTCAACTATACGGAAGATGAGGATTGTCAAGCGCTCTGTCTGCCCTACGGCAACAATGCCTATCGCATGACTATTCTATTACCGAAGGAAGGCAGGACCGTATATAGTTTGGCCCAGAAGCTGACCACTCAGACCTGGCAAAGATACCAGTGGATGGGAACTGCTATTGTGGACGTGAAATTACCTCGCTTCGAGTCAAAGACGAATGTGGACTTGAAACCAGTGATGATGGCCCTCGGCATGCCCAACGCCTTTAGCGACTATTTAGCAGAGTTCCCTCATTTCTGTAATGTCCCGACATATATTGGCCTGATGAAGCAGGTGGCCCGTATCAAACTCAGCGAGGAGGGCACAGAGGCAGCGGCGGTCACGGTGATAGGAATGAAGGATAATGCAATGCCTCAAGAACCAAAGCACGTGAACTTCCACGCCACGCGTCCGTTCATTTACATCATCAGCGAACAGTCGACAGGCGCCATCTTCTTCATTGGACAATATATGGGCGACTAAAAATATGTCGAGAGACCTATGGCGAAATACCGAAAGAGATAGATTATCTGATAAGACGTATGAAAAAAGGTGTTATATTATTGATATTCTTTGTTTGCGGCATAGCAGACATGATGGCGCAGGAACAGAAAAGCAAACTGTCGATAAAGCCGATGGTTGGTATGAATCTTTCTAATTTCAGTAATGCTACCATTGACATGTATCATATGAAGGTAGGGTTGACGGGTGGTGCCGAACTTGAGTATGGCATCAATCCTTGGTTGGGGCTGTCACTCGGGTTGATGTATTCTCAACAAGGAGCGAAAGTAGATGGTTCTTTTGATGGGATGGTCATTGATGAAAAGGGAACTAGATGGTTCACCAATACTCAGATGGATGGAAAACTGAAATGCGATTATTTGAACCTGCCCATGATGGCCAATGTCTATATTCCCGCTATAAAGGGATTAGCCGTGAAAGCCGGTGTTCAGGTAGGTATACTGACAAGTGACAAAATGACTACAGATGTCATGCTTACTATGATAAATATGGATTTCAACTCTGGCTATTTCGAATTAAATGAGGCTCCCCAACTCAATCAGTTAATGACTTATAACACTAACATCTCTGACGTATGTAAGTCTGTTGACTTTGGCATTCCTTTAGGCTTGTCTTATGAGTATAAGAATATTGTTTTGGATGCCAGATATTATTTTGGTCTGACAAAGATTGACAAGACAGACGACCCCGACAGTGCCCGTAATCAGTATCTCAGCATAACGTTAGGCTATAAATTCAATCTAAAATGAGAAAGAACTCTTTTATATGGATTAGCGCCATACTGCTGATGGCTGTTGGCATGAATGGTTGCAGTAGTGACGATAGTGATGATGGCAATAGCAACAAGAGTGGCGGCAACTATATCATAACTAGTCAGCCATCAATGATAGGTATTACGTACGCCATCCTGGGAGGAGAGTTCTATCCTGAAAATATTCCTTCGGCATACAGCAGCGCTCCCACTAAAGCCATTAGTCTGGGAATAGAGGTTTCGATGACGGATGTGTTCAAAGATGATGAGGTATATACAGCTTACTCCAGAGGTATCGAGGGTAACCACATGGAAGTAACCGTTCATGGCCTCAGTCCCAATACAGAATATTTTTATCGTGCCTTTCTCGATGTGGGCACTATGAAACTTTATGGCGAGAAAAAGACGTTCAGGACTTCGGCCTTGCGGTTCGCCTGGAATGTAGAGGATGCCACAGACATCACTTTTACAGGCGCTTCTGTTAAGGTGAGTTATATAGAATCAACACCCTCGACCTCAGCAGAGGATTTCAGAGACATCTCTTATGGCGTAGCCTATTCTAAGGATAAAGATGCCTTCTCAAAGATACAAACCTTGAAGGACAACCCGGAACAGACAGGACTTTTTCTGAAGCCGTTGAATGTCGGCAACAATGGCGTGACGGTTACTATTGAAGGTCTTGAGCCTGCCCAGACATGCTACTATTGTGTCTACGCAGCAGTTGCCGGACAAATGGCCTGTCAGTTCGGACCAATAAAAAACTTTACAACCTTGGCCATTGAACCATCGTATTTGGTAACCCACGAAGCCACAGAGGTGGGTTGTTTCTCTGCTACACTTAAGGCCGTTACCACTTTGCCCTCGTTGATTGCCAGCCTATACCCAGAGACTAAAGATATCAGTTATGGTATATCCTACGTACAAGAGGCTGCCTATCCTGGCAATAGCTATCTGCCTAACGAAATCTTTCCCAACATTGCCACTAGCGTGACCATCAGCGATGGCACTATCATCGCGCAGTTATCAAACCTTGAAGCCGGAACAAAATATATCTTCCGCCCGTATGTGTACATTGGTTCTTTGGGGATTGCTGGCGACGTGAAGAGCTTCAAGACCAGTACGCTGGAGGGAGAGTTGAAGATTGATGCCGTCGATGCCAAGTTCATTTCTGCTGATGTGACTGGCCACACAGAGTTGCCGAGCTCTATAACAGGCGTCAGCTATGTCTTCAACTATGTTGCCACAGACATCAGTTATCCTTCGCAGCAAAATGTTGCTATGACAGTTGAAGACAACCGTCTGTCGGCTGTCGCTCGAGGGTTGAACCCTGGCCACAAATACGAGTGTTGGATTTCCGCCAATATGAATGGTCGCACCATTGCCAAAAGCGAGAAGAAGACATTCAAAGCGCAGGATCCTGGCGACTATATCTACCTGGATGATGCTACCGACATCACTTCCACCTCGGCCGTCATCAATTGCAAACTTGATCCCTACGCTTTTGAAGGCGAGAATTTCACCTATATCTATTATGGTAAAGATAAGAATGACCTGACCCAACTGTCGACAGCAACTGCAGACGGTGATCATTTCTCAATAAAACTCACCAATCTGCTGCCGAATACCACATATTATTATCGAGGCTCTGCATTGTGTATCCTCAGTTTTGGCTATGGCGACTGGTTCTACTCGAAAATGAAGAGTTTTACCACTCTGCCTTAGTGTATCACTGAACAAGGCTATCAAGGACATTGACGAATTCATCGAGAAAAAATAAGGCAATAAGTATAATAGAACTGTTCGGCATCCTTTAGCTCTTCTGCCTGAATAAGTGGCTCTTCTCGTCGGATAAGTGGCACTTGCTGTGCACACATTAACTAAAAACAACTTGGAACGAATGAACAGAATCATAAATCCTACCATATTAATTTTTTAACGCCTTAATAATTATTAGGTAAATTATGCGATAATTCAAATTAAATGCGTACCTTTGCAGCAAACTTTTCGATACAACAAAAGCAAATATGAATAATAACAATACTGACCCCACCCCTGACCCCTCCTCTCCCTTGTAGGGGAGGGGCCAGGGGTGGGGTCAGAGTAATTAGTTATATAAGAAGCAAACTTGACAAATGTAATATGAGAATCAGACATCTTTTAACATTAGTGGCCCTTGCCCTGACAGCACAGGCCAACGCAGAGAATTATCGGGACATGAGTCCCTTGAAACTCGAAGTACCCGAGATGAAAGTAGAATTGGTGAAACAGCCCTTACAGCCACTCACCGCTCAGCCGCTCAACACTGACATTGACATGGCAGACTCGTGGAAGCCGGACTTCAACTTTTTTAAGCAGAAGACCAATCCCGGTGTCAAGCCCTATAAGTTCATGGGCGACCTGACCTTCGTAGGCATTCCCTTGTTCGTTGCCGGTTGGGCTATTAAGGGTGACAAGGCCATGTTCCGCGTCAATCAGAAGACCGAGCAGGGCGGAAAAGAGAACACCCAGCTTCTCACCGATTTCAAGACTAGTATCGACGACTATACTCAATTCTTCGGCCCTGCCATGGTGGTAGGATTGAAGTTGGGCGGCTATGAGGGCCGAAGCGACTGGCCCCGCCTGTTGGCCAGTGCCGGCATGTCGTATGCCATCATGGCTGGTTTTGTCAATGGCATCAAGTATACGGCCAAAGAGATGCGTCCCGACGGCTCTACCGCCAACTCGTGGCCTTCAGGCCACACGGCTACAGCCTTCGTCGGTGCCACACTGCTTCATAAGGAGTATGGTCTGACGCGCTCACCCTGGTGGTCGGTTGCAGGCTACGGTGTGGCAACGGCAACGGGCGTGATGCGCGTGCTCAACAACCGCCACTGGATCAGCGACATCATGTCGGGTGCTGGCATCGGTATCATGTCTACCGAGTTGGGCTATGCCCTGTGCGACCTGATGTTCAGGGGAAAGGGATTGCTACGCAATGATCTTGTACTGGACAGCCAGAATCCTTCTTTCTTCAGCATCTCCATGGGTGTGGGACTGGGCCATAAGGACCTGGAGTTCGTCGACGCCGAGGGCGATAAAACAGGCCTTAAGTTCCGTGCTGCCACCGTGGTTGATGCCGAGGGGGCCTACTTCTTCAACAAATATGTGGGAGTAGGCGGCCGCCTCAGAGTCAGGGCACAGTCGGTCAAAGACTTCAGCGACTTCGCCAGCATCGTGTCTGAAGAGGATTATTATGCATGGCAGGGACTACAGCCCTTCTACGAGGATCGCTTCCCAGCCGACTACACGGGAACACCCGATGAAAACGAGCTCACCTATTTCAGCAAACTTGGCTATCAGATGCCAGAAAGCAACTGGGAGGCCAATGCTCCCGTCACAAACAGCTACGGCATCGTGAGAAGCGACCACATCACCGAGTTCACCGGCAGTGTCGGTGTCTACTTCAACCTGCCACTCGGCAGTCACTTCTCCTTAGGCACCAAGGCGCTCATCGGACGTTCCATCACGCAGGAGCTCGACATCGACGGGCATGCTGAAGGCAACAAGAAGGACATCAGCTACACGATGACACTCGACAACAAGCACAAGGATGCGTTCGGCGATCCCATCATGTCGCTCGACGAACTGCAGTACCCCAACAACACGGGCGAAAAATGGACCGACGACTGGGAATACCTCACCGTGGGTGCCAAGTCGAGCACATCGTTTGGCACGGGGCTCTCGCTCACTTATCGCTACAAGTCCAACTTCTCATGGCGCATCTTCTGCGACTACGACTATACCCGCAAGGACTTCACGGCCAAGTACGACCCCTACCACTTCGTTCAGAAAGGCCTGACCTCCGGTGCCGGCCTACTGCTTGACACTGCATTGGCAGCCTCAATGGGAGATTATGCCGACGGTATAGGTGTGGAAGCCAGAGAGTACAAGACGCGCAAGCACATGAACTACGTCACGCTGGGTCTCTCGTTCCTGGTGGATCTGTAAGTCGCATTGTCAGTTGAGTGGGTCAGACGGTTCTCTGACCCACTTTTGTGTATATCGTTGATGTTAATAATTCCTTTCATTTGAAAAAAAGTGAAGAGGCACCTCTTCACTTTTTCATTTCACGGCCTGCTTAATATCCTCCAGCAGATCTTCGCCGGCTTCGAGGCCGATGCTTAATCGGACAGTCGTATCGAGTACAGACATCTCCGCACATTGTTCAGCGGTGAAGAGGCCGAAGATGGTAGAGGCGGGATGGATGGCCAGCGATTTGCGGTCGAAGAGGTTTGTGGCGCGACGGATAATCTGCAGTTTGTCGATGAACGCCCATGCGGCTTCCTTCGATTCGAGGTCGATGGTAAAGACGGCACCAGGTAACGGGCCGAACTGCTCATGAGAGAGTTCATAGAAAGGATTATTTTCAAGACCCGTATAGTTTACACGTTTGATTTCCGGCAACTGCTGGCACTGACGAGCGAGCCATAGTGTGGTCTCTGCCTGCCGACGGAATCGGATGTCGAGCGTATCGAGACCGAGCGTCTCCATATAAGCCACCTGAGGCGTCATCAGTCCACCAAGATTCGTTATCAATTCAGTCTTCACACGGGCCGTAAAGGCCAGCTTCTTACCAACGCGCTTGGTGCGAGCCTGTAGGGCAGGGGAGGGTGCTTGGCTCCAGTCGAAGTGTCCGTAGTCGATGAGCAGTCCGCCCAGGCCTGTGCCACCGCCTGAGATATACTTTGTGCTTGACACCACCTCGATATCAACACCGAAATCGACAGCATGGAAGATAGAGAATGGCACGATGGTAGTATCTGCAATGAGTGGTACGCCAGCCTTGTGGGCAATATCGGCCAACTTGCGGATATCAGCAACAAATAACTGCGGATTGGTGATGATCTCGAAGAACAGAGCGCAGGTTTTGTCGTCGATCTGTGCCTCCACCTCCTCAGGCTTTGTGAAATCGACAATCCTGTGAAGCATCGCGACTCGTGCGCCATCTGCGGCAGTAACCCCACCATCGATCATCTGATAGATTACGAACAGGCCGCGTGCGACTTAAAACATTGAACGATAATTATGCATTTTAAAAATGAAGATACCACAGGAAATTGTTGATCAATTAGTTAGCCAAGCCCGGCAGGACGCACCCAACGAGACATGCGGTTACCTGCTGGGCACCAGCGGTCCTGACGGCGATGTCGTGACGGAGCACTACTGGATGGAGAATATCGACCACTCGCCCGAACACTTCTCCTTCGCACCCAAGGATCAGTTTGCTGCGCTGAGATATGCCCGGAGCAAAGGTCTGAAGATTCTCGCCAATTGGCATAGTCATCCTGCCTCACCATCGCGTCCTTCGCAGGAAGACCTCCGTCTGGCCAACGACCCCACGATTCGTTACGCCATCCTCTCGCTCCACGAAGGCGTACATCTCAATTCTTTCAAGATTATTGGTGGAAAAGTGGTCGACAAAGAAGTCCATTTATAAATACTGCGCCAATCTTTTGTTTATTCGCACAATTGTTTGTACCTTTGCATCCGAAATACGGGTTAGAGTTTATAGTTTATAGTTTATAGTTTATAGTTTAGAGTTTAGAGAAAATGGAAAAGATAGTATTAATAACAGGTGCCAATAAGGGCATCGGGTTTGGAATTGCAAAGCACCTTGGCCTTAGTGGTTGGAAAGTGATTATCGGCGCACGCGATGAACAGCGCGCAGAGAGAGCCATCGGTGAATTGAAAGCAGCAGGAATCAATGTGTTAGGATGGGTCAACATCGAACTGAAAGACCTTGCTAACATCGATAAGGCAGCCAAGGAAATCAACGAAAAATATCCGAATCTGACTCTGCTTGTGAACAATGCCGGTATTCCTGGCGATATGAGTGTGGATAGTGAGCATACGGAAATCAGTGTCATCCGCGAGACGCTCGATGTAAACTTCATCGGCACTTTCGCCCTCACCAAGGCACTGATTCCACTGATTGCCAAGAATAGCGGTCGTATTGCCAATATCACCGTGCCCTCAGAGATCAGCCCTTACTGGCATCCGCTGGCCTACGTCACCAGCAAGGCCGCTCAGAATGCGATGATGGGTGTGATGGCCATCGAATTCCAACAGAGCAACACCCCTGTTGAAATCTTCTCTGTTCACCCTGGTCCCACCACCACCGACCTCAACGGCAATATGTCCCTCCCCGGCTTCCACGACATCGAAACCGTCGGCCAGAAATTCGCAGAACTCATCAATGACGGTCAGAACCATCAGGGCGAGTTTATTGAACTTTATCCGATAGTTAAGGAAGACTAAGCCGTCGTAATGTCTTGGATCACTAATCCCGCCAACATAAATCCAAAGATGGCGGTGATGTGAGCCAGGGTACCGTTGATCTGAGCTTTCGCAGAACACCATTCATGGTTCAGGAGACTTTGGTCGCCTGGACCATTTTTCGCTTTGGGGCACATACATTGCTCGGTGCCGCAGGTGGCATTGTGGCCTTTGTTCTCCAATAGTTCATCACTATAAATGCATTGGAATTTACGCTTTGGGAACTGCTTCTGCGATTTGAACTTTTTTCTCAAAGCACGGGCGAGTGGGTCGCCTTGCACCTTCCAGAACTCTGTGATCTTGATGCGTGTAGGATCTAATTTCAGAGCGGCCCCCATCGAAGAGTAGAACTTTGCCTTTGTACGGCAAGCCATCAGAATCAGTAGTGCCTTATCCTTCAAAGAATCGATGGCATCGATGATGTAATCGTAGCTATCAAGATCGAACTCCTCAGCAGTCTCTTGCGAGAAGATCTTCTGCAACGCCGTAATCTCTGCTGAGGGATTGATGCTGAGCAGACGCTCTTTCAGCGCTTCCACCTTCACCTGTCCTACGGTCTTCGTTGTGGCCATCAGCTGGCGA
>Ga0247610_10007445_pt1 | contig 11240 bp, 5 predicted proteins | sample 174DNAGHGhighgp2_FD_193483 | JGI IMG/M metagenome (GOLD analysis project Ga0247610, IMG submission 193483) | Sheep rumen microbial communities from Palmerston North, Manawatu-Wanganui, New Zealand - 1742 DNA GHGhigh gp2 | ecosystem: Host-associated > Mammals > Digestive system > Stomach > Rumen ...
CGTGCGGGTGCGATGCCGTCGAGGTTGAACTGTCCGACGCTCTTGTTCTGGCTTGCCATGGGGCGCTCGCCTTGCAGGACGTGGATGGTGACGGCTGTCTGGTTGTCGGCTGCGGTGGAGAAGATTTCGCTCTTCTTGCAGGGGATGGTCGAGTTGGCTTCGATGAGTCGTGTCATCACGCCGCCCATTGTCTCGATGCCCATTGACAGAGGAGTCACATCGAGCAGTACGATGTCGCTCTTGTCGCCTGTCAGGACGGCGCCCTGGATGCTGGCGCCGATAGCTACCACCTCATCGGGGTTCACGCCCTTGCTGGGCTCTTTGCCGAAGAAGTCGGCCACGAGCTTCTGCACAGCGGGGATACGTGTGGAGCCGCCCACGAGGATGACTTCGTTGATGTCGCTGTTGGAGAGACCTGCATCCTGCATAGCCTTCTGGCAAGGAGCCTTACAAGCCTGGATGAGGCTGTCGGCCAGCTGTTCGAACTTGGCACGTGTCAGGCTCTTGACGAGGTGTTTGGGCACGCCGCCAACGGCTGTGATGTAAGGCAGGTTGATTTCTGTCGTGGTGCTGCTTGAGAGTTCTATCTTAGCCTTCTCGGCAGCCTCCTTCAGGCGTTGCAGAGCCATCGGGTCTTGCTTCAGGTCGATGCCTTCTTCAGCCTTGAACTCGCTGGCCAGCCAGTCGATGATGACCTGGTCGAAGTCGTCGCCGCCGAGGTGGGTGTCACCGTTGGTGCTGAGCACTTCGAAGACGCCACCGCCGAACTCGAGGATAGAGATATCGAAAGTACCGCCGCCGAGGTCGAAGACGGCAATCTTCATGTCCTTGTTGGCCTTATCGACACCGTAGGCCAGGGCTGCAGCTGTGGGCTCGTTGACGATACGCTTCACGTCGAGACCGGCAATCTGTCCGGCTTCCTTCGTGGCCTGACGCTGCGAGTCGCTGAAGTAAGCAGGCACGGTGATGACGGCCTCCGTCACTTCCTGTCCGAGGTAGTCCTCTGCCGTCTTCTTCATCTTCTGCAGAATCATGGCGCTGATTTCCTGCGGCGTGTAGGCACGTCCGTCGATGTCAACGCGCGGCGTGTTGTTGTCGCCCTTGACGACGCTGTACGGCACGCGAGCGATTTCCTTCTGTACCTGGTCGTAGGTCTCACCCATGAAACGCTTGATAGAGAAGATGGTCTTCTTCGGGTTGGTGATGGCCTGACGCTTGGCGGGGTCGCCCACCTTGCGTTCGCCGCCATCTACGAATGCCACTACGGAGGGCGTTGTGCGCTTGCCCTCGCTGTTGGCAATAACTACGGGCTCGTTGCCCTCGAATACGGATACACACGAATTGGTGGTACCCAAGTCAATTCCAATAATCTTTCCCATAATTGTATTTAAGTTTTAGAGTTATTCGTTATTTCGATATTCCGTTATCTCGTCATAACGGCACTAATATCATACAAAGCCCGTGCCAAAGTGTGAAAACCTGTCAGGAATATGACAAAAACTGCCACCGGAAGGGCCTTCGTCTGACGCAGCGTGCCGCGAAGCCCAACGCAGCGTGCCGCGTAAGGCGATGCAACGTGCTGCGAAGGGCGATGCAGCGTGCTGTGTTTTTCGACGCAGCACGGTGTGTTTTCCGGAGCCCATTTGAGCCCCATTTCATACCGCAGAAAAATGCAGGAAGCCCCGCCGCTCCAAAATTGTAGAACGACGAGGCTTCCCTGATGTCCTGCAAAGCAGAGCGCCTATTTAATCACAACCTTCTTAGTCGAGCCATCCCTCAAGCGGAAGATGTAGATGCCGGCAGGCAATTCATCCAGTGCCTCGATGTTTGTGCCAACCATCGTCCCAGATGTCGTATAGATGGCAACAGGTGTTGCATCTGACATGACATTGTGGATGCCGTCTTCGACGTCCGAAACCAGAGTTAAGTTGAGTCGAGATGCGCTGTGTGTAAAGGTGGCATCATCCGCCCAGAATGTCAGTCCGCGACTTCCAACATAGTGGAAGACGCACGAGTTTGTTGTCTCGGGTATGCGGAGGTTAAATCCCTTGCCGTTGGACAGGATGTCCCAACTGTAATCCCCTGAGCGCATGACAATGTTACTGCCATCGACAGCCAGCGTCTCGCCAAGTCCTGTCGTCTTGTTATAAACCTTGACATGGTAGGGGTCGCCACCGAAAGCCCAGTGATATTCGGGATTTATCAGCGTCACATCGTCCACCTTCGCGGGTTTGTATGGCTCGCTTTCCTGCTTGGCAATATAGTAACCGTTGCGGATGCTCATGACGTACCATGTGGCATCGCTCAGCGAACTTGTGAATTGGAACGGCCCATTCCATGTGGCATCGTAATATACGGTGACATTCTTTGTCACAGTGGCCGGATGTGTCCCTGACTTGGTGAGCATAAGGAAATCGTTGCTCAACGAAGCCGGCAGTTCAGGCAGTGCCGCACCGGCAGTCACCTCTACTTGTGCAGTAGCAATAACCTTGTTGTTGAGTCGGACTTTGTAAGTTACGACAGGATTAGTGGTCAACAATTCAAAGTTAGCCACCAGGTTGCGCTCTTGGGTAGCACTGAAGGAATAAACATCATTTGTGGAAACGACCGTGCCATTCTCAGTCCAGTTCACGAACGTATAGCCCTCGGCAGGTGTTGCCGTGAGCGTTACGCTCGCCCCCTCCTTGTATGTGCCAGCACCGGAAACCGTGCCGCCAGTGGTAGGACTGGCCGTGGCAGTGATGGCATAGGTTGTGGTCTCAGAGTCAGGTGCCAGAGTCGTCATGAGCCGTGCGCCGCTGTGTGTCAGTGTGCTTTCGTCGTCCCAGAATGTCAGTCCTCGACTTCCGATATAATGGAAGACGCATTCGTTTGTCGTTCCTTGTACACGCAGGTTAAAGCCATTGCCGTTTGGCAGTATTTCCCAACTATATCCCCCTGGCCGCATCACGACATTTTCACCATCAATAGCCAGCGTCTCGCCAAGTCCCGTCGTCTTGTTATAGACCTTGATGTGATAGGGGTCGCCACCGAAAGCCCAGTGATATTCGGGATTCATCCGTGTCGCATCGTCCACCTTCGCGGGTTTGTACGGTTCGCTCACCTGCTTGGCAATATAGTAGCCGTTGCGGATGCTCATGACATACCACGTGGCATCGTTCAGCGAACTTGTGAATTGGAACGGCCCGTTCCATGTCGCCACGAGTGTAACAGTGATGTCCGCTGTCACAGTTTCTGGATATGTTCCAGACTTGGTAAGTATGATAAAATCGTTGGTCAACGAAGCTGGCGGCTCAGGCAGTGGTGACCCAGCAAACACATGCGTTTTGGCAGTGGCCACTACCTTGTTGTTATATTTGATTTGGTATGTCACAGCGTAGGTGTTGTCCTTCTTGAAATTTGCCACCAAGTTGTAGTTTTGGTTAACGTAGACGATGTAGGTCGCATCATTGGAGACAACCGTTCCATTCTCTGTCCAGTTCACAAACGTGTACCCCTTGGCAGGTGTAGCTGTGAGAGGAACGATCTGTCTCTCACTGAAAATGCCTGCGCCAGTGACAGTGCCGCCTTCGGCAGGATCGGCACGAGCTGTAATGGTATAGGTTGTGGGTAATTTCCTAAAGTTTGCTATAAGATGCATGCTTCTTACGACTCGGACTCTGATACTTGATGTATAATCATAGACAGTCTCGTCCCCTGTTCCCAACAATTCTGTCCAACCAAGAAACTCATAACCAGCGTTAGCCTTTGCACGGAGGTATATTGTTGTACCTCCTTCATAAACTCCTTCACCAGTAGCGGTGCCACCATTTTCGGGGTTACACTCAACAATTACATTGCATGTATTCTCCATAAAGTTAGCCACCAGATTGCGGTTTTGGGTGGCATCGAAGGTATAAATGGCATTTGTGGAGACAACCGTTCCATTCTCAGTCCAGTTGTCGAACGTATAGCCCTCGGTAGGTGTTGCCGTGAGCGTTACGCTCTTGCCCTCCTCGTATGTACCTGTGCCGGAAACCGTGCCACCATTGGTAGGACTGGATGTCGCTGTAATAGAATAGAACTCTATTTTCCTGAAATGTGCCACATATCTACTACTTCCTAAAAGATTTTCCCAGAATGTCAAATTGTTGGCAATGTAAAAATCATCCCTTGTCCAGTTGACAAACTCATAGCCTTCAGCAGGCGTGGCGATGAATTCTGTGAGACTCTCATCAGGGAAGGTGCCTCTGGCTTTACCACCGTTGGTAGGGTTGGCGATAATTGTGTCGGTTTTGTGCAATGGATCTGTCCAATTCCAGTTGATATGTACCACGGCTGTAGCAGTGCCACCTTTGGAAGGATCTGTTGCCACTGTAAGAGTAGAGCGTTTAATCTTCTTATAATGTGCCACCAGATGGTGGTCTTTAGAGAGATCTTCAAGATAAAAATCATTTGCTGTGGAAATCACGGTTCCGTCCTCCGTCCAGTTTTCAAACTCCCAAAGATTAGGGTCTGTTGAAGAAGCTATGATACCTACGCTTTCACCTTCTTTGTGTGGACCCACACCTAAAAAGATACAACTTCCAGAAGGGGATGCTGTAGCAGTGATGTCGTGGTAGGTGTACCCTTTTTCCTTAAAGTGTGCAACAGGGTAGTGATTTCTAGTTGCATTAAACTTTAATTGATTTTCTGTGGTAAGAATAGTGCCATCATCTTGTGTCCAATAAGCAAATTCATATCCCAAACAAGGATATGCCGTGAGTGTTACTTCTTCGCCCTTAAGATAGCGTGCCTTACATCCTTCAATGTACCCGCCCTCTTCGGTGTCGCAGGTCGGAGTGACATATACCACATCGGGCTGTTGGGGACCTCCTATGATACGTATCTTAGCGATTTTCTCACCAGGACATGAATATTCGAAATAGGAATTTTCATGAGTGAAGCAGAGATATGCATAATTGACATCTTCGTGAAAATCGAATCGAATAGGGATGCGCATTTCGTTTCCCGGCTGCAGGTCTATTGTTATTTCCTTCTGTTCTATGATTGTTCTGGACACTTCACCAGACTCCTCCCTTGTTTCTTTTACAAGCATGACAACAACATCATCTTTGATGGTCGGTGCATAATACTGTGTTCCATAGTTAGGATCTGGTAAATATTTCAGTACGAGTGTGTCATCTACATGGTCGTCATAAATATTAATAATGTCATGGAAGTTGTCATATCCCCATTTTGGGGGAAGAAATAAAAAATTATTAAGATATCGATCAATACAAAAAGTAAAACCAAGTACAGGAGATGCCAACATTACAAAATCTGTTCCTTTAATTTCTCCATCTATTTTGTTAAGCGAAAAACGATATCCGCTATCTTTGTTTGTTAAGCCATTAAGAATCTCGGATATGGTATTAATTACTGGGGGGAGGTTGGGAGTGAAAGGAATACTGATGTTTGAAGTCTGCCTCGCCTTGATGTCCACTTGTTGGACAACAATTGTTGTTGAAGCAGAATTGGAACCTTGTTGATACTTTTGTGTTGGAATAGCCTTCAGCGTGAGTTTACCAGAGAAGTCTTCTGTTCCATCATTCCGGATTTTATAAGTGACAATGTTTTCGCAATCAGATCGGTAGTTACCTGTAACCACAGGTGTACCTACACATGTAAGTTTAACGCCTTGAAATGAAGTCTGGTGAAGTGAGAGTGTTAGGTTTTTACTGTTGATGGTTGCATCCACAAATGTTTGGTCTGCATCTATGTCGTGCTGCCAAGTTGTCTCGCCTTTTTTGCGGCAAACGGGCACTAATTGATAGACGCCGTCATCAAGGTTCGCCCCGAACTGCAACGATACGGATGTCTCACGAATATCGCCTATCTGAAGATTAGAACTGCTTGAACTCAGTATGCTGATGACCTGTCCGTCTTTTTCAAGAGCGATGGCATGTTCGACGTATTTGTCTATTGCTGTCATGAACAGGCGAGGTGTGATGCTCACTCCTGTAAAATTGGCAGAAGTAGTACTGCGGGTATAGGTTTCTTTGTTGATGATGATTTCTCTCACGGCCAGCAGACTTGTATCGGATGCCTGTCCCTTGGGCAATACGCCCACCAATGCGCTCTGATCGTCAGGGTAACTCATGTTGGGATAAGGATTCATTAATTCCACGCGGAAGCATCCATTATAATTTCCATTCCATCCCCAGTTTATGTGGAAGAAGTCCTCTTCGTCGTATCCGTCGCACACAAAGCCGTGTCCACCTTTCGTCCCATTTCCGCTATAAAAGATGGGACGTTCCTGTAAAAGTTCGTTGTAAAGAATATATAGCCAATCGGTATAGTCGAATTGAACTCTCCGTAATAGTCGGCTTTCATCTGCATAACCGAAGTAGTTTGCGAGTGCAGGATTTATGTCTGAATCATATGCGCCAGATTCATTTATACCATATTGCATATTGACAGCCAATCCACATTCGAGCATGAGTTGGGCTACAGCTTGTTTTTGGACTTCTGTTATGGAGACAGTTCCGTAATCGGCAAGCATGTTGTCCCAGTCAATCTTCGTGCCTTTTGGAATTGCGCCACCTGTATATGTAAGCGAAATATTAGAAGACACGCTGGTAGGAACTGGTATCTCTGCAATTGTTTGCTGCGGATACTTCCAATAGTTCATTATCTGAGCCATTGCTGTAGCCGCACAGCCAACAGGACAATGCTTGGCTCCATAGAATGGTGTCAAAAGATTGTATGGGTCCTCTTGTCCCCATTTTGTCTTCATCAGTGGGGCGATAGGTTCGCGGGAGAAGTCCACTTCTTCTTCCTCTGCCTTCGATGGTGAGGCGGCAATGGCTTGTATCTGCTCTGCATAGCCGTCGAGCCATGCCTTGACATTGTCGGGTATGTTGGAACTGTCGAAGCACCCCTCGTCCGAGTATCCGAGGATGTCGGGAGTGCGTTCTTCGCCGGAGACAATGACAAAGCCTTGGTTGGCTTCATCATTGAAAATATAGAATTCCTCTCGTGTGACGGCAGCCTTCAGTCGTGGTGCCTTGCGTGGCGCTTTTCGCATGCCCTTAGGACTTGCAGAAGAGGCAGGCGCTTGCAGGAAGGATTGTGCCCTTTCCAGAGCCACTTGCTCCGAGACATGCTGTGCCATTGCCGGTAAGGACAGAGCACAAAGGAGCAGCCTTAATACAAATTGTAGAATGCAGTTTCTCATTATATAAAAAAGAATTAAAGCTTTCCTGCTAGAACGGCAACATTTTTTAGGTTGATTCGTCGACTATTCTAACAGGAAAGACATAATAAATAGATTGTAGGGCCATATGTTTATGCATTAGGCCTCCGAATTACGAGACCAACATCAGAATTCCCAGAGTTCTTCTTTCTTCTCCTCTTTCTTCTGTGAGGGGGCAGTGCGTGCAGCCTCCATAGAAGCCGTCTGGTGTCTTCACATTGGTTGCGCCTTCAAGCAATGTGAATTCTGTCACGGTCTTGGTATCGGGGTCAATGTATGCCTTGTAGTTATGCGAGGTGGCAGCAGATGCCGCGGTTCTGGATGTGGCTTAGTTGCTTAAAGCAAGGCCCGTCATGCGGATTTCAAAGCTGAAGGGCATGCGGTAGAGGGTTACGCTGAAGGGCAGCAGCAGGGTGTGAAGCTGCGTTATGGAGGCAGGAACATCCTTGATGGAGAGCTTCATGGCTGTGGGTGTCTGCTTGAGCAGGACGCCTTCGCCGCTCTGATTGGTAGGCATTTGCAGGGTCCATCGGTAGGTGTTGCCTTCCATATCGTATATTCCCACATCGTTTGTCTTCCACTTCATAGCAATGTCTCGGTCGGCTGTCAGGGTGAAGAGGACCTCCCAGTTGTTGCCGTTACGTACGCACGACTGGTAGTAGCATTGTATGTAGGGCATGTTGCAAGTGAGTCCTTCGCGGTTGGTGGGCAAGTTAGTTTCCTTGATGGGTATGTTGCGGATGGTGGTGACGAACTTTTCCACAGTGAAGTCTAGTCTGCAGATGCTCGTTGTCTCCTGCGGTACGTTCTGTGCTATCACTAGGACTTTCACGGGCACATCGCGCGGACACTTCACGGATACAAAACTCGTGACACTCAGGTCGCGAAGGGAATTGTTAACGACAATGCCCATACCGTACTTTGCACCAGCTTCGTCGATGACTTTCGTTGTGAAGTCTTCCCACTCGTTATATATCTCTACCTCCTTGTCCTGACCACTGTTGTTGGTCAGTGTGAGCTCAATGAAAGCGTGCCGGCCTACGCGCGTGCAGTTAGCCACGGCGATGTTTATCCTGGGATTGGGGGCAGACTGCTGTGGGGCCGAGACAGAGGACGTGGAGGATGACGATTGGTTCTGTTGTTGCGTAGTGTTAGCTGTACCATTCAGTACGCCTTCTCCTACTGTTTGTAAGACCTTGCCCAAGTTCTTTAGGAACTGTGCATTGGCTTGTTGTGGGAATGCCATCTGCAAAACTACAGTGGCAAGCAACAATACAATATTTTTCTTCATAGTTAATATAATTATATATAATGTATAGTATAGTTATTTAGTCTTACTAAGAACCTTGTTCTTGATGAGCAGCTCTTTGCTGTCTATTTTCACTTTCTTGCCCTGTGGGATGAGAGTAAGGTCGCCGCTTCCCACTTTCTCAGTCACCAATTCGCACGGACTGTCGTAGTCGTCGGGGTCGCCATTGAAGTATTGGTCCATCTTGTCGTAGTGGACCTTGATGTTGTCGCCATCAGGTGTGAGGGAGGTGAAGACGAGCGTGAACGACGGCTCGTACTGGATGTATGCCGAAAGGCTGCCGTAGCCCTTCTGTCCTTGGTAGGTGTCTTGCTTCTCATTCAGTTCCATGCTGATGCTTGTGTCGTCGATTTCAACATACCATTCCCCGAACAGGGCTTTATTGAGCACCGGCTTGGCAGGCTCTTGGACTTCCGGCTCCTTAACCTCGGGTTTTTCTGTTTCTGTATTCTGTTCTGCAACTGTTGTCTGTTCTGCAACTGCGGTGCTGTCTGTTGCAGCCTCATTCTCTGTCTGTTGTTTGCCGCCTGTGCATGCAGTGAGGCCAACGATGATAAGTCCTGACAAGATTAGTGAAAGAATCTTTTTCATAGTGATGTTTTTATAATGAGCAGTTCGGGATATGGTTCCCATAACCTGTATTGTATTTGGTTGATGATATTGCTTCAGCCCCTTCCCTTGCCTGCATGAACTGACAAGAGGAAGGGGAGAAACAAATAAAGTGAAATCAGAAGGTCTATTGGGCGTCGGTCTTCTTGCTGTCGCTTACTACCTCGCGGCCGAAGGGCGTCAAGATGATGGACGCCAGCTTGAAGTGCTGCTTGCCAAACGGGATGCCGATGATAGTGATGAAAAGGAAGATGCCGACAATGGCGTGCTCCAATGCAAGCCAGAGACCGAAAAACAGAAGCCACACAATGTTAAAACCTGTGTTGAGGCAGCCTGCTGCGTTTTCCTTGTTGCGAACCTCCTTGCCGAAAGGCCACAGGGCAAGGGGTGAAAGCTTGATGACCTTGTAGCCAAAGGGAATGCCAATGATGGTGACGCACAGCAGAAGTCCTGCAATGACATACTGAATGAACAGAAACAGGCCTCCGAAGAGGAGCCAAATGATGTTACCTAAAAGTTTCATAATGATAGAGATTAAATTATATTAAATAAATAATGTATAGTTTTTATTATATCAAGCAAAGTCCAATGTTTGTGTTCTTTTGCTAAGTGCAGTTAGAAGTATTGGTGTTGTCGCTTAGTCTGGAATGTTCTTCAACATTTCTTTCTCGCGTTCGTACTGCTCCTCTTGAAGTCTGTTGACAAGTTCCTTGTCCGCTGTCAGCACAATCCTGTCAACGGAGCCAAGCTGCTTGGCGTTGGATGCGTCTATTTTTAATTGAAAGGAGACTGTGCCGTCTTCCTTGTTGATGCTGATGTCGTTGTCAGAATAATACTCGCTGGCAAGGATCAGGACGGGTGTGTCGCCGTCGTAACCAATGGCGGACACGTGGTTTGTCGGTGCATCTTCGCCAATCTCCGCCTTTGCATATAGCATGAGTTTGGTCTCGTAGTCGTCTTCCTCGAGGCTGACAGTGAAGTCCTTCTTGATGGTGAGGCCTGTCTCTTCCGTTGCCACTGTCTCAATTTCTGTGCCGTCAAGGTCTTTATATATCTTCTTTGCTTTCTCGGCATAGGACTTCGTTGCTTCGGCTATCTTTTCTTGTGCCTCTCTGTAGCCTAAGTCGTCGTCCAAGGATTTCATTACCTCGAATGTTGCTTCTGTTGCTTCTTCTGTAAAATTAGCCAATTTCTGGAAGGGCTTCCCTTGGCAGGCTGTCAGCATCAGGGCAGCAGCGAATGCCATCAGACTGTGTCGTGTAAGTTTTTTCATAATGATGTTTGTTGTGTAGTTAAGTTAATAATTATGTATTTCCGTTGCAAATATACAATTATTTAGTATAGCACGATATAGCGGATTTCCGCCATTTTTATGGTTCGCAATATGATATATAACATAAAAAGCGCTATCTTTACAGCCGAGATACCATTATGTAATGTTAAAGAAGCCCTTTCTGACATTGTTTTTCTGCCTGTGTGGCATTGTTTGTCAGGCTGTTTCGGACAGTTTGCTGATGTCGGATATATCGCGGATTGGAGTGCTCATGCAGGAGGGGCAGTTTGATTCTGCGCTGGTTCGGGCGACCAGGTTGTTGCCTTCTGCAAGGGAGAACAGTAATGCTTTGGCACAGGCAACGCTTCATAATGTTATAGGATCGTGCCTGATGCGAAAGGGGAATCGGGACTTGGCATTGCAGGCGTTTATGCGGAGCTCCGCCATTGTGGAGCAGAACGACATTCTTCAGGTGGCCATCAACGATAAGACGGGAAATCTGTTCAGTGTGTTTGCCACGATGTACGGACAGATGTCGCTTCATTACCATAATGTGAAGAACAGTGTCGAGGCCCTGCATTATGCGCGCATTGCATTGCGTTGGCTGTCATATACTGACAACAAAGCGCTGCGTGTGGTGGTGATGTCGTACATCGTGCCTGCACTGGATGCAAGTAAGGAGTGGCGTGTTTGCTACGGGCTTTTGAAGAAGTCTTTTGCTGATGCTTCTGAGCTTGGTCTGAGTGACTTTGCCCTTCAGTTTGCCGATTGCCTCATTCGGTGTGAGGATGAGGCCTTTGGGCGTGGGCCGGATGCTTATAGTTGGATTGAAG
>Ga0247610_10007447_pt1 | contig 11239 bp, 10 predicted proteins | sample 174DNAGHGhighgp2_FD_193483 | JGI IMG/M metagenome (GOLD analysis project Ga0247610, IMG submission 193483) | Sheep rumen microbial communities from Palmerston North, Manawatu-Wanganui, New Zealand - 1742 DNA GHGhigh gp2 | ecosystem: Host-associated > Mammals > Digestive system > Stomach > Rumen...
GTATAACACGGTACTGGAATGGTGTTTTTGGCTTTCCAGTTTTTCAATAATCTGGTTGGCCTCTTCCGTCATCTGCTTGTCCACATCTTTTCGCTGCTCGTTATACTCATTGACATGATAGGCTGCAGTCAGTGCTCGTTGCATATCTTTCTCTACGAGCAAATCTACCGCCTCTCTGCCATTCTGCATACGTCCAGAAGCATTGATACGGGGACCTATCTTGAATACGATATCGCTCATGGTAATCTCTCTGCCACTTAGACCGCAGATTTCAATGATACTTTTCAGTCCCACTGAAGGACTCTGATTTAACTGCTTCAGTCCGTGGAATGCCAAGATACGGTTCTCGCCCGTCACAGGTACGATATCTGCGGAGATACTAACCGCACAAAAGTCGAGTAGGGGAATCAGTCGCGAAAAGGGAATGCCGTTATTCTTAGCGAAAGCCTGCATGAACTTAAAGCCCACACCACAGCCACAAAGGTGCTTGAACGGATAGGTAGAATCTCTTCGTTTCGGGTTGAGGATGGCCACAGCAGGCGGCATCTCCTCGTCAGGCACATGGTGGTCGCAGATGATGAAGTCGATGCCATTCTCCTTCGCATACGCAATCTCCTCGATGGCTTTGATACCGCAGTCGAGTACAATAATCAGTTTTACACCAGCTTCCTTCGCATAATCTATTCCTTTATAACTGATACCATAACCCTCTTCGTAGCGGTCGGGGATATAATATTCGATATTTGAATAGAACTGCAATAGGAACTTGTAGACCAAAGCTACTGCCGTACACCCGTCAACATCATAGTCGCCGTACACCATAATCCGTTCCTTTCTTCCCATCGCATCATTGAGTCTGTCGACCGCCACATCCATATCGTTCATCAGGAAGGGGTCGATTAACTCATTGAGCATCGGGCGGAAGAAACGTTTGGCTGCACTCTCGGTCTTGATACCTCGCTGAATGAGCAGTTGGGCGAGAATCGGACTCATGCCAATTTTCTCCGCCAGCTCCTTAGCTGCTTTCTGTTGGTCGAGTGTAGGTGGTTCGTAATGCCATTTAAAATTCATTTATATTGTTATTTTATTCTTTCTTTCCGAATGCGAAAAAACCGATGACGGCCATTTCGGGTGTAAAATTACAAAAAAAAATAGGATTACGGAAAAAATCACCTACAATAATGATTTTTTTTCAGAAACGTACTGCTAATTATCGTTTTTGTTTGCTTTTCTTTTGTATTTTTCTCGTTTTTTCGTACCTTTGCAACGCACTTTTTATAAGAAGATATCATGAAAAATATCGTTATTGCAGCCGGCTATGCTACGAGGTTAGGAAAACTTACAGAAAATTTTCCCAAGCCCTTGCTAAAAATTGGTGAAAACACGATTTTAGGTAGGATGCTGGATGATATAGATCAGATTCCCGAAATCGATGAGCACATCATCATCACCAATCATAAGTTTGCTGCTATCTTCCGTCAATGGGTGGAAGGTTTAGGGGCGAAGTATAGTAAGCCCATCACTATCGTGGATGACGGAACAGAGACCAACGACACCCGTCTGGGTGCAGTCTGTGATCTGCTCTTTGCGATGGAGAAGTTGCATATCGATGACGATCTGTTAGTAGTGGCAGCAGATAATCTGTTGTTCTTCTCTTTTCAGGAGTTTGTTGATTTTGCCAAGCAGAAAGGTACCAGTTGTATCATGTGCCATGAGCAGCCCTCAATCGAAAAACTGCAGCGGACAGGAGTGGTAGAACTTGATGAGCACCACCGTGTGCAGGGTATGGAGGAGAAACCCCTACATCCGAAGAGCCACTGGGCTGTGCCTCCTTTCTATATCTATCTGAGGAAAGACCTCGACTTAGTGCGCCATTCTGTAGAGAATGGTTGTGGTAAGGATGCTCCAGGCAATCTCGCCCATTATATGGTGGATCATACTGTTATGCATGCCTGGCCGATGAGTGCTGGCCGTTTTGATATCGGTAGTCTCGACACCTATTACGAAGCAGTAGAAAAGTATAGTAAGAGTTGATGAGTATGTATTGCCCCCTCATGTAAGGACAACGATCAAATGAATACGATATGGAAAAAATCATTTTAGATAATAAATCATTCCTGATTACTGGTGCAGCTGGTTTTATTGGTTCTAACCTAGTGAAGCGTCTTTTCCGTGATCTGAAGAATGCTACCATCGTGGGTATTGATAATATGAATGCCTACTACGATGTGTCGTTGAAGGAGTATCGTGTCAATGAACTTGACACGTTTAGTGGCCAGTGTCCTAATATCCAGTGGACATTTGTCAAGGGCGATATTGCCGATAAGGCCGCTATTGATTGTTTGTTCGACGAGTATCATTTCGATATCGTGATAAATCTGGCTGCGCAGGCAGGTGTGCGTTATTCAATCGAGAACCCCGATGCATATATCCAAAGCAACCTGATTGGTTTCTATAACATTCTCGAGGCATGTCGCAACCATCCCGTAGAACACTTGGTCTATGCTTCAAGTAGTTCTGTTTATGGCGGCAACAAAAAGGTGCCATTCAGTACAGATGATCGCGTAGACAACCCCGTATCGTTGTATGCTGCCACTAAGAAGAGCAATGAGCTCATGGCACATTGTTACTCGAAGCTGTACGATATCCCTTCTACAGGTCTGCGCTTTTTCACGGTATACGGACCGGCAGGACGTCCGGATATGGCCTATTTCGGATTTACCAACAAACTGCTGAAGGGTGAGACCATTCAACTGTTCAACTATGGTAACTGCCGTCGTGATTTCACTTATGTTGACGATATCGTGGAAGGTATTGTTCGTGTGATGCAGGGGCGCCTGAACGCAAGAAAGGCGATGACGGTCTGCCTATTCCTCCTTATGCAGTGTACAATATCGGTGGTGGTCAACCTGAGAATCTGCTCGATTTTGTCAATATCTTACAGGAAGAGTTGCTTCGTGCAGGTGTGCTTCCTCAGGACTACGATTTCGAAGCTCATAAGAAACTCGTGCCGATGCAGCCTGGTGATGTGCCCACTACCTATGCTGATGCAACAGCCCTTGAGCGCGACTTCGGTTTTACCCCGAAAATCACCTTGCGAGAAGGCCTTCGCCATTTCGCTGAGTGGTATAAACAGTATTACGGATAATTGTATTGTAAAGATATGAAAACAGCATTGATTACAGGTATCACTGGCCAGGATGGCAGTTACTTGGCAGAATTATTGTTAGAGAAAGGTTACGACGTGCATGGGACCATTCGTCGTTCGTCAGTAGACTTCCGTGAGCGTATTGCCCACTTGGAGGGCAAGCCTCATTTTCATCTTCACTATGCTGATTTGGGCGATTCGATGAGTGTGTTAGGTGTGGTTGGCAAGGTGCGTCCTGATGAGATATACAACCTCGCAGCACAGAGTCATGTGCAGGTGAGCTTCGACTCCCCCGAGTTTACTGCTGATGTAGACGCAGTAGGCGTACTTCGTATTCTTGAGGCAGTTCGCCAGTTGGGTATGGTAGAGACTTGCCGTATTTATCAGGCTTCAACCTCTGAGCTCTATGGCAAGGTGGAGGAGGTGCCACAAAATGAGAACACCCCCTTCCATCCCTACAGTCCCTATGCTGTGGCTAAACAGTATGGTTTTTGGATTGTTAAGGAATACCGTGAAGCTTACCATATGTATTGCTGTTCGGGAATCTTGTTCAACCATGAGAGCGAACGTCGTGGTGAGACCTTCGTAACGCGCAAAATTACATTGGCTGCAGCCCGTATTGCACAGGGAGTACAGAACTGCCTGTATCTAGGTAATATGGACTCTTTGCGCGACTGGGGCTATGCCAAGGACTACGTTGAGTGTATGTGGCTTATTCTGCAGCAGGATCAGCCAGAGGACTTTGTTATCGCTACTGGTGTTCAGCATAGTGTGCGTGAGTTCACCTATTTGGCATTCAAGCATGCAGGTATCGAATTGAAATTCGAGGGTGAAGGTGTTCACGAGAAAGGTATCTGTGTAGCTGGTCCTGAACGCCTTATAGGTAAGACCCTTGTTGCCGTCAGCGAAGACTTCTATCGTCCTACTGATGTGGTTAACCTCTGGGGTGATCCCACCAAGGCTAAGGCCAAACTGAAGTGGAATCCGAATAAGACCAGTTTTGAGGAGCTCGTTAAGCTGATGGTCGAGCATGATATTGCCAAGGTTGCTGCTGAAGGTGCGGCAGCGAAAGTGAGAACGAACCTGGCAGAGTACCTCGAAAAAGGAATCGTAAAATAATGATTTAATTCTCTAATTCTTGATGGAAAAAAATAGTAAGATATACGTTGCAGGTCATCGTGGTATGGTAGGTAGTGCCATTGTACGTGAGTTGCAGCGTCAGGGATATACGAATATTATCACCCGTACCCACAAAGAACTCGACCTCACGCGTCAGGAAGCCGTAGAGGCATTCTTTCTCCAGGAAAAGCCTGAGTATGTGTTCCTTGCAGCTGCCAAGGTTGGTGGTATTGTCGCTAACCAGAGTGCACTGGCCGATTTCATGTACGATAACATGATTCTTGAGATGAACGTCATTCACGCCGCTTGGATGAATGGCTGCAAGAAACTCGAATTTCTGGGTTCATCGTGTATCTACCCTCGTATGGCACCTCAACCGATGCCCGAGGGCTGTTTGCTTACCAGTGAACTTGAGAAGACCAATGAAGCTTATGCCCTTGCTAAGATTAGCGGTCTGAAATATTGCGAGTTCCTCAACCGCCAGTATGGCACTGACTATATCAGTGTGATGCCTACGAATCTTTATGGTCCCAACGACAACTACCACCCTGAGCACTCTCACGTGCTACCTGCCCTCATCCGTCGTTTCCACGAGGCCAAGGAGAGTGGGGCAGCGAGTGTCACCTGCTGGGGTGATGGTAGTCCCTTGCGAGAGTTCCTCTATGTTGACGACCTCGCCAACCTCTGCGTGTTCCTCATGAACAACTACTCAGGTAACGAGACGGTAAATGCAGGAACGGGAAAAGAGCTTACCATCAAGTCGCTTACTGAACTTGTTGCTAAGGTGGTAGGCTACAACGGACGTATTGAGTGGGATACTACTCGTCCTAATGGCACTCCCCGTAAACTTCTTGATGTGTCCAAGGCTACAGCACTAGGATGGACCTACAAGACAGAGCTTGAAGACGGCATCCGTCTTGCCTATAAGGATTTCCTAGAAAATCCTATGCGGGCTGAAAGGTAATAGAATGGGATGCCAGTTGGACGGCCATCTGCTGTTGAAGCTCTTTGGCTTTTTCTCCAGCTACAGTATCGAAATCGGTACCGTTAGAGGCAAAAATGATGCCACGTGAGGAATTGACTAACAGGCCGCAGTCGCGATTCATGCCGTAGCGACATACTTCCTCAAGTGATCCGCCCTGAGCTCCCACCCCAGGAACTAAGAGAAAATGATCGGGCACTCGCTTGCGGATATCTTCGAACATACGACCTTGAGTGGCCCCCACAACATACATCATATTCTCCTTCGTTCCCCATTGCTGGGACACTGTCAGCACCTTCTCGAAAAGACGCTGACCGTCTTGATCCTCAGTGAGTTGGAAGTCAAGCGAGCCCTTGTTGCTGGTAAGTGCTAACAAGATGACCCATTTGTCGTCGTAACCAAGGAAGGGAGTAACGGAGTCCTCACCCATATAGGGGGCAACGGTGAGCGCATCGATGTCATACTGCTCAAAAAAGGTTTTAGCATACATCTTCGATGTATTGCCAATATCACCGCGTTTGGCATCAGCGATAATCATGTGGTGAGGATAATTCTCCTGCAGATATTCGATGGTACCCTCAAAAGCGGCAATACCTTCCAGGCCATAAGCCTCATAGAAGGCAAGATTGGGTTTAAAGGCCACACAGTAGGGGGCAGTGGCATCGATGATGCGGGTGTTGAACTCAAGGAGCATACCAAAGGTCATCTCCTCTTCTTCATATTCTTTCCGTACCTGCTCTTTCAGACCTTTTGGCATTTTGTCGAGGTCGGGGTCCAATCCTACGCACAGAAAACTCTGTTTCTGGCGGATTTGTGCTATAAGTTCTTGACGTGTCATGATTTTCTGATTTCTAAAGCTCTGCTTCTTTCATTCGTTCTGCGTTCTCTGCCACGGTGAGGGCATCAATCATCGCCTGGATGTCGCCAGCAAGGAATCCTTGCAGATCGTGGGTGGTATAGCCGATGCGGTGATCGGTGACCCGACCCTGTGGGAAGTTGTAGGTGCGGATCTTCGCCGAGCGGTCGCCAGTGGAGACAAGACTCTTCCGACGGTTGGCGATATCATCGACATACTTCTGATGTTCCTTGTCATAGATAAAGGTATACAGACGCGACAGGGCGCGTTCCTTGTTCTTGGGCTGGTCGCGCGTCTCTGTACACTCGATGAGAATCTCCTCCGTTTCGCCCGTATTGGGATTCTTCCACATATAGCGCAGACGGACACCCGATTCCACTTTGTTGACGTTCTGTCCTCCAGCACCTGAGGAACGGAATGTATCCCACTTGATCTCGCCTTCGTTGACGTGCACCTCAAACTTATCTGCCTCAGGCAAAACGGCTACTGTGGCTGCAGAGGTCTGCATACGACCGTTGCTCTCAGTGACGGGTACTCGTTGGACGCGGTGTACGCCCGACTCATACTTCAGGGTTCCGTATACATCAGCACCGCTGACAGCAAAGTCGATCTCCTTGAAACCGCCAACGGCACCTTCGTTGAAGTCGGTGACAGACACCTGCCAACCTTTCGACTCGCAGAATTTCTTGTACATATTGAAGAGGTCGCCAGCAAATAGACATGCCTCGTCACCCCCCGTGCCGGCACGGATCTCCATCTGTACGTTCTTAGCATCTTCAGGGTCTTTGGGTATGAGAGCGATCTTGATTTCCTCTTCCAATTTGGGCTGGATAGCCTCATTCTCAGCCAGTTCCTCGCGAGCCATCTCCTTCATTTCGGGGTCGTCCTCGTTGGCAAGGATATCCTTGGCTTCTCGGATGCTGTTCAGACAGGCGATATAACGACGGCGGGCATCCATGATATCGCCTAAGTCCTTGTATTCTTTGGTAAGTTTTACAAAACGGTTCTGGTCAGCGATAACGCTGGGATCGGTAATCAGTGTTGACACCTCCTCAAAGCGCGCTTCCAAACCGTCTAATTTCTGTAATATACTGTTATTATCCATGATTCTTTTCTTTATAGAACATCAGTAGGTAAAAGTGCCGAACTCACTCTGGATGGTCAGCGAACGAGGCCCTTCTTCGATGTGACCTACTACTTGGGCATCAATGTTGAATGATTCAGAGATGGCGATGACCTTCTCAGCTACCTCAGGACGGACATAAATCTCCATGCGGTGCCCCATGTTGAATACCTGATACATCTCACGCCAGTCTGTGCCTGAGCAGTCGTGGATGGCGCGGAAGAGTGGAGGTACGGGGAATAGATGATTCTTGATTACCTTACAGTTGTCACCTACGAAATGTAGTACCTTTGTCTGGGCACCACCTGTACAATGTACCATACCGTGAATCTCAGGGCGCAGTTCGTCAAGGAGCCGTTTGACGACTGGTGCATAGGTACGGGTAGGAGAAAGTACGAGCTGTCCTGCATTGACAGGTGCCCCCTCTATAGGGTCGGTGAGCCTGTACTTACCACTATACACGAGCTCTGCAGGCACTGTGTGGTCGTAGCTCTCAGGATAGTTCGACGCGAGGTATTTCGCAAAGACGTCATGACGAGCAGAGGTGAGTCCGTTGGAACCCATACCACCATTGTAGTGTTTCTCATAGGTAGCCTGACCGGTAGAGGAAAGACCCACAATGACGTCTCCAGGACGGATATTCGCATTGTCGATCACATCACAGCGTTTCATGCGACAGGTGACGGTGGAGTCAACGATAATGGTGCGTACGAGGTCGCCCACGTCAGCGGTCTCACCGCCTGTAGGCCAGATGCCGATACCCATCTCACGGAGCTCAGCGAGCAGTTCGTCAGTGCCGTTGATGATGGCTGAGATGACCTCGCCTGGCACCAGCATCTTATTACGTCCGATGGTGCTCGATACGAGGATATTATCGACTGCTCCTACACAGAGCAGATCGTCGGTATTCATCACGATGGCATCCTGAGCAATACCTTTCCATACGGAGAAATCGCCCGTTTCCTTCCAGTACATATACGCCAGCGACGATTTTGTTCCAGCTCCGTCGGCATGCATGATATTGCAGTACTCTGGATCACCTCCTAGGATGTCGGGGATGATTTTACAGAAAGCCTGAGGGAAAAGTCCTTTATCAATATTCTTGATAGCTGCGTGGACGTCTTCCTTTGCCGCAGAGACGCCACGTTGCATATAACGATCGTAACTCATAACTATCTTAGAATTTTACTTGTGGAGCTTTCTCAGCACCAGCCTCTGCCTCGAACTTCGTCATCTGTGCGAAACCGAACATTCCAGCGAGGATGTTCTTGGGGAACGAACGGATAACCACATTGTATTTCTGTACGGCCTCATTGTACTTGTTACGTGCCTCGTTGATGCGATTCTCGGTACCCTCCAACTGCACTTGGAGGTCGCGGAAGTTCTCATTGGCCTTCAAGTCGGGATAGTTCTCTTGGATAGCAATCAGTCGTCCCAGTGCCGAACCTAACTCACCCTGAGCCTTTTGGAACTCCTTCAGTTTCTCAGGAGTCATGTTCGTCGGGTCGAGGGTTACCTGAGTGGCCTTCGAGCGAGCGGCAACCACGTCCTCGAGCGTCTGTTTCTCATGAGTGGCATAACCCTTAACGGTCTCTACCAAATTGGGAATCAGGTCGGCACGACGCTGATAGGTTGACTGTACATTGGCAAGCGCTGTTGTCGTTGTCTCCTGAACACGAACCATTGAGTTGTAAGTACTTGTTGCCCATACGCCAATGATGACGATGGCCGCAATGATTCCGATTAAACCTTTGCTGAGTTTCATAATGAATTTTATTTTATTGTTTTGTTATTATATAATTCTGTGATTTTGATGATATTACCAGCGCGACGTGGCACCTCCGCCTCCAAACGAGCCGCCTCCGAATGAGCCTCCACTGAACCCTCCTCCACCTCCAAAGGAACCACCACCTCCAAAGAAGTTACCTCCGCCATTGTCGATGTAAAATTTAGTACGTTCGCGGAATGGGTTGGGGAGAAGCATTACCGTTCCTATCAGTGGCATCCACTGGTATTTTCGGTTCAGCCAGAGATAGAAGCAGATCCATAGCAGGAATAATAGTGAGCAGAGTCCGATGACTCCTAACTCATCTTCGTCCATTAAGTCGTCGTTATCTGAAAATTGCGACATAGGAGGGAGCGATTTTTTCTGGAGTGTGGCTACAATGCCATCCATCAGGTATACCATACCGCTATCGGGCATCTGTACCTTCATGGCAGGAACCACATACTGCTGTTCTAATCGATGGCATTCCGCATCCGTTAGGTCGGCTTCCAACTTCTTTCCTGGCGATATGTTGATGGAGTGGTCTTCGTAGCCTACAATAATCACCAGTCCTTTGTCATCCTTTCCTACGCCGTATTTGTTTCCGATGTCTTGGGCCATCCGGAAAGGGTCATCATTTTCAATGTGATTAACTACCACCACTAACGTCTGTATGTCCATCTCGTCCTCAAGTCTCTTCAAGGTAACATTAATCTTATCGACCGCACCTTGGGTGAGAACACTGTCGGGATTGGACACATACTGTGTGGCATTCTGCAGATAAGGGATGGGGATATTTTCAGCATTCCAATAGGTGGTCTCTCCAGGATTACTCATGACGCTAGCTGACTGATAGTTGTCTTCTTCAGGTATCTGAGACATACAGCCTCCCATCATACAGAAGATGCCGATGAAGAAAAGCCGACTCCAAAACGTGCGTCTACGTGCCCATTGTGGGTGTTCGGTCTTCCAGCTTGTTAACAAGTGACTGCGCTGGGATAAGTATTCTTTTGCAAGACTCTCATAGCGTTGGTTATATTGACGCTTGAGCTTCGATGAAGCCATCAGTTCTGTAGCCCAGTCAGTGTGTGCACAATCGTGCTCATACGCCTGTTCCAGTGTGCGGATCATGGCGTTATACTGCTGCGTAAGATGGTTCAGCTGTCTTGTATAGTTGGTCGTTTCCATCATTTATTTCTCATGCCAGAATTCCCATGAAGCAAAAGCTTGTAGGAGCAACATCTCTAATCCGTTTTTGACATGTGCACCATACTTGGCTCCCTTCTTCATGAATAATGTTTCGTCAGGATTGTAAATCAAGTCGTAGAGAATGGTATGATGGTCCATTGCCTCATAAGGTAGGTTAGGACATTCCTCAGTCTTGGGATACATTCCTACCGGGGTACAATTGACAATCACATTGTATTCCTTAATCACCTCAGGGGTGATATTCTGATAGCATATAGTGCCAGGACGCTCATAACGACTGACGAAAACGGTCTCCAGGCCTAGGTTCTTCAATCCAAAATTGATGGCTTTTGAAGCTCCTCCAGTTCCAAGGATCAGTGCTTTCTTGTGCCATTTTTTCTCCAGCATCGGCTCGATGCTGCGTGCGAAGCCTATCACATCAGAATTGTAGCCCTTCAACTTTACCTTGTTCCCTTCATGAGTGATTTTGATGACGTTGACAGCACCGATAGCTCTTGCTTCGGGGGTGATACTATCTAAGTAATGCATCACTTTCTCCTTGTAGGGAATAGTGACGTTGATGCCCTTTAGCTCAGGATTGGAGCTGATGACACCTTCGAGTTCATCAAGAGAGGAGATCTCGAAATTCATATACTTAGCATTAATCCCTTCATCAGCAAATTTTTGGTTGAAATAGCTGATAGAAAACGAGTGTCCCAAGGGATAACCAATCAATCCATACTTGTCCATGTGGCAGAATTATTTAGTTGCGAAATACATTGTGCAAATACCGAAGGTGAGTCGCTTGAACGCTGTCTGAGCGAATCCCGCCTTTTTCAGAATGTCCATCATTTGTTCACCCTGGGGGAACGCCTCGATGGTTTTTGTCAGATAGGAATAGGCACTACTGTCTTTAGAGACGAGACGTCCATAAACGGGCAGTACCGTATGACTATACAGATGGAAAAGCTGTCGCATGGGAAAGCAGACAGGCTCTGTTAATTCAACAATACCTAGGTGACCTCCCTTTTTCATTACCCTACACATCTCGGTCAACC
>Ga0247610_10007448_pt1 | contig 11239 bp, 3 predicted proteins | sample 174DNAGHGhighgp2_FD_193483 | JGI IMG/M metagenome (GOLD analysis project Ga0247610, IMG submission 193483) | Sheep rumen microbial communities from Palmerston North, Manawatu-Wanganui, New Zealand - 1742 DNA GHGhigh gp2 | ecosystem: Host-associated > Mammals > Digestive system > Stomach > Rumen ...
TTTATTTGGCCTTATTCTATATATAAAGTTATCCCACTTGAATGTTCCACTGAAATCTGCTTCTGCTGTTGCGCCATTTTCAGCACAGTTATTCAATTGGTTATCATATTCAAAGTTTATGTTTCCGCCCAAATCCAAATCTTCAACGAGATATTTTATCTCATTGTTGTTTCCCATAAACATATAAATTGGAAATCTGTACACGCACTCTGATTCTGTAAATGAATCAATTTGTGTATCATTTCCATTTTCATATGTTGGGTATTTTCCTTCTCCACCTTCTGGCGGAAAATCTAATGCGCCATCACAGCACACTTCAACAGGATTTCCTTCATCGTCTCTCTGAAGACCAGGTGTCGTTTTAAATGAGTAATCTAATTTTCTAAAACAAATGGTTATTTTACCAATATATTTACCTGGGTCTATACATTCAAGAGTACATCCAGTTGTTCTTTCAATATCCTCGTGAGAAATAAGTCCAAAAATGATTTTAGCGTTACAAGACAAATTTGGGCAGTTTCCACCACCAACATTAAACACTTCATCTTCTTCTATTTTTTCTCCCAAACCATCAAGTAAAATATCTTCTATTGTTACTGAATACTCGTGATTTGAATCGAATTTCCATTCGCCGTCAATGTCTATTTCATCATTTTCGTTTAATTTAAGGTATCCGGTATAGTTATTTACTCCGCCTTCTGCAAAATACCTTAATGGATTTGCACCATCAGGTACAAATTTTTCGTGCATATTAATGCCAAATGGGTTATCAATAAGGGAAAGGCTTTTTATGCCAATATTATTTCCATTTTTATCAGTTAATATGTTTCCGTATTTATCTGTAAGGTATTTGAATTCTCTTGTGTAAGGTATTCCGTGTTCAAGTTCTTCCTTTTCTTCTTCAGTAAGTGGGTCAATAAGAGATACCGTATTAAGAACCATATCTTCACCACAGCTATCTTTAACAACACGTGATTCTCTGTTTTCAGATGATGTGTAATATCCCTTAATGCCGCTTCTTTCTACTGTATATCCATTTTTACCAAATTCTGCAATGGCAGCCTCCTCAGTATATTGTACACCATTTCCATTTTTAGCAACGTACAACGTTTCGTAAGGAATAAAAAGTTCACCGGGATAGTTTTTAAGAATATCATCAATTGACACTCTCATTAATTCAGAACATGAGCCATAATAAGCATAGTCTCTAAGGTCGAAATAGTCTTTTTTAATAACAATCTTCTTATCATAAGATGACTCTTCGTCTTTCTCATAATGTTTGAGAGTGTTTAAAGTCCATATTTCTCCCTCATCATTTCTATGCCAATCTTTTTCAGGCATTTTCCTATAGTTACTAATATCGTTGTTTGTCGTAATAACAAAGTTACCAGTTCTATATATTGGTACTTGACCTTTGGCAAACTGGTCACGTCCGCCAATGGTAGTAATATCCCTTTCAAAGATAGTACCATCATTGATTTGCTGGTGCTTTGTTTTTAAAACATAGTTGCTATACGATTTGATATATTTTTTTGCCATTTTTATTAAAGTTTATCCTCTAATGTTTGTGAGAAATCTACAGATGTGTTTTTATTTCGTTTTACTTCAAATACAGGTTTACCAGTTGCAGCATCTTTAACTGTATAGTGTTCAGATTGATGATATATTTGGTTATTTTCATCATATGTAGTAACCAAACCATTATCAAGGTCTCTAAGCTGAGAACCTTCAAGCATATAAGCCATAGTATTCAAATCGTGCTCTGTCATTTCAATATCAAGCATAACTGGTTCAAAAAGAGTATTAACCAAAATGATTCTTTGTGTTGGCTTTCCTATAAACGGAGCAGCGTTTGCCTTAAAACTTGGGGCTGACGATGGAGTAAGTGTTAAGAATGAAAGTGTTGAACTTTCATTATATCTATATGTGTATGATTTATTACTTGAATCGTTTGATGTCTGAATAATTGGCTCACATTTATTATTACTTGTTATAAGTCTGAAATAATCTTCTCTGTCGCCATTGTCAGTAAGATATATTATCCTATATCCAACCAAAGCATTGTTTGTGGAAATTTTATTTTTTAGTGTTGCATCTATATTAGTTGCGGTACTGTCCAAAATAATGCCTCTGACGTTAGGAAATGCCGTAAGTGTACTAACATCAGCAATCACAGCCGGTATCTCTTTAGGCTTAATATAAACAGTATAGAAGCCCTTTCTATTAAAATATTGTAAGGGTAGTTTTAAGTTATATAAGCCTTCAAGTATATTATCAGTTGCTCCAGTTTCTCCTTCATACACAACATCGCTTAATATTGACGATGGCAATTTTGTGAAAACCGCTTCCTCAACACTATCACTATTTCTTGTCTCGTGATAAGCATAAAAAATCTCAACATCATCACTTGTTACCCTTGCTGGGATAGTAGTTCCGTAAACTCCTGAACTCATTTTGTTATATTTTATTTAATACTCATTTATTTTAAACCAACCATTTCCATAGTTTTCCAAAGCCTCCATAGTCCTAAACTCTTGTAACTTCAATTGTTTTTCAAAGGCTGCGCTTATTCCTCTGTCTATATAAATATCTGCTTCCACATTTTGAGGTAATGACGAAGCCAAATTAAATTCATTTCTGAATACTGGTGAAACGATTATTCCATTATTTTTATCAAATTCAGAAAACATTTCAGAATCGTTCATACCAGACTCTAAATACAACATAGGTTCATATTCAAAGTAAGTTGAAATGTCCCACGTTACATCAGCGTTAAAATCACTAACAATTAAAGTTTCAACGTCTTGTGTTAGCAAATAATATTTAAACGTAAATTGCCTGTCATTATTAAGATAATATGTTCCAACTTGTTTAGTTACATATACTGTATCAATATATTTTACGCCATTATATGTGTTTTCATCCATTTCATATTTATTGCCATTTTTATTTATAACACACCCCATGTAATAGGTTATGTCACAAAGCATAATGCCAATAATTCTTTCGTCATTGCTATTAATAAAATCAGTTTCACATTTTCTTATCGCATCCAATGCGTCATCATTATTTGCCTCATATGATATTATAGGATTTCTAAACTCGTCAGCATAGTAAAATTTGATATTTGTAATCATATTGCCCAAAAATCTTGTTTTACTAACACCTATTGGCTTTAAGTCTGAAACTTCTCCAACCTTATATAATATGTCTAATGTGCATTCATCATACGGCAAATTATATCTTGACTGATTACTTCCCTTATCAATATCAACAATTGACCTAAAATATCCAGGTAATTCATTACCCAAGTCATCAGTTGAAATTTCTTTTCTTCTAAGAACGTCTAATTTTGAATCTGTATGACCACTAATTATGCTAAAATAACTCCTTTCATATATATAGAACAATGTAACGTATGTTTTATCACCACTCACTACCATTCTATTTAGGTTAAATTCCATTAAATCATATTCATCAAGCAATCTGAATTTATATTCATAAGTGTTGGAAATTTCATTGTATTCATATTCATCTTGAATTACCACATTATTGCCTGATATGTAAAATCTATTATCCTTAATATCAAAATAGCCATCCAATACTGGATAGATTGCCTGTGAATCATCATTGTCAACAATAATTTTATTGTTTTCCACAAGATATAAGCAATTATCAAATATTATGTATCTTCCTTTTTGAACAGAACACCCTTCATCATAACAATTTGACTCCCTTAAGAAATATATGCGTTCCCTTGTAGGGTCTATTGTGTCTACCTCAACATATTTTCTTTTTCCGTTCAATACTGCATATTCCAAATCACCATTTTTAAAAATTTGCAATTTTGTTCTCTTCTTATATTTTAAGTCAGCAATGGTATTTGTTGAATAACATAATTCTACATATTTTCCATCAATAACTTCATATGTGTTGCCATTAATGCAAACAATTGGTAATTTGTTTATTGCTATTTTTTCAGTTAAATCAGAATCGGTAGGGTTGTATATAATTTTTCCATTTATAGGAGAATATGTAAATGCAGTAACCTTTTCAAGATTTTCATTTAGTGTTACAAATTCTTTAGGGTTTTGGTCAATATAATAATCTGTGTAGTTAACCCAGTCGCTTCCTTGACCTTCGTTTTCGTCCCACTTAAATTCATTTTCGTAGTATTTGTTATATTCATATCCTTTTCTATCATCTCCGCCCTTTATCATATATGTTTCATTAAGTGTTGCATCAAAAGATTCAATACTACTGCAAAGGCATTTTGGGCATCTCCAAGAATTATTCTCAAACTCCTTCTCCGGGCCTTCGTATCCACATTGTTTGCACCTAAAATATTTAACGTGTGGCCTTTCTATCGAAGTTCCACCATCTGTGTTATTTAATGTGTTATGGTAATCTCGTTCTTCTTTCCATTTACTAGAAAGAATAGCCATTTCTCCTAAATCATCAATAGAATTTGTAATAGAAATTGGTATTGTAATTGATGCTGAATTAGTTGCAAATGACGGATTAATATTAACACTATCAACCCAAGCCTTCAATCCATTATAAAAAGCGTGACCGCCTCGTTTAACAAATTCAACACAATCGCAGCAATCACCATCTTTTAAATCAACTAAATGGCAATCTTCAATTGTGTGAACATATTCATAATTTTCGCTTCTTTTTTTGAACCAATAATACCACTTTATTGCATCAGGATAATATAAATAAGTTGTGTTCCACTCGTCAGAAAACTCTTCAGGTATTTTATATTGAATAATGCAATTATTTGAAATCCAATCATACATTTCCCTGCCTCCACGAGACATGAACACATCATCTAAGTTTTGGTAATACGCTTCCCTTTCTTCGTTTTTTACTTCAAATTCTTTATTATAGTAATCAATTGCAGTATGATAAATTCTTGGGTAACTTGGATGGTCAACCAATTCATAATATTCCCTAAAAAAAGAATACCACTTATTTAATGTATAATAAGTTAGTACTTTTATTTCAGTACCACCACTTATAATTTTTCTTCCTTCATAATGAGGGTCATCTGGATTTTTTGGCCAAGACAAATCATAAAATCCACCATTTCCATCTGGTAAATTAACATAAATGTCAGTATAATCAGTAATTTTATCAGCAATATTTTTAGGTATAATAACATCACTTGGTATTAATCCAAAATTACCAACAGTAAATTCTATTAAATTGTTTTTATCAAAATTGACAAATTGTGCCTTATACATAAGCTGAGAAGCGTTAATGTTATATTGAGATGCCCTTTTTACAGCAGTCTCATAGCTAAAAAACGTTTCTCCGCCTTCTTCGTATTTTCCACAATTATATAACGGTGGTATTTCCCAAGAATTCATTATTGATGGAATGATTCCTGGAAGCTTAGAAGTTAACCCATTATATGATATTTTTTTGCTGATTACTCTCATGACTCGTTTTCAACTATTGATTCATTTGCAAATTTAATTTCGAATAAATTGAATTCCATTATTTCGTTATCCACATTCAATTCTTTGTTTTCTCTCAATTCTTCTGGTAGATAATAAACATATCTATTGGTTGTATCATCGTATATTACCCTTATAGGGATATGAGTTTGCATATAAATATCTGTTAATTTGAAACCATTTTTTAAAGTTTCCAAATCTTTGTGTATATATAATGGTTCGCCTATACCATCAACGTCTCCATTTACTTTTTTCCTTGGAAGCATAAATGACATTGTTTGACCAATTCCAGCATGATTAAAATCAACCTTCATATAAATGGTGGATTCTCTCATTTTCTTTGCGTAATCCTTAAACATATATATGTAATACCCCTCAGAAGAAGTGTCAGAATTATACTTGTCATTAACAACAAGCCTACTGCTTAGTCTTGTATCATCATTTAAAAATTTATCATTATAAACCTCAGACGCATTAGTAATTGTATTCGATGAAACTTGATATTTATCAGCACCACGATTAACATCGTCAATATATTTATCAAGTGTAGAATAGCCGGCTTCTTGCATAACTCTTACATCAGCAAATATTAAATCAGCATTTCTTTTTGAGTTAATGTATTTTTTATATGCCAAATTTTCGTCCAAAAATATAGTTGATGTAGCAAGCAATACTTGTGTCTTTGGATTATTGGTGCTATAGAACGATAGCCTTAAAAAAGACTTTCCTATCTTTGTGGCTTGATATTTTATCTCATCCGTTGTAAAATTTATTAAGCCAAGCAAATCTGACGCATTTTGAAGCCTTTTTCTTTCAAAATTGCCGCCTTTATAATAATTCAAATCAGTTATAAACCAATTAGACTTAATATAATTAGGTGTACTTACATCTTTGAACTCCCTATCATCTTCAAACCGTTTCCAATTATCAAAATCCCTAGTCCTAAAATGCATATTAAACCTTATTTGCTGTATTGGCTTAAATTCGTTATCTTCGTTTTTCCACACAGGATAGTAAACATCTTTTTCCATATCAACAACAGTGTTAATGGCTTCTCCCTTTACATAATCAACAAAATCGTTTTTAATAATTTCTTCCCTTCTAAGGTTATTTGCAGTCTTATATGCTAAAGGAAGTTTGAAAGACAAATAATTCTGCATTCTAAGAATCTCTATTTTATTTTCTAACAAATATGCGTCAGATATTGCATATGGTAATTCTGATTTTGTTGCATCCATTAAACCATTTTTAACTGTAAGAGGATGTTTTCCAAATGTATCTTTTCTTACTGAAAAATTAAATGCTTTCCAATTATTGACTAATATTTCACAATATACCCTTTGCATTTCATTTTCAGTAAATTCATCAATGGTATCGTTATCTATAACAGGATAAGCAACATATGTGTTTAAACCATTTTTTTCTCTTACTTCTAATGTTAAATTTAACGTTTTAGTTATTAAAACATATTTCTGTGGGGTTTCTATTTCATCACCAGCATTTTTTTCATCAATAACCTGAAATGTTTCGCCATTAATAGTAACGCCACTGCCCTCTGTTATTGTATATACATTTTCGTTAATTCCATATTTAACATTTACTTTGCTACTATCATTTGGGTCTTTATAATATATTTTGTTACTTAGTTTTGCGGTTGTGCCAGTAACATCAAAATACATTGTTTCACCATTTATTACAGTGCTTGCGCTAGTATAGTTATCATTTAAATATGTTAACAAATATTCATCACCAGAAATATTAATTGTATCATATAATTTATTTTCAATCAAATATTTTCTGCTTTCGAATTCAACATATTCATTTCCGTACCCTCTTTCTGCTGTAAGACCTAAGTCTTCATCAACCATAACAGTTCTTCTCAATTCTATGGGATAATTGGTTTGGGCTATTATGAAATTCCCTGGCACAATATCTGCTTCATCGTCTGCGCCTATTAGCATAACAAAGCACCCACCACTTGTAAGACTAATAAGACTGTCAAAAATTTCTAAAGACGTGTCATACTCTCCAACATATATCATACTACCAGCCATTGGCAAATCATGGTATTTGTCAAATAAAAAATCATTATATACGGTGCTAGCACTATAGAAGGTGTCATTCAATAATATGCCATATCCCATATAAACATCTGCATCCTGCTCTTTATCATATTGGTAAACATCCCTTATGTAATAATTTTCATCAGCAAATGTTACATAATGCCTATATCCACCATAAAGTACATCACTAACATTAAATTCAGGGTTATTTTCTTTTTGAATGTAAAATTTAGTGACCCTTTCCCATTTAATAGGCTTATAATCTTTAATTGATACAAGTCTGCACTCACAGCCATCAATTAGTCCTATAACGTCATTACTGCCCTCTACCAATGGCTCATGTTCTTTACTAAGCCTAAGTGTTGGCTTTTCTCCCTCCTTTGAAAAATCTGCATAATATGTATAATCACCAATTTGTAATTTGCCATCTTCAATATATGTATATGTTTTTATGGTAATAAAGCCGCCTCGATTCTCTGGAGATGAATAAAATTTATGGTCAACTAAATACCCCGTAGGAGACCCCTTAAAAAAATAGCATATGTCGCCTTTATACTCAACATAACTTTGAGTAACACTGCTTATTATATAATCATCATCAGAAGTAACCGGCACTTTTTTATTATCCGCTAAAATATATGCTTCGCCACTATTCATATGATGTACACGAAAATTTAGGGGAGAAACTATTGTTTTAACTGGCAAATCAATAGAGATTTCAACCTTTGCTTGCCTTTTGACTGTTTGTGCGTTGATTGTTGTTATTTCATTTCCAATAAGATACGGACTTTTAATAACCACTTGTTCTCCGTCCACAAGTCCAACATTCACATCAGTTGTGCCTGATATGTATAGCAAGTCAGGTGAAACAAATAGTTCCCTAATGGGAAAATCTCTTAATTCTGTGTCTTTACTTGGTCTAACTGAATATCTTAACATTCTTCTATTTCATTTGCTTCATAATTAGTTTCATCAACCGGGTCGAAATTAGGATAATTTCTTATGTCTTCACCATCTGGCACAAAATCAAAATCATTCCAAAATTTTCTTCCCAAATTCTTTTTCTTTGGGTCTTGCCTTCTTAAAAAGAAATTGATTTGCCTATTAATGTAAAAAGCATCATTTGCAAAAGGATATACCCTTTCATCGCTTTCTATACCATTTGAAATAATCTCTCTCCAAAAATATCTACAAGAGCCATCTTTAATTAACCTTGCGTAACTTGGGGTGTCTTCATGTTTCTTAATTAGTACATAGTCATTTATATTTTCAATATCAAAGAACCCACTAATTGAAATTTCATGGTTTCCGCTTTCATCTGATATTACACAAGTAAATCTATTAACATCAATTAAGCCATAGACTGTCACAAAAAAATACTGATTGGTTGACCTTTTATACATTACAACCTTATCATTTTTGCTAAAATAATTGCTTGTAGCGGTTTTTAATTCGTATAATTTTCTGCCGTTATCTAATGTGATAGATGGGTCTTTAACATCAACTATTTCATATTCTATTGCTTCGTCTATTTTTAACTCTCTTGATACTGTTTTTACTGGTATCCTATAGTGTGGCTGATAATAATACCCTTCATCAAAACTCAACATATCCAAAAATTCCTCTCTTGTTGTATGGTACAAATTTTGTTCAGATGAGCCAATATCGCTTCTTTTCTTTGGGTTTTCAGAGCCATTTTTAAATTTGTCATATGGGTCTCCTTCATTTGATTTATCATACAACATGGTATTTTCTACGTCAAAAATTTCATCATAATACATTTTTCCACTATTGAATTTACTGTATGACGCAGCATTAAGATTTTTCAACTCTCTTTGAACTGTATTAAATCTTTGCATTGCATACTGTATGCTTTGCTCATCGCAATCAACCGGAGAAAAACAACATATGTCCCCATAATATTCCCAATCCTTATCAAACTCTATTTCATCGTTTGTGCTATCTTTAAGCAATGATTTTATTTTGTTTGGATTTGCTGTTATATCTCTCACGTCATATAAGTCAGAATCAGACGCGTTTTGATACATCTCCCTGTAATGATTTGAAAGTAAAAAGCTACTGTTAATCTTTCCAAAACAGTGAGAATATTCAACATCAATACTATTAATTGTTATATTTTTACCAATACCATACCATTCTTTATAGCCCTTATTGTTTTTTACTATTGTAAGGAAAATATCACTCAAAGGCCTCCCAAGATTGTCCCTTAAATAAGATGTATCAATATCGTCAGTAAATACTATTTCTGTTGTGTCATCTCCATATGACGTATTAGCAAATCCAAGTCTAGCAATGTGGCTTTCAAATTCGCATGATGGGTCTCCTGGTTTGGAAAACCTTTCAATCAAAGGAAGTTTCGGGTCATCTATTCTTCTTCTTTTCTGTCCATTTTTTTCATGATTATCGTCATATAAAGTGAAGTCATTAACCTCTTCATCTCTATATTTAAAGTTTGGTAATCTTGAAAATTTTCTTACGTAATATTTGCATTCAACGCCATTAACAACTCTTCTTATATGTATATCCTGAGCGTTAGGGTCAACATTGCACCTATTACTTTCACAAATTGGATAGTATTTGTTTCCTGCTTTCAACACACCACCTATTATTTTTTGGTTGCCAAGAGACTCTTCAGTGCCATCATCTTTCAATAAAGTATATGGATTTACAATATCAACACCATAAACATCCCTATCAGTAACCTCTACCCAATGTTCAGACATATCTCCATTTTCCTTGAATATTTGGAAAATGTATTTGTCAATAACATGAACCACTTCTGCTGAATCATAAAATATTGTATCTCCCTTATATATGTTAACAGTATCTCCCTCTGTAAGTCCGTGCTGACAAATAGTATATATTGTTACCAATGCTGTTTCATCATCATCAACAGTGCCTTCATCAAACATATACACCTTTAAAGATGTGTTTCCACTGATGTCAACTCTAAAAAACGGAAAAATCACATTATTACCATTTGCAATAACGTTTTTGCTTGGATATGTTATACAATAGTTCCAATTTTTTTCAATTCTTTTTCTTCCTTTATTGTATTTTGGAGTAAACGAATATAAATCCCTTCCAGGGTACATATCAATAAAGTCGCAATATTCTTTACTGTTAATAGTCTTATTTATGTCTAATCTTGTTGTGTCAATTCCATCTTTTATTTTAGTTATTCCAAGAGTTGCAGGATTTGAAAAACCATACCAACCATTATCATCAATAAGTTTTTCCCTTATTGTTTCTTCAAATGGTCTAATATCATAATTCTGATATAAATGTAACGGCATTATTATTGTTTCAAGATTACTACGAACAAGGCCCTTTTGTACGATTTTAGGGAAATGTTCAGATATTATCCAACCATCCTTATCACGCATATAATCATCAATTGTGTTAAAGTTTTTATCAGTATAAACATGTGGGGTGGCCTTTTCATTAACCCTAACCTTAACGAATGGACTTTTATATGCAGTGTTTAATTTTCCTATACTAATGTAAGACGTTTTATCATTGAAATTTACGGCTTTAAGGGTCTTGTTTCTTAAAATGTGGTTATTAAAAATATCAATGCCACAATGATAATCAAACCCACAAGTTTCATTTGATAATTGTGTGTCTCGTATTGCCTCATATTGATTCCAAACAAATGTTTTTAACTTTCCAAATACATTATTATCAGTA
>Ga0247610_10007449_pt1 | contig 11238 bp, 5 predicted proteins | sample 174DNAGHGhighgp2_FD_193483 | JGI IMG/M metagenome (GOLD analysis project Ga0247610, IMG submission 193483) | Sheep rumen microbial communities from Palmerston North, Manawatu-Wanganui, New Zealand - 1742 DNA GHGhigh gp2 | ecosystem: Host-associated > Mammals > Digestive system > Stomach > Rumen ...
TTAATTTAATTTATTTATATTTATATTTATTTATATTTATTTTTATATTTATTCGAATCTATTTTACAATTGAATTTAATATTTTTTGATTATATTCACACATAAATCTAATACCATTATATTCGTAATTAATTTTATCATCTCCGGTAAATTTATCAACATCACGCAATGTTATTAATTTTATATTATATTTATCTATAATTTTAGGATAACTAAATAAATAATTTTCATTAATATTAGAGCAATTTTCACAAAATATACATTTATTACAACTATGACAATTTAGACAACATATTGAATTTTCACAATTATAACAATTGATATTCAAATATTTATCAATTTTTAAATTTGTATTTTTATAATATTTATAATACCAATTACTAATTTTATTTTTCAATTCATTATCCATAATTATCATATCTTCATTTCTTATAATTGAATAATTAATTTTAGTAATTCTATTATTAATATTATTAATATAATATTCTAGAGATTTCATTTTTTATTATTAAAATAATCATTTATTATAATATAAATGAGTGAAAATGAAAATATAAATGAAATGGATAATTTTTATAAATATTTTATTAAGAATATAATTGCTGAAGATTACAATAAAGAAACTACTTTTAGTTATATACAAGATTATATGAAATTTAATGTTGAAAGAAAATATGAATTTGAATTAAATGATATTGAAAAATATTTAAAAAGATTTTCATTTAATGAATCAATTGAAAATGAAATAAGAATATTATTAAATGATATTAAACCAATAATTATAAATATTAATGACAAACCGTTAAATTCTTACAAAGAAACTAACAAAATAATTGTGGATTTTGTTAAAAATACATTAAATTTAGATTATACAATTATTATGAAAGAATATGTAATAAATCCTATAAATAATATTTATAAACGTATATTAAATAATTATTATATTAATTTTTCAAATAAAGACGAATCTGATAAATGGGATATAATTAAACGTAATATAATAAAATATGGTTGTGATAATTATAAAATATTAATGAAATATAATGATAAAATAATGAATTGTTTTGATAATTTTGTAGAAAATGAATTTAATAAAGAACATGAAATAAAAGATGAAATAATAAATAAATGCATACCAAAAGTTAGAAATTATTTAGAATATGAACTTAATACAGTAATTAATGAATATTTGGAATTTTTCATTAAATTTACAAATATTATGTTTAGGCAACTTAATTTAAACAATAATGATAAATATAATGAAAATGCTATTAATTTTGAAAAAATATTTTATAAATACTTTTCTAATGGATTTATTCTTTTTAATAGAGAAAATTGCTATATTCAAAATTTATATGCTTTAATTAGATTTATTATTAAAAATAGATATTTAACTATTAAAAATGAAACGAGTAAGTTTTTACATTGTTTTAATTACAATATAAAAGATTTCTTATTGTTACAATATGAATTTCATATATTATACACAATAGAATATTATGAATATATGAGATATAATTTTATACCTAGATACATTAAAACAACTTATAGTAGATTTTCTGATACTGATAAATATGAACGTACGCATCGATTTTTATATGATGATGATGCTAGATATGATATGTTTAAATATATACTTAATGATGTATTTGATTTTGAATATACTGAAGATTGTAACAAAAATATAAAAACAATTACAACAAATACTGCTCCAGATTTTAATTTAAATAGTAAATTAATTATATCTGAAATATCAAAAACAATGAATGTTAAAGAATGTACTTATAATTTATTTAGTATTGCTAATAAAGAAGATATAACCAATAGATATATACGTTTCGATCATACATTTTATAATTTATATGTTTTGAATGAATCCAATAATTATGATGAATATATATTTGATGATACAATATATGAAAACTGTCTTAGAGATTATAATAAAAAATATGAGATTGACAATAATGCATATATGTCATTACATATACAATCAATGCCAGTAATTATAAAACCTGATTATAAACCTTCAGATAATAGACCTTCAGCTGATATATTTAGAAAATTTAAGCATACTCCTAGTGTTTTTTATTATCCAAAAAGTTTATATGTAAAAGGTGGATTTAATATTGAAAATATTATTGATAAATATTTATTGTTCATTATTATAATTGTAATTGTGATTGTGGTTATAATTATGATTGTGATTAAAATAAATAAGAAAAACAAAAATATTAATTAAGATTTGTTTATATTTATATTTTTAATTCATATTTATCAATTTCAATTCATATTTATCTTAAACATTTATATTTCAATTTATATTTATCTTAAACATTTATATTTCAATTTATATTTATATTTTAATTTCAATTCATATTTATATTTATATTTTAATTTCAATTTATATTTATCAATTTCAATTCATATTTATATTTATATTTTAATTTCAATTCATATTTATCTCAAACATTTATATTTATCTTAAACATTTTTAATTTATCTCAAACATTTTTAATTTATCTTAAACATTTATATTTATCTTAAACATTTTTAATTTATCTCAAACATTTATATTTTTAAAGAATCATCATAAATTAAAATATTTAAATCATTTTTAAAATTAAATAAATGTCTATTCTTAATTTAGATTTTAATATATCATCATTTATAAATCCTCATCCTATTACACTTAAATTTAAAGATTGTACAAAAATAATAACATTTACAAATAAGCCACATCAAATTGAATTATCATCAAATAAAAAAGATATATTTGCTACAACTGTAAAATTTAAACCAAAAATTAAAACTTCAGGTGATAAAACTGAAATAGATATGTGTTTATATGTTAATTCACCAATTCCATTATTTCTTCAATTTTTAGGTTCAATTTTACAAATATCAACCATTGATTTATTTATAAGATTACCTAAAAATTTACATTTATCACAGGATAAAGCTAATGTTGAATTTCCATTTAATATTTATTCTTCATATTTATGTATTGGTGATAAACCATTAATATTTGAATCAAAATCAAATATATTGCCTAATTTTGGTGATTATTCAGAAGATTATTTAAAATGGTATTCATCAATTAATAATCATATTTATGATATTATTAGTCGTACTAAAAATTCTAAATCTGAACATCCACTTAAATCAATTTCATTTACTCATAATATTTCAAATATTGAAATGATTTGTTATTGTAATAAAAATATATATGTTGATATTCTTGAATTATTTAATTATCATTCATCACTTTATAAATTTAAAAGAATTGTAATTCATGATATTAAATTAGATGAATATTATAATAATACTAAAGTACAATACATTAAAAATAGTAAAGATTATGGAGTATCAACAAAACATGTTGAAGGCAAACAAAATACATTAACAATGGATTATTTAGTATCGATATCAGAAGAAATTTCATTAAATACAATTGATATTTTCCATGATGGCACATTTAAATTAAATTTCAATATTTCATGTAATATGAGTGAAAAAGATATGATGGATATAATTACTGAATATATTAATAAAAATGTTGGAACATTATTTGAAGATTTATTAATTAAGCATTGTGCTTATCCAATTGATAATATTGATGATAATGATGTTAAACATCCTCTTTCAATTAAAGATTATACAATTCAATCATCAAAATTTTATGCTGTTTATTTAATTCCTGATATTAATCCAAAGAATATTAAAAAAATAAATACTTTATTAACACTTGAAGGTGCTGAATCTAGATTTGCTTCTAATACTTCGTTAAGTTTAATAGCACATCCATTTATTAATGAACATATTATATATAATCTTTATACAAATTATAAATCTTATAAAGTATTAAATGAAAATATGACAAAAATTAATATTATTCCTGAAATTCATTTTACATTTTCAGGTTCAAATTTAACAATATTTTGTAATAAATTTTATAGCATTGCAGAACTTAAATTTGAATTATCATTCATACTTCCATTAATTGATTATATGAACATTTCAGAAAATGTTGATGAAAATTTATCACCTACTGATATTATTTTAAAAAGATTGCGTTCGATTCCAGTTAAACAGAATTTAAAACAATTAATAGCAATTGACCCTGAATTATTTGGACCTAGAAAAGTTTCAAAAAATTATAGAGCTTATTCTGCTTTATGTCAAAATAAAGAACAAAGACCAAGCATTATAACTGATAAAGAATATGATATTTTATCACAAACAATGAAAGAATCAGTCATTAGATTGAGAAATCAAACATTCCCAGAACAATATTTAAATGTTGCTTGTCCATATGAAAAATTTCCTGTATTAAATTTCCATCATTTTAATAATCAAAAATGTATTGTAAGATGTACAACAAAACAAACAAATCCAGGTCAATATCAAAATTGTGCTTCTGAATTAGGAGCTGATATAATTTCATCTTCAAAATTAAGTCATCAATCAAATAATATTATTAAATATAATGATAATTTACCTATATCTAGGTATTGCTTTTTACCTCAAGAATTACAAGAAATATTCCCTGATTATATTTGTATTAATTTTAATTCAATAGATTCAAAAGTTGATATAAAAGATTATGCTAAAAGAATATTTAAATGTATGGCGTTAGTTATTAGAAGAAATACTGAAAATAGAGAATATGAAATTTTATCTGATTATGATTCAATTGCTAATGTCAATTATTTATTAGTTATTGAACCTGAATCAAATCCTCATTTGAAATATTTAATTGTACATATGGTTACATTTAAACCATTAATTATTAATGATTATAAACAATTTAATGATTTTATTAAGCATTCATATAAAGTTTCATCAAGAAATATTATTATAATGAATTATTTAAATTATATATTAAAATTAAAAATTGATAATACATTAAGTATATTCCAATTTATTAATGAAATCATTAAAAAAGGTTATAAATTAATTATTAAAGATGATGTAATATTAGGATTAGTTAAAAATTCTAATGAAATTATTTATTTGACACCAAAAATTAGTTATCCATATAAACAACAAGGATTATTTTATACAAATGAATATATGATTAAAAATATAAGAGTATCAGGAGCTAAATATCCAAATATTAATGAATTTATAACATCAGATTTAATTAAAAAAATACATAAAAATGATTCAGAAAATGAAATTGATTTTGATTTTAAATTTTGTTTAGATTCAATAAGTAATAAAATAACTGGCATATTTTGGAAATTTTCATCAGATAATGAAACGTTAATGTTAATTGAACCTGTTGATATTGATGAATTATGTAAAAAATTAGATATACATAAAAATATATTACATAAATTAATTAAAATTTATGATTCTTCATTTTACATAGAATTATTATTTAATGAAAGTACAATTGATAAAGTAAAAGTAAGAAATAAATTAGGCCAAGAAAGCATTTTAAAGAAAATTATGATTAGAATGTTAAAAAGATTTATTGAAGTTAGTGATTTAGATTTTTCAGAAATTCAAGATGAAGATAAATTGAAAAAGAAATTTATTGATTTCTGTAAAGATTTTGGATTATTAGTGAAAGATGATACAAAATTAGTAAAGAAAACAAGTTTAATGTATGATTTATATAATACAAAAATTAATATTTCAGAATTTGAAAAATGGCTTAATGATACAAAAATAACATTTGATGAAAATTTAGATAATATATTATATGATGATGTTATTTATAATTTAAAAATGAATTGTGATGAAGAAGAAATAATTATTGCTAAACAATTTATTTAAATTTGTGGAAATATAAATAAATATAAATCAAATGTGAAGATATCAAAATATAAATTGAAATATGAAAATATAAATATAAACAAATATAATTTTTAAAATATAAATTGAAATATGAAAATATAAATATAAACAAATATAATTTTTAAAATATAAATTGAAATATGAAAATATAAATTGAAATATGAAAATATAAATATAAACAAATATAATTTTTAAAATATAAATTGAAATATGAAAATATAAATATAAACAAATATAATTTTTAAAATATAAATTGAAATATAAATATAAATTAAAACATCAAAATATAAATATTAAACATAAATTGAAATATAATTTTTAAAATATAAATTGAAATATCAAAATATAAACAAATATAATTTTTAAAATATAAATTGAAATATCAAAATATAAACAAATATAATTTTTAAAATATAAATTGAAATATCAAAATATAAATTGAAATATCAAAATATAAATAAATTAAAATGTGGAAATATAAATAAATCAAAATATAAATAAATTAAAATGTGGAAATATAAATAAATCAAAATATAAATAAATATAAATAAATCAAAACATAAATAAATTAAAATGTGGAAATATAAATAAATCAAAATATAAATAAATATAAATTGAAATATGAAGATATGAAAATATAAATTGAAATATAAATATAAATTAAAACATCAAAATATAAATATTAAACATAAATAAACATCAAAACATAAACAAATATAATAAAATATAAATAAACATTGAAATATAAATATTAAACACAAATATAAATAATTTTCAAATAAATATCAAAAAATATAATCACATCTTAAACAAATTAAAATCCAAAATCTATTCCATTTCCATTTTCATTTCCATTTTCATTTTTAACTTCCATATTTTTATTAATTAATTCTGGAACTTTAACTGACATTTGTGATTTTAAATAATCAAGCATATTCTCTTCATTTTCTTCTACATTTTCTTCTATGATATTTTCAATCATTCTTCCTCCATTTAATCCTAATTTTTTAGTTTCAACATTATCGGCATTATTTACATTTTCAATTTCCTCGCCTCTTTCATCAACTCCACCTGTACAAGTAATGTAGAAATAAACAGGATTATTCCAATTATTTAATCTAACAATTCTACCTATTAATTGTTGAATTTCATCAACATGTTTTGGATTATTCCATACTAAAATTCCAAGTATATTTTGATGTAACCCAATTAATTCAGATAATGAATTTTTGAAAAGAATATTTAATGAATATAAATTTTCTGTATTATCATTAGAATATGCTTTAAAATATTGTTCAACACGTTTCTGCATATAATCTGGACAACCATAAATTAAAAGTTGTGGTTTAATAGTATTCATTTTTGCTGGATATATTTCTAATCTTTTCAAACATTCATTTATTCTTTCAATACAACTTAATGCTAATTGGTCTTTTGGTATTAATTGTTCAATAATTTCATGTATTTTTGATTTAAATTTATCAATTCCTTCCCATATTTTTGTTTCAACTTCACATTCAATTACTTTACCATCAAAATATTTTGGTTTAAATCCATCAATGAACATTTTGAAATAATAATCAATATGTAAATGATTTTTCAATTCTGAACTATCCATATAATCATTAACAATTTGATATGTTTGAATATTATTCATATCTTTATGTCTTGTTGAATTAGAAACATATGAAGGGTCAAATTTATGACATACAACACAATAATAATGTTCATTATCATGTATATTAAGAACATTATTTGAATCTCTACAATTTTCAGGATAAATAATTAAATCTCTTGTAACCATTGATTTAGCACAATCAGCGCAAAAGAATGAACCACAACAAGAAGAAATAAATCCCCATCCTTTATGTTCTTGAGGTAATTTTCCACATACTGAGCAATTCATTAAAAACATTGGCTGAATGCCTTGTGGAACTTGATTTATTGGTTTAAATAATGAATTATATAATGGATTATCTATTTCTTCTTCTGTTTTAGTTTTATTTTTATAAATAATTATCTTTGATTTTTGATTAATTATATCCTTCCATTTTAAAAACCATTCAACTTTTTCTTTTGGTAATTTTTCATTTTCAATGTCTGATAAAATCAATGATATTGATTTATTTAATTTATCATAATTTTTCAAAATGAAATTCAAATTTAAATAATCTAATAATTTACCACCATTTTTAACAATTTGAGAATATAAATTTGAAGCAACCATTGAATATTTATTCATACAATGTTCATCAATTTCATTAACAAATTTATAAATACTAAATTCATTTTGAGCACCAACTAAATTAAAAGTAACTACATTACTTCTTGTTATACCTTCTGATGTTTCTTCAGCTTTAGCAACTAATGAATATTTATCAACTTCAATATGTCTTAATGTATAATATGATGGTGGTATTTTTTCAATATCTCTTTCAAATCCTGAACCTGAAACAAATATTGTTGATGTAGCTCTTATTTGTCTATATTGTTCAATATTTGGCATATTTGTATAATCATCAACAACAACTCTCATAAATGGTTGCTCACATGATAACATTGATAATCTATCAATAATTTCAGGTTTAGCAGGAACAATCAAAACATTACAATTTAAATCAATTTGTTTTGGAGATGTAGCAACAACAATTTTATTTACTTGAGGATTATAAAGTCCAGGAACAAAATCAGAATGTATATAATCAATTAATTGGTCAATTAAATGTAAATGTGTTATAATAACTGTTATTTTTCTTTGAATATAATCTTTAACACATACAACACAATTTTCTTTTCCTTCAATATATCCAACATTTTCATAATAAAATGGATAGAATTTTAATTGAATCATTTTGTCTTCTGGAATATGAATTCCTGATGTTGATATTACAATTGGTTTTGGCGGTATATCACGATAAATTAATGTTGTAAACATAAATACAATTGTTTTACCTGAACCTATTGGAAGGTGTAATAAAATACCATTTGTTCTTATTGTTTCTCCTTTTGATGTTTTAAATGTTTCTGATAATTCTAATTGTCTTATCATTTTAATTGATTCAATTTGATATTTATATAATTTCTTTTTACATAATTGCAATTTATTTTCAAATCCTGGGTCTTCAAATGTTGTAGTATCAACAAATATATTATCTTCACATGTTGTAAGCATTTCACCATTTATAATACTTTCAATTTTAGTTTTCTTAACTCTATTTTTATATATTTCTTTGAATGTTGTATATGATAAATTAATAATTTCATCTGATGTCATATTTTTAAATTTGCCTGTAATTACTGGTTTATCTTCTTCTTTAATTTCTTTAACTTTTTGAACAATATTTGATTGCGTTGTTTCTCTAATTCTTGGTTGTGATTGTGGGGTAAATTGTTTAGAATTGGAATTGGAATTAAAATTATAATTTGAATTATTAAATTGCTTATATTGAGATTGTAAATTATTAAATTGCTTGGAATTAGAATTTGAATTATTAAATTGTTTAGAATTGGAATTGGAATTAAAATTGTTGAATTGTGGATTATTAAATTGATTTGTTGGATGTAATAATTGTGGATATTTGTATTGTTGGTTAAATTGAGATTGTGAATTGTTAAATTGTGAGTTAAATTGTGAGTTAAATTGTGAGTTAAATTGTGTATTAAATTGTTTAGAATTAGAATTTGAATTTTGAATTGATGATGAATTTGAATAATTATTTTTTCTATTAATAAATGACATAATTTAAATCAAAAATAAAAAATCCTAATCTAAAAATATATATTTAAATTTAATTCTTAATTTTTAAAGAATCATATTTTAACAATTCAATTGTAAGTTTATTTTCTGAATTTAATGAAAATAATACAAATTTTGGCATTTCAAAATATGAATTCTTTTTACATATTGAACCAAAATCAGTAAATATTATTTTAATTTCATTGTTGTTTTCATTGTTGTTTTCATTTAAATCTTCATTATTTTCTTCATTAGAAATATTAACTATATATTCATCTTCATCAACAACATCATGACCTATAACATGATTTATATTATTATAAAATACTTTTGATAAATCATCTATATCTTCATAACGAAGTTCAAAACATTTACTTTCAATACGTTCTGATATTGATTTTTGATTTATTAAAAATCTAATATTGTTATTAAATTCTTCAATTTCATTTTCAATTTTATTTGTTTCATAAGAAGATGAGAATTCATAAGAAGATGAAAATGATGAAAATAGACATAAATCCTCAATATTTCCAGTTGATATTGATTTAAAATCTTTATGTTTAATTAATGTATGTGAAAATATTAAATTTAATGTTTTATCATAATAAACTGTTTTCATATTTGAAAATGAAAAACTATAAAAATTACTTTCATCTTCTGTTAAATCCATTTCATTTAATAGCTCTAAATATTTATTAATGTCATGATTTCCATAGCACCATATTATTTTATCAGGATATTTTTTAATAACTTTAATTAATAAATTTGTAATTAAATAATATTTATTATGATATGCTCTATCAAATATATCACCAATATAAATTATTTTTGGTTTAAGATTAATATTTAAATTCATTTCAAAATCAAAATTAATATTGTCATTAGTTATTTCAACATTTTTAATATATTTACCAATAATTAATGGAAGTATGGCTTGTAAGAATGAACCATGTATATCACCAACAGTTATTATTTTTGGATTTATTGTTGATTGTGATAATTGTAATGTTGATGAATTTGAATTTAGATTTGATATGTTTGATTGTGATGTTGATGTATTTAATATATTTGAATTTAATTTTGATGCGTTTGAATTTATCATTGTTGGTACATGTGAATTTAAAACTGAATCTAAACAAGCAATATTTATATTTATTTTCTCAAAATTTGAAATATATTCATTTAATGATAATATATTTTTATCAAATAATAATGTTTTGTCGGAAAATAAATGTTTAAAATATTGCATTTAAGTTTATTTGAAATATAAAAAATATATTTATTATTTATTTAAAATTTAGTATCAAAAGCAGCTCCTCCAGATAATGAACCACAATTTAATGTTTTTGGCTCATCATCTCCTCCTCTATATCCCTCACGATGTTTATCAACTAACTCTTTAGTAACATCCATAGGAGGTTTATTACCATCTAAAGCACTTTGTCTTATAGTATTAAACGTTTTACGTTGTACCGGTTTAAATGCTTTTTCTGGTTCTAATTTTGGTTCATCTAATGGTTTACTGTTTCTAAGATATTCATAATAATCTTCATCATTTGATAATGGTAATGGAGATTCATTTTGTTCTAATTTTGATGATGTTGATTGAGTTGGAATAGTTTTCTTTTCTTTTTGTTTTGTAATATAAATATAAATACCAATAATTAAAATAACAATAACTAAAATAACAATTATAA
>Ga0247610_10007450_pt1 | contig 11237 bp, 11 predicted proteins | sample 174DNAGHGhighgp2_FD_193483 | JGI IMG/M metagenome (GOLD analysis project Ga0247610, IMG submission 193483) | Sheep rumen microbial communities from Palmerston North, Manawatu-Wanganui, New Zealand - 1742 DNA GHGhigh gp2 | ecosystem: Host-associated > Mammals > Digestive system > Stomach > Rumen...
GGCAGCGCTGACACGTCAGCTCTTGACGATGAAGGCAATGGGTGCTGATGCCATACGTACGGCTCACAATATGCCGAGTCAGTGGCAGATGGATCTTTGCGACTCTTTGGGTATGATGGTAATGGCTGAGTCGTTCGATATGTGGATTTATCCGAAGTGCAAAAACGGCTATGCCCGATTCTTCAAGGAGTGGGCTGATAGGGACATAGAGAACTTAGTACTCAGAAACCGTAACCACCCCAGCATTGTCATGTGGTCGATAGGCAACGAGATACCTGAGCAGTGGAGTGACGAAGGACGTGAGTTGTCACGCCATTTACAGGATATTTGCCACCGGCTGGACCCCACACGTCCTGTAACACAGGGCATGGACCGAGCTGAGGATGCGCTAAAGAGTGGTTTTGCACAAGTGATGGATGTGCCGGGCTTCAACTATCGTGTACATAAATATGAGAATAACATACGCCAGTTGCCACAGGGTTTCCTGTTAGGCTCGGAGACAGCTTCGACAGTCAGTTCACGTGGCGTTTATAAATTTCCTGTAGTGGAACAGGACTATTCGCAGTTTGCTTCCTATTCGCCTAACTATGACCCTACAGCCATAGAACATGCAGACGGACAGTGTTCAAGCTACGATGTGGAATGGTGTCCGTGGTCTAACCTGCCTGACGACGACTGGGTGTGGCAGGATGACAAACCGTGGGTAATAGGTGAGTTTGTATGGACTGGCTACGACTATCTGGGTGAGCCCACGCCATACGATGAATATTGGCCCAGTCGTTCCAGTTACTTCGGCATTTGTGACTTGGCAGGTTTGCCAAAAGACCGTTACTTCTTGTATCGCAGTCACTGGAACCACGAGGAACATACGTTGCATGTGTTGCCTCACTGGACATGGCCTGGACGTGAGGGAGAAGTGACCCCTGTCTATGTATATACTGACTATCCGGAGGCAGAGCTCTTTGTCAACGGCAAGAGCCAGGGTCGCAGAAAAAAAGTGCTAAACGGCACTCAGCGATTAGACCGCTATCGCTTGCGTTGGAACGATGTGAAGTACGAACCGGGAACCATTGAGGTTGTTGCCTATGACGTTAATGGACACGAAGCAGCACGTACACGACAGCAGACAGCAGGAGAGCCTCAGACACTGAAGTTAGAGGCAGACCGCACACAGTTGAACGCTGACGGTGATGACATAGCTTTCGTAACTGTCAGTATGCAGGATGCCAACGGCACGTTCTGTCCCACGACAGATGACGAGCTGGAGTTTGAGGTAACAGGCGAAGGTTGTTTCCAAGCTGTCTGCAACGGTGATGCTACGAGTCTGGAACCATTTACCGAACCCAAGATGCGACTGTTCAGCGGTCAGTTGGTAGTGTTGGTACGTACCACACAAAAGGCAGGCCCCATTATGCTGACTGTGAAGGATCGTCAGCGTGGGCTGTCGCAACAGTTGACGCTTGTTAGTAAGTAACGTTTGGTGGTTTCAGATTTTATTTGTAATTTTGCACCAAATTAGAACATACTGATGGATAACGGAAGAAAACGACTGTTGGGAATGACCGTTGCAGAGCTGAAAGAGGCTGTGCAGGAGTTGGGTATGCCGTCGTTTACTGCCAAGCAGATAGCACAATGGCTGTACGTGAAGCATGCTACAGACATAGCTCAGATGACCAACATCTCGAAACAGAACCGAGAACTGCTGGCTCAGACCTACGAGGTAGGTTCACTGGCTCCGTTGGACTGTCAGCGTTCAAAGGACGGCACAGTGAAATACCTCTTCCCTGTTGAGAACGGTCACTTCGTAGAGACCGTCTTTATACCTGATGGCGAACGTGCCACGCTGTGTGTGTCGTGCCAAGTGGGTTGCAAGATGAACTGTCTGTTTTGTCAGACAGGCAAGCAGGGCTGGGAGGGTAACCTCAGTGTAGCCGACATCATGAATCAGATATTTGCTCTGCCTGAGTGGGAACGACTGACGAATATCGTCTTCATGGGGCAGGGCGAGCCTATGGATAACCTGGACAACGTGCTCAAGGCAACAGAAGTGCTGACGGCTGACTGGGGTTATGCCTGGAGTCCGAAGCGCATAACAGTAAGTACTGTGGGCGTCAAGGGTAAGTTGAAACGATTCTTGGACGAGAGCCAATGCCATGTGGCAGTATCAATGCACTCGCCTATACACGAACAGCGCCAACAGTTGATGCCGGCAGAAAAGGCACAGCCAATAGCTGACACGGTGGAACTGTTGCGCCAATACGACTTCACACACCAACGCCGTTGCTCGTTCGAGTATATTTGCTTTGGTGGTCTGAACGATCAGCCACTGCACGGACGAGAGATAGTGAAGCTGGTTGAGGGACTGGAATGTCGGGTGAACCTGATACGTTTCCACGAGATACCAGGCGTCAGCCTGCCTTCCTCGGATGAGAAACGCATGGAAGCACTGCGTGACTACCTGACTGCACATGGGGTGTTTACAACCATACGTGCCAGTAGAGGACAGGACATTTTCGCTGCCTGTGGACTGCTGAGTACGGCAAAACGGCAGCAACAGCCATGAGAGCAGGGTGGGGCATGGCGTTTGGACTATTATTGCTTTTAATAGCCTGCACGCCCACGACGCAGCAGCAACCTTCCGATGTACAGCCGGCTAACCTCCTGACAATGGTAGCCATAGAACAGCCGGTAGATATGCAGACTGTGAAAACTGACAGCTGCTTCGTCTGGATGTCGAACGGCGATGCCCACCGACTGCGTAACCTTTGCATCTACAGCTACTCTGGTGAGCATTTAGACGCCATGGAACTGCTGCGGAAACGTGATTCCGTCATGCATCGGAACGTAAAGGGAGCAACGGACAGCATCTATCAGCAAACAGTGTTGAAGAGCGTGAGCAGTGCACTGACTACAACCGACCATGTAGAACGCTTGCAGATGAGCGGGCTATGGCAGATGAAAGGCGATGCCATGGGTGGTCCGTTCTTCTGTTGTGCCGTCAGGGATAGCGTTCGTCACCGCATCGTAGTGGCTGACGCATTTGTCTATGCACCTGGAAAGAACAAGCGTGAGCTGATGGATCGGTTAAAGAAGATAGTGAGAACAATCAATATAAAACATAATAACAATGAGTGACAAAAAAATTCGCGTGGCCATCACGCATGGAGATACAAACGGTATAGGCTATGAGGTCATACTGAAAACTTTTGCAGAGCCGGCAATGCTGGACTTGTGCATTCCCATCATCTACGGATCCCCCAAGGTTGCTGCTTATCATCGTAAGGCACTCAACCTGCAAACGAATTTCAGCATCATCGAAAATGCCAAGGATGCTCAGGAGGGCAGACTAAACCTCTTGACAACTTTTGAAGATGAAGTGAAGGTAGATTTGGGACAGCCTTCGCCAGAGGCGGGACAGGCAGCACTGAAAGCCCTTGACCGTGCAATGACCGACTATCGTATGGGTTTGTATGACGTATTGGTGACTGCCCCAATCAACAAGAACACCATCCAGAGCGACATGTTCCATTTCCGCGGACATACGGAGTATATAGAGCAGAGCGTCGGCGAGGGGCAGAAAGCACTGATGATTCTGATGAACGACACGCTGCGTGTGGCACTGGTAACGACCCATCTTCCCATCAAGGATGTCGCCAAGGCCATAACGAAGGAAAACATTATAGAAAAGGCTACCATCTTCAGTCAGTCACTGAAACGTGACATGCGCATCTCAGCACCAAGAATTGCCGTGCTGGCACTGAACCCACATGCAGGTGATGGTGGTGTACTGGGAACAGAAGAGCAGGACATTATTTCGCCTGCCATCGCAGAACTGGAACAGCAAGGTGTATTGGCTTTCGGACCCTATGCTGCAGACGGATTCTTCGGAAGTGGCACGTATGCACACTACGACGGCGTGCTGGCTATGTATCACGATCAGGGACTGGCACCCTTTAAGACACTGGCATTGGAGAACGGAGTGAACTTCACTGCCGGACTGCCCATCGTACGTACGTCGCCAGACCATGGCACAGCTTACGACATTGCAGGAAAAGGTATTGCCGACGAGCAGTCGTTCCGACAGGCCATCTATGCAGCCATCGATATCTATCGCAACCGTCAGAACTATGACGAGCCACTGGCAGACCCGCTGCCCAAGCTCTATCACGAGAAACGTGAGGACGGTGAGAAGGCACGTTTCACCATCAAAGCCAAGGACCAGTTTAAGCGAGAGGACGACAAGGATAAAGCGGAGTAAGTAGTGGTCATGGAGGTGGAATTGGATAAGAAAATATAAAATCTGTCACATTTCTGCCATTATGTCAGATATTCTTCGTAACTTTGCAGCCTAAAAATGAATAGTTCGGAACTGCAAACTATCAAGCAGCGATACAACATCGTGGGAAACTGCGAAGCCTTGAATCGTGCAATAGACGTTGCCCTGCAGGTGGCGCCTACTGACTTGTCGGTGCTGATAGTCGGCGAGAGTGGAGTAGGTAAGGAGATACTGCCACGTATTATCCACGACAACTCACCACGTCGCCGAGAGAAGTATTTTGCCATCAACTGTGGCTCCATACCCGAAGGAACCATCGACAGCGAGCTCTTCGGACATGTGAAAGGCTCGTTTACAGGAGCTATTAACGACTCGCCTGGCTACTTTGGAGTAGCGCACAAAGGTACGTTATTCCTCGACGAGGTGGGAGAACTTCCCATGGCCACGCAAGCCCGACTGCTGCGTGTGCTGGAGACAGGTGAGTATATTCCTGTAGGAGCCACGGAGGTCAGAAAGACCAATGTGCGTATTGTGGCAGCAACGAATGTGAACATTCGGCAGGCCATCAACGAGGGACGTTTCAGGGAAGACCTGTACTACCGACTGAATCAGGTTCCTGTTCAGATGCCACCCCTGCGTGAGCGTGGTGAAGACATTATACTGCTGTTCCGTCTCTTTGCTATGCAAATGGCAGAGAAATACCGTATGGACAAGGTGGTGCTGACTGAAGAGTCGAAACAACTGCTGATGCGTTATAAATGGCCTGGCAACGTGCGCCAGCTGAAAAACATCACTGAACAGATTTCCATTCTCAGTACCCAGCGCACCATCACACCTCAGGTGTTGCTTCAGTTTATACCACAGGATCAGGAAAGTACACAACTGGCAACTATACACCGTGAGGGCGAACACTCGTTTGAAAGCGAGCGGGAGATATTGTACAAGATTCTCTTTGAGCTGCGTGGCAACGTGAACGATATGCGTAGGGAGATGGGTATGCTGAAGAAGCAACTGGAAGATGTGCAGAACGTCAAGTCGGTGGCACCCATGCAGGCAGAGGTACTGCCTACCACCCAGTTGTCTCCCATACGTAACGTGCAGACTGTGGAACCAGACATGGAAGATGCAGAAGCAGAAGAATATGTAGAACCCGAACGCGAACCGGAAAACCTCAATCTGAACGACCTGGGACGACAGATGCTGGAAAAAGCACTGGAACGTAACGGAGGCAACAGGAAAAAAGCGGCAAAGGAGCTGGGCATCAGCGACCGCACATTATACAGAAGACTGAAACAGTATGGAATGGAGTAGAAAACTGACACTTTTGGCATGCATGGCTGTCATCATGATGCTGACGGCATGCAAACTGAACTTCGGCTTGTTCGAGTCGTCCTATCAGTTTAATGGTGCCAGCATCGACTATACCAAGGTGAAGACCATTCAGATTGATGAATTCCCCATCAGAGCCACTTATGTCTGGGGTCCCATGGGACCACTCTTCAATAACGAGCTGAAGGACAAGTTCGCCAACCATACACGACTCATACAAGTCAAACGAAACGGTGACTGGAAGCTGGAAGGTGAGATAACACGCTATGACCAGCGTAACAAGTCGGTGTCAAGCGAAGGATACTCTGCACAGACGGAGTTGTCGATAACCGTCAACGTGCGCTTTACGAACAACACGCATCATGAAGATGACTTCGAACAGCAGTTTACTGCTACGTCAACATACGATACGACACAATCGCTAAACTCCGTGCAGGAAGAGCTGGTGACCCAGATGATTAGAGACATCTGCGACCAGATATTCAATGCCACGGCAGCCAACTGGTAACTTTAGCTCATGAGCCGAACAGCATGAATGGTATGACAATGAGGGACATAACAGGGTACATCAGTCACCCGGAGCGACTCGACAGGGACAGCCTGTACGAGTTACGCTCTTTGTTGGCACTTTACCCTTACTTCCAGACAGCACGGCTGTTGCTGTTGCATAACCTCTATCTGCTGCACGACCCCACATTCGATGAGGAACTCAGGAGAGCTGCCATCTACATTACTGACCGTAAGGTCATATTCCAATTGGTAGAGGCTGCACATTATCAGCTTGCACAACAACAGCAGCAGGAAAAGCCTGTAGCACAGGCAGGCGGAAATCGTACTATGTCGCTTATCGAGTCGTTCCTCGACTCCATGCCCAAGGACGATGATGCTGACGAGAAGAAACCCAAAAGGAAGCCCACACCTGCCGATGCTGCAGTCGATTATGTGGCTTATCTGTTGGAGAGTGAGAGTGAAGACCAACAAGAGGAGAATACCCCTATGTTGAGAGGTCAGCAACTCATCGACTCGTTCATTGAACAGGATTCTGGTAGGATAGTGCTCAACGACACCCCAGAGTATGAGCCAGAACTTCCTTCAGACGATGAAAAAGATGTCGAAGAGGAGTATTTTACTGAGACATTAGCCCGAATTTATGTTAAACAAGGCAGATATTCGAAGGCTTTGGAAATTATTCAGCGATTAAGTTTGGCTTATCCAAAAAAAAATGCTTACTTTGCAGACCAAATACGATTCTTAGAGAAATTAATTATAAATAACAACAATAAAAAATAACAAAAAAAATGACACTTTACGCATTATTCGTAATCCTTATTGTGATTGCTGCCCTTCTCATGATCGGCATTGTTTTAATTCAAGAGTCTAAGGGAGGCGGTCTGGCTTCCAACTTCGCATCCTATAACCAGATTGGTGGTGTGCGCAAGACCACAGACTTCATCGAGAAGACTACTTGGGGACTGGCTATTGCCATGGTTGTCATCAGCATTATATGTGCTTATGTGGCTCCAAGGCAAACAGCAGGAACATCTGTAACCGAGGGTGTTGAGGTACCAGCTACCAACGCTAATAACCTGCCAGGATTTGATGCCAGCCAACAGCAGACAACACCTGCAGAGAAACCTGCTGCTGCTCCTGCTGACGGACCAGCTGCAGAGAAACCTGCTGCTCCTGCCAAATAAATAGAATAACACCAGAAGCCTATGAAGACGGTAAGATTATTGCTGCTGTCTGTTGTCGCTGCTATAGTGACCAGTTGTGGCACCACATCGACGGTACCCATTACAGGACGTAAGCAGAGCATCATCGTCAGCGACGAACAGGTGCTCAGCCTCAGTAATCAGGAGTACCAGCAATACATGCAGACGGCCAAGAAATCAACCAACGCTGCCAATACCGCCATGGTACAGCGTGTTGGACAGAGATTGGCTACTGCAGTGGTCAACTTCCTCAATGCTAACGGCATGGGAGCTGACGTGGCACAGTATCAGTGGGAATTCAATCTGGTGCAAGACACACAGGTTAACGCCTTCTGTCTGCCAGGTGGAAAAATCGTCGTCTATGAAGGACTGTTGCCTGTAACCAAAGACGAGGCATCGCTGGCTGTCGTTCTGGGTCACGAAATAGCACATGCTGTGGCCAAGCACTCTGCCGAGCGACTGAGTAATGCCTACAAGCAACAGTACGGACTACAGATCCTGGGTGCTGTGGCTTCAGGAGCCGGAGTAAGCAATGAAATGATACAGCTGGGACAGATCGTAGCCGGAGCAGGTGGACAGTTCTTTACTGCAGGCTTCTCGCGCAAACAGGAAAGCGAGGCCGACCACCTGGGACTTATCTTTGCCGCTATGGCAGGCTACGACCCACAAGTGGCAGTAACCTTCTGGCAGCGAATGTCACAAGCAACAGGAGGCGGGTCGTCATCATTACTGAGCGACCACCCGTCGGATGCAGACCGCATCAAGGACCTGCAAGGGTGGATGTCAGAGGCAATGACTTATTACAAGCCAGCCACACCAACACCCACTACCACCACAACAGCTAAGAAAAAGAAAACCGTAAAAATTTCGAAGAAAAAGAAGTGAAACAGAAGTATTCATTCGTTGCTATAGGACTTGTGCTGGTGCTCTCCGCATCAGCACAGTCTCGTCATGGCGGTATCTCAGAGCAGATGCTACAGACCATACGACAACAGCAGACCAACACTGTGGCAGACCGTGCACTGCGTAATGCCATTGCAGCAAATGCCATTGATAACCTGGCACAAAACCATCTTAATGCAGGCGAGATAGACACAAACTTCAGCATCGAGACAAAAAAGCAGTCTATAACAGACCAGAAGTCAAGTGGTCGCTGCTGGATGTTCAGCGGACTCAATGTGCTGCGTGCTAACTTCGCACAGCGTACCGACTCGCTCACAGTGGATTTCTCCCAGGATTACCTCTTCTTCTGGGACCAGTTGGAAAAGTCAAACCTCTTCCTGCAAGGGATAATCGACACAGCCAAGAAGCCCATCGATGACCAGCGTGTGCAGTTCTTCTTCAAAAGCCCACTCAGCGATGGAGGAACCTTCTGTGGCGTAGCCGACTTGACAGAGAAGTATGGACTCGTGCCAAAAGCCGTCATGCCCGAAACCTTCTCCAGCGACAATACTTCCAAAATGTCACGACTCATCGATTCCAAGTTACGCGAGTTCGGCCTTCAGCTGCGCGACATGGTAGAGCAGGGGAAGAAAGCGTCAGACATTGAGAAAGCCAAGACACAGATGCTCGCCACCGTCTATCACATGTTGGTGCTTACTCTTGGCGAACCCCCAACGGAGTTCACCTATACCTTCCGTACTAAAAACGGCAAGGCAGTAGGAGGCCCACGACAGTTCACTCCACAATCGTTTTACCAGGAAGTAGTAGGACAACCACTCAACGGTACGTTCATCATGGTAATGAACGACCCACGTCGTCCCTACTATAAGACCTATGAAGTAGAGTACGACCGTCACACCTACGACGGCCATAACTGGAAATACCTCAACCTTCCGATGGACGACATCGAACAGCTGGCTATCAGCTCACTGAAAGACGGACGAAAGCTGTACAGCTCCTATGACGTTGGAAAGTTCCTTGACCGCAAACGTGGCGTGTGCGACTTGCGAAACTTCGACTATGAAGCGCTGTTCAATACCACCTTTGGCATGAATAAAGCTCAACGCATTTCAACCTTCGATAGCGGTTCCACACATGCCATGACACTGACGGCTGTCGATTTGGACCAGCAAGGAAAACCTTTGAAGTGGAAGGTCGAGAACTCTTGGGGTGCAACCTATGGACAAGAAGGCTGCCTCATCATGACGGCAGAGTGGTTCCGTGAATACATGTTCCGTCTGGTGGTTGACAAGAAGTACGTACCCGAAAACCTCATCAGACTCAGCGAGCAGGCACCAATTATGGTCATGCCAGAAGACCCGCTGTTTGTCGCCGACGAATAATCGAAAGATATTATGACAGTGAAAAAGTACTCTCTATTGCTCATCATCATGGTGACTATGGGGGCATGCAAACCCTCGTCAGCACCAACAGGAGATGCCAACGGCGAAACCGACAGCATACCTGTCGCAGGGCTTTACGATGCATCAGGTCAACTGCCTACAGGACTGGAAATACCCAAGAACGAGCGTGGAAACCAAGGTAAGATACTCAGAAGAGTAGGATATACCACCTCTTACAATGCACAGAACCGCATTCCAAACTGGGTAGCATGGCACCTGACGGCCAGTCATGCCGATGGACGTTACAAACGTGACGAAATGGTGTTCCATGAAGACATGGAAGTAGGGTCCCCACGTGCCTATGACTCCGACTATCGTAGTTCAGGTTACGACCGTGGCCACATGTGTCCCTCAGGCGATAACAAGTGGAGTAGGGAAGCGCAGGAACAGTCCTTCCTCTTTACAAACATCTGTCCGCAACGTCACAACCTCAATACAGGAGCATGGAACGATGTGGAGCTGCAATGTCGAGCATGGGCAAAACGCTATGGCGACCTTTACATCGTCTGCGGCCCCATACTTTACAACCAGCAGCATCGTACCATTGGACGAAACCGTGTCGTAGTACCAGAGGCCTTCTTTAAGGTAGTGCTTCGTAAACAGAACAACTACTATAAATCCTTAGGCTTCGTCTATGAGAACAAAGGAGCCTCACGCGACATGAGCCGTTTCGTACGTAGTGTAGATGAAATAGAGGAGCTCACGGGTCTCGATTTCTTCTCCGAACTGCCCGATCGCATAGAGAATACCATTGAGCGACAGGCAAATATACGTGACTGGTATCCGTTGCGAGAAATAAAATAGAAAATAATTCGTAAATTTTTTGGCTATTCCAAATAAAAGCCGTACCTTTGCACACGCTTTCGAAACCGAATAGCCAACATGGTGCCCGTAGTTCAGTTGGTTAGAGCGTCAGATTGTGGTTCTGAATGTCGACGGTTCGAGTCCGTCCGGGCACCCCAACAAGAAGACATCGCCGCAAGGCAATGTCTTTTTTTGTGAGAGAAGTCCGTCCGGGCACCCTTCAAAGCAAATCCCTATAAGTCAAAAGCTTACAGGGATTTTTGTTTTCAAACATCTAAAATTTTGATGGAACATTGATGGAACATTTTTAATTTGTTCCATCAATTTTGGACTCGAAACACCACAAGGATTAGCAAACTGTTTATTCAAAATGTTGAAACTGCCACGTGTATTCATATATTTGCAGTTAACGTCATTCTTTACTTTCTGTCATAATAATCCATTTCCCTTCCTTGCGGCCACCTTCACGAGTGAGAATGCACAATTTCTTCAGTTGAGCAAGGTCATTCTCAATAGTTCTGGCAGTGACACCAATCTTTTCCGAAGTCTTTTCCGAAATCTTTTCCGAAATTGCCTTTGGCGATAAGAAAGGATCAGCAATAATCATTTCAATTATCACATTCTGTTTTTCAGACAGTTCTTTCAGGACATCTTTTGGGACATCATTATTCCCTTTTACATATTCCAGTACTTCGTGTTGAAATATGCCAGAGTTCAAATACCTCACGTAAATCCTCCCAATATTAAATAGTCATTCACTCTTTAAACTCT
>Ga0247610_10007451_pt1 | contig 11236 bp, 9 predicted proteins | sample 174DNAGHGhighgp2_FD_193483 | JGI IMG/M metagenome (GOLD analysis project Ga0247610, IMG submission 193483) | Sheep rumen microbial communities from Palmerston North, Manawatu-Wanganui, New Zealand - 1742 DNA GHGhigh gp2 | ecosystem: Host-associated > Mammals > Digestive system > Stomach > Rumen ...
TGGCCACTTTCATACGGTCTGCACCATTGAGGTTACCAGTGGTAATTTTGCTTAACGAAACAGAAGATTCAGCACCAATAAGACGTTTGATTAATTGTTCAGCTGGCATTTCTAGAGAGAAAATAGCAACTGGTTTATTAGTACGATTCGCGGCTCTATATGCAAAGTTTAAGGCTAAAGCAGTTTTACCAACACTAGGACGAGCGGCAACAATAATCATATCGCCAGCTTGGAAACCTTGGGTAATTCTATTTAATCGATCAAAACCTGTGGTTAAGCCATTAACACCATCGACTTTTGTTTCACGTGGAGTTTCAATACTCATTTGTACACGTTCAGCGATTTCTTTTGATTTTTGAAACTCTTTGACTCTTCTTTTTTCTGTCGCTTCTTTAATCAAAGTTTCACTATCTAAAATGAAATCATTAACATCAGTAATTTCATCGTTGAGGTATTTATTATCAATATCACGGCAAGATTGGATCAATCTTCTTAATACCGCTTGATCGTTAACAATACCAATATAGTAATCAATAGAAGAAAGGGCGACCATCGCATCAGAACATTGTTGTAAATATTCAACACCACCTATGGTGTCCAATTCTTTCATGTTCATCAATTCTTCTGTGACCGTTAAAACGTCAACTGGTATTTGTCTATCAAATAAATTTCTAATTGCGCGATATAAAAGTTGATGTTTGCCTAAGTAAAAGTCTTCTTCGTTTAACAATGAAAAGACAGAATATAAACATTCTCTAGATAAAAGGGCGGAGCCTAAAACAGCTTGTTCCGCTTGGATATTATGTGGGAGTTCGTTTAAACCTTTTGTTTTTGGCATATTATTGTCCCTCCCCTAATACATGAACGTGAATTTGACCAACAACACCTTTATAAAGTTCAATTTTAAGATGATGGAACCCTAATTGATCTAATGGCCCTTTATCAATGAATTTACGTTTATCAATGACTATGTCATATTGTTTTTTCATTTCTTCTTCAACTTGTTTTAAAGAAATAGCGCCAAACAACTTGCCTTCTCTTCCGGTTTTAACTTTAAATTCGATAGTAATAGTATCGAGTTTAGAGGCTAAATCTTGCGCTTCTTTTCTTAATTTGGCATCGTTTTCACGAGCGGCTTCTTGTTGATTTTCTAAAACTTCGACGCTTTTTTTAGTAACTTGTACCGCTAAATGGCGAGGGAAGAGAAAATTGTTAGCATAGCCATCGCTGACTTCGATAGTTTGGTCTTTTTTGCCTAGTTTTTTAACATCTGCTAATAAGATAACTTTCATGCTATTAATCCTCCTCGTTATTCTTTGGTGCGCCTTTACTACTTGCTTCAGATAATGAAGTTTCTAAAACAGCTAGTAATTTTTGTTTAACTTCACGTGGGTCGTTTGAATTAAATGTCGCGGCAGCGGAAGTAAAGTGACCACCACCACCGAGTTTTTCGCTGAGCAATGAGACGTTAATCGAACCATCGCTTCGTGCGGATATTCTAATTTCACGGTTGCTAACTTTGCCGATGACAAATGCGGCGTGTACGCCTTTATAACTAAGGCACGTATTGGCTGCTTTGGCAATTGTGGCATGGTCATATAAACGATCTGGGTTAGCAGTAGCAATAACTACTCCATAATATGGTGTGTCTAAGTTTGAGGTAATACCTGTTACTTCTTTATATTCTTCATAATCATCTTTTAAGAAGTCATCCGCTAATGAGTTATCAGCGCCATATTCTTTAAGAATTGTCGCGGCTTCAAATGTTCTAATACCAGTATTTCTACTCTTGAAATATGAGGAATCAAGGAAAATGCCAGAAAGCATAATGGTCGCATATGTACTTGGCAATTCAATTCTTGGGTTAATGGATGAGAATCTAATAAATTCAGAAATAAGTTCGCACGTTGAAGAAGCCGCTGGGTCGATATGGTTAAAGACTGGAGAATCGATATATTCTTCGGCACGACGATGGTGGTCGATAACGACGATTTTAGCTGCTTTATCAATAAGGCGTGGTGCCATAACCATATCTGGAATATGGACGTCAACAACGATTAAAAGTGTGCTACCACTCATCATATCTTCAGCATCACGCGAATTAACAATAATCTTTTCTAATTCATCTTTGCCAAAAGATGATGTCATGGCCGCTCTTGTTTTGGCTTCAGTATTCTTTAAATCAGCAACAACACGGCAATGCTTTTTAAGACGGTCACAAATTGCTTTCATGCCTAAACAGGCACCGAAAGCATCCATGTCCATATTAGCGTGGCCCATAACTAGAACCTTTTCAGAAGCACTGATTAAGGAAATAAGTGAGTCAGCCAAAACACGAGTTTTAACTCTATTACGTTTTTCTTGTGCTTCGGATTTACCACCATAGAATTTCATTTCTTGACCATAGGCAGAAACGACAACTTGGTCACCACCACGGCTCATCGCAATATCAAGAGCATCATTTGCTAAATCATTTAATTTAATGACATCTGGGAAGTCATGGGCTAAACCAATAGATAACGTTAAAGGAATTTCACCACGAATTGCTTCACCACGCACCTTATCAATGATAGAAAAACGGTCTTCTAACATACGAGAGAAAGAAGCATAGTTACAAAGCATTGAATAACTATCATCTTTAATTCTTCTGAGTAAGATGCCATATTCTTTAGCGTAGTTAAAAATATCACTTTTAACCTTAGTTACAACGTCATTAAAGTCGTCATCACCGCGAACAACGTCATCATAGTTATCAATCGCTAATAAGCCAACAACTGGAGCTTGTTCTTTGGAATAGTTATAGATAGATTCATAATCTGTGATATCTTTAAAAATCCATAATCCCGCTTCTGGAAGTAACTTAACAGCATATGTTCTTGAGTTGATAACAATCTTAGCGTTTTGTTCCCCGTTTGTTGTGTCGCGTAAAGCGGCTAACTCTGGTTGCCAGGACAAAATGTCCATATCCATAATTTCAATATGACGAGATTTGAACAAATCATTAGTCCATAAGACAGTATTTTCATCATCAGTAACCGCTAAACCAATCATCGCAAAGTTATAAGCTTCTTGAACGTCGCTACCAATAATTTCAGCAGCGCGTAAATCGGTTTTTTGTCTTAAAGTGCTTAAAATTAAAATAACAACCCAAACAAATAAACAGTTAACCGCCACTACGACTGTAAGAACGATAGCGAATGGATCAGGATTGTTAGAAAGACGCTCTGCTAATTTGAAAAAATTATTGAAATAAATAACAGCAAAAGAAATACCGAACAATATTTCTAAAAAGATGATGATAAAAGAAATTAATTTAATAATACGTATTGTTTTTCCCATAGTGCACTTATTATAAATAAGTTTTGATTAATAATAAATACTTAAAAGCATAAAAATGCATTACGTATTTATTAAAAAGCCACCGATTAACAGTGGCATTTATAACTTTTCAAAGTGGGCGTGTATGTATTATAGACCACTTTTTACTAAATAAAAATAATAGTTTTAAAAAACTAAATCTTTTGCAACTTCCCAAACTCGATTAGCGACGTATTGAGCACCTTCAACGGTAAAATGTACACCATCGCCTGGTCTAAGGAATTTGCTTTCATAATTATCTGTTTCTTCAAATTCTTCTCTAAAATCGATCAGTTCAAAACCATATTCCTCTGCAAGTTCTCTTTGGATGGGGTTAACTTTTTCCTTAATGACATCGTTTGGAATATTAAAGTTATTTGGTGTTTGAGTTGGTGGGGAAACCATCATAATAAATCTAGCGTTAGGGAATTGTTCAACATAAGAATCTAAAAGAATGTGATATTCATCCTCGAATGTTGCTTCCGCTTTTTCCCAACCAGTTGCATCGTTTGTGCCTAACATAATAGCGAAAATATCTGGATTATAATCAACCGATTTTTTGTAATAGTTATCTTGCTTGATATAACGCATATTTGGATCGTCCCAAGAACCACCATAGCCGGTAACAGAAATGCCGTTTCTTCCAAAGTTACCAACTTCATATTTTTCACTAACAGCAGCGGATAAATATGATGGATAAGATTGATTTGGCCACATATGTCCTTCAGTTAAAGAATCACCAATACAAGCAATACGGTATTTGTTTTTGACAGTAATTGGTAGTTCTAATTGATAGTCCTCATGAGTGATTAAAACACTCTTTTGATCAAGAGTTAAATTCTTATCGTTTTCTAGTTCATAGTCCACCACTTGTTTAGCGTGACACTTTTTACATCTTAATGATATTTCTAAACCAGTAGTGTCAAAATCACTACCGACGATGTAGGTGCGCCAACCACTATCTTTTGTGGCCACTAATTCATAATCATGTTCACAAGCTGGAGAACAGCCTGAACATAAAGAGAGTAGAAAAATAGTTACTCCTAATAACGCTATCTTTTTCATAATAAGTCCTCAGTGCTATTGTATAACAATCTTAGTTAGAGGGTAATAAATATTTAAATGTTCTTATCTAGCAAAATAAGTTTGTTATAATTCTTCTATATGAAAACGGTTTTAATAACAGGTGTTTCTGGTGGCATTGGTTTAGAAATAGCCGATAAATTTATAAAAGAAGGCTATACAGTTTTTGGCTTAGACATTAATGAACCAAAAGAAATTGAAAATCTTAATTTTATTAAAACAAATCTCACCAAAGAAGAAGATGTTGTTAATGCTTTTAATCAAATAAAAGAAAAGGGCTACACATTAGACCATATTATTTGTACCGCTGGTGTATATGAACTCAACTCATTAGTGGAAATGAAAGAAGAAGATTTCATTAGAGTTTTTGATGTTAATGTCTTTTCCTTATATAGAGTTAATAAAATATTTCTTCCTTTATTGAATAAAAAAAGCAAAATCATCATGATTTCTTCTGAATTAGGACCATTAGATCCTTTGCCGTTTACTGGTATATATGGTATTAGCAAAACTTTAGTGGAAAAATATGCCTATTCCTTAAGAATGGAACTTCAACTTCTTGATTATCAAGTTGTTTTAATTAGACCAGGGGCCATTGATACAGGTATGATTGATATTTCATTAAAGAAAATCGAAAAGTTCAATCAGGAGACAAAATATTACAAATATAACGCAAATAAGTTTTTAAAAATTGTTAACTCTGTAGAAAGTAAAAAGATTCCTCCTTTTAAACTCGCAAAACTAATTTATAAAGTTAGTCAAAAGAAAAAGGCAAAATATGTTTACAAAATAAATAGAAACCCGCTACTGATGCTTTTAAACATACTTCCTCAACACTTCCAAAACTGGATTATTAAGAAGATATTGACATCAAAATAGCGGGTACGTGTCTCTTATTTCGTATTATTTATTATAGTTTAGCGTCTTTAACAGCTTGTTTTGTTCCAAGATAAAGAAGTTCGTTAATTTGTCCTGAGTAATACTCTGGGAAATTGAGAAAATCGGAATTATAAGAAGCTTCATCTATTGAAGCAAAATAGAAAAGATATATTTCATCTTTATCTTTATTGGCGTATAAAGTATCTGTTGTTCCTGTAACCCAAAATAAAGGGGATTCAGAATCGTCTGAAGTTGGGTTAAGCACCACTGTGTAACCGGCTTCTTCTAAAATACCTTGTTCTTCTTCTGGGCTGGGCGCGTTGAATTTGCAGCTACATAATAAAAGTGAAGAAATTGTTAAAAGTGAAAATAAACTAACTTTGTTTTGCATAATTTTGTCCTTCTTTTGATGAAAATATTATAGCAATTAAATTACTTTTTCAAAAACCATTCTGTCCTTATTAGGTGTCAAAATAGCTTTTCCACAATAAGTAAAACCAAATGACGGTAATCTTCTTCTCCATACGTTAAGGCACCACGCCTACGATAGTATTTGGATTATTATCATCACTAATAAATTTTGCATTACTATTCACTATTCTTTTCACATAAATTTATATTTAAAAAGGTTATAATTTTATTAGATATATGGATAAAAACGAGAAAATTAAAATCATAATTGCTTTAATTATCAACATCGTTGTTTTTGGATTGGGTGTTTTTTGTGCGATTAGATTTATCGGCTTTTCGATGAATGGTAACACTGATAATAGATTTAGATATTTTACTAATGTATCAAATTTATCAGTAGCTTTTCTTTCTTTAATAAGCGCAGTTTATTTATTGGTTTCTTTATTTAAAGGAAAGAATGTTTATCCGTGGGTTTTATCTCTTCTTAAATATTTAGGTATTGTAATGACCACTCTTACTTTTATTACTGTTGTTTTTGTATTAGCGCCAATTAGTGGTTATTACGAAATGTATAAGAAAGAAAAATTTATTACTCACCTAATTATTCCAGTTATTTCTTTTGTCTCATTCATTTTCTTGGAAGACAAAATTATTTTTAAATGGCCGATTTCTTTATTAGCAAATTTACCATTACTATTATATGGAACAATATATATCGTATGTGTGGTCCTTACAAAAGTATGGCCAGATATTTATCAAATTAACAAACAAGGCTTGTGGTATTTATACACTATTGCTTTTATAGTGGCGAACTTTGGTATTTCCCAAGGCATTTATTTCCTAAAAAAGAAAGTGTCAAAAAAGGCCATCAACTTGAACTGATGGCCATATTTTTACCAAATTGTTAAGCGCTTATTAGGAGCGATATACATTTTGTCTGTCTTTTTAACATTGAATGTTTCATACCACTCTTCAAAGTTTCTTGGAGGCATGTTTGCTCTTAAAATAACGGGACCGTGTACATCAATTGTTAACAAAAGTGCTTGATATTCTGGTTTAGCTTTTTGGCACCACACTCTCGCCCAGTTGAGGAAATATTCTTCATAATTGGCGTCTTTCATATTTTTCATAATGTTAAGTGTCACAGCCATACCACCATTATCGGCGATGTTTTCAGAAACGATTAATTTAGAGTTAACTTTACCCCATGGGAGTTCAATGCCATCAAACTGTGCAATCATCAATTTGGTTTTCTTTTCGAATTTCTTAAAGTCTTCTTTTGTCCACCAGTTATTGATGTTACCGTTTTCATCCATATTGGCACCATTGTTATCGAAAGCATGAGAAATTTCGTGACCGATAACCGCACCGATGCCACCTAAGTTTTCACTTCTCGTTTGTTTAAGTGAATAGAATGGAGGCTGTAAGATAGCAGCAGGGAATGTGATGTCGTTATTTGATGGGTCATAACAAGCATTAACCATATGACCTGGCATTGCCCATTTTGTTTTATCAGTTGGTTTATCTAATTTAGCAATTCTATCAAAGAATTCCACTTTGTATAAATTGCACATTGTTTTGTACAAAGAGTCTTTTCTATTAACGACAAATTGATCAAAAATTGGATCGACTTTATCTGGATAACCCATCTTAATTTTCATAGTGCTGAGTTTTAAGATAGCTTTAGCTTTTGTCTGTTCACAAAGAATATCGGAGTTGCCCACTCTAACTTTATACATTTCGATAATTTCTTTGACCATTTCGGTAATGTCTTTTTTGGCTTCTTCGCCAAAATATTTTCTACCATAATATAAGCCGACTGGTTCAGAGAAACAGTCAGAAGCTAAACGATATGCAAATTTAACTGGATCAGTTGGTTTGGCAATACCGGAAAGAGCTCTTCCAAAAGCACCGGTAATAATTCTTAAATCTTCACTTAAATAGTTACCGTTTCTAAGCAATAAATTAATATATGACCAGTGAATGTATTTGGTGAAGTTTTCTTCGTTAAATAATGTTTTGAAACCATTTAAGAATCTTGGATCAGCAACGATTACTGTTTCTGGAATATAGCCAAATACTTGTTTTAAAACTCTTTTGAACTTAACAGGGGCAAGTAGTTTATTAACCTTATTAACTTTATAAGGATTATACATCTTGGTGTACTCACTCCATTCTTCTCTTGATTTTACTAAAGTGGCGATAATAGCATCGAAAGCTATTGTATCTTCTAAGAATAAAGCTTGATCTTCTTTAGATAAATCAGTGAACGCTAATGCTTGAGCGGCAAATGTTTTCCACATATTAAGAAGCATTTCTTTTCTTGGGTTATTTGGATCATAAAATGTGGTATCAGGCAAGATTGTTCTTGGACCTTGAAGCATTAAAGCGTGCTTATTAGAATCTTTTAAATCTGTATCAACATAGAAAATAAATGGTAATGGATAACCATTAGTAACTAAGTTTTTTAATTTTCTATTAAATACAGCAAGATCACTAATTGCGAGAATAGCTTTTAAATCTTTTAACATTGGTTTAATACCTTGAGAATTTCTTTTTCTCACATTTTTAGCGATACTATATAAATCAACGGCTTTCTTTAAGTTTGAATCGACGATATTATCTTCCTTTTCCAACGCTTTAAAATCATCCATTAAGATTATTTCTACGTTATCGCGAAGTTCGGCAAAACCACCAGCAACAGGCATATCATCTGGAATGACTAAAGACTCGATTTTTTCTTGATTGACGTATGTGAATAAATCGTCTTGGATACGAATGTTTTTGTCCATAATAGACCTCCATTATTTATATAAATATAACACAGGGAATTATTTTTGTATTGTAATTACGATAAAAAAGAACCGCCCCCAAGGAGAAAGGACGGTTCGCATTTGTTCAAGTTTATCTTTATTTAAACATGTGTGGATATTTCTTAAGCATGAATTCCATGTCTTTATCACCACGTCCAGATAAATTAACCAAAATAGATCCGCTTTTCATGTTTCTAGCACATTTAATGGCATATGCCAAAGCGTGACTGGATTCAATCGCTGGAATGATACCTTCTAATCTAGATAACAAGAAGAAAGCTTCCGCTGCTTCATCATCAGTAACATATTCATATTTAACACGACCTATTTCTTTCAAGAAAGCATGTTCAGGACCAACGCCAGGATAATCTAGACCACTGGCGATTGAATAAGCGTCTGCGGCAGTGCCGTCTTTATTTTGCAAAACTAAAGAATTAAATCCATGCAGTACCATTTCTTTTCCTAATGTCATAGTGGCACTATTTTTGCCTAATTCTTCACCTTCGCCCATTGCTTCAACACCAACGATGTTAACTGGTTCTTCTAAAAACGCTTCAAACATGCCGATCGCGTTACTTCCGCCACCAACACAAGCAGTCACTATATCAGGAAGTTCGCCAGTCATAGCAAGGAATTGTTCTTTGGCTTCTCTACCGATGACTTCTTGGAAATCTCTCACCATTAAAGGATATGGATGTGGACCTACACAACTACCGATAACATAGAAAGCATTTTTGTATTCTTTAGCGTATGCTTCAAAAGCAGCATCAACAGCTTCTTTTAATGTTTTTGTACCAAATGATACAGGAATAACATTAGCGCCTAAGACTTTAATTCTTTCAACATTTGGGGCTTGTTTAACCATATCAACTTCGCCCATGTAAATATCGCATTCTAAGCCAAAATAAGCTGCTGCCATAGCAACTGCAGATCCATGGCTTCCCGCCCCTGTTTCAGCAATAAGTTTTTTCTTGCCAAGATATTTGGCTAATAAAGCTTGTCCCATAGCGTTATTTAATTTATGAGCACCACCATGATTTAGATCTTCTCTTTTAAGATAAATCTGTACACGTCCTAGATAATTTGAAAGATTTTGACAGTGATAGACAGGTGTTGGTCTTCCTTGATAATTCTTTCTTATTTCTCTTAATTCGGCGATGAATTTAGAAGATTTCGCAATTGTTTGATAGCCAAAATAAATTTCATCCATGGCCTTTTTTAAATTATTTGGAAGGAATGAGCCACCATAACGGCCAAAATAGCCATCCTCACTTGGGTATTGTTTGCGATAGTTTTTAAAATCAATATCAAGCCCTTTCAAAGGCGAATCTTCAAACAAGCGTTGTCCTTTAATTCTTCGATCTAATGGTTTGTTAGCATTTTCAGGAATTAAATATTTATGTCCATCTAATATGGCGCCTTCAATACGCTTCTCTTTTAAAAGAGCGCGCACTCTTCTTTCGTTAATTCCCCATTTTTGACTTGCTTCTGATACGGTAATATATTTCATACCTTTTATTTCCTTTCGGTATATTCTTTGTGCCTATTATAATACATTTTTATATATACGCAAGATAAAAGCATTAATTATGAAAAAATGCCCATCATTAGACATTATTTCTATTCTAATTATTCACTACTTATTGATTGATTTTTGCCTTAATTTAATAAGGAAACAATATAAGAATCCTAGCGTGCATATTCCGATTAATAAAATAATAATCCAAGGAATAACGCCCATGCCTTTTTCAAAGAAGAAACCATTTGTTTCAAAATCTAAAAAGAAATAAGGGTAATAGAGATTTTCTCCATATTGTAATTTAAAAATCGAACCAATATAAACAAATATAACATAGGCAATAGGTGCAGAAGTTGCCACTAAAGATTTTTTGTAAGTAAGTTTGATGTCAGCATCATAAATAATGAAGTCGACAATCGCTAAAATCGGCACTATCGCATGCAAAGAAAAATTATTAAAAGATAATAAGTAATCAATGCCCATTAAAGGGGCAAGCATCGTGAAAAAGACGAGGAACGTGACTGTAATTGCCACTGTTGCAACATATTTTAAATAAAGCATTATTTGGTTGGTAAAATGCTTCTTAGTGAACAAAGAAATTATTTCATGACCAAGGAATAAAAACGCCATTAAGATGATGAATATATTTGATTGAACGGTGAAAAAGAAAAACACTGAAGCGCCACCCATAAAAGCCGAAGATTGTGAAGTAAAAATAATGCCTAAAATACCAACGATAATTAAAGCGGTAAGTATAAATAGTCTTATAATCTTTTTAATCATGTTTTCTTCTAACCTTTTGATCAAAATCATTATAGCAAATGCTATGCATTTAATGTTTATTTTTGCTTTTAAAAAAAATATAAATTGATGAAAGTAAGAAAAAAGGAGCTTGTTCCCAAACTCCTTTAGACTAATTTAATTGTTTTAGAACCAGATGATTGGTCCCCATTTACCAGTAGCCTCATAAAGCGCTGTCGCAACGATATCTGAAGAAACGACTTTTAGTTCCTCTTCTTTATCCCAACCGATAAATTCATAGGTGTATTCATCATTTTCTTCTCTAATCGGTGTTTCGCCGCTATAAACAGCTTCATCACCTTCTAATACGTTTTGTTCTTCTAGAATAGAGCCATCGTAATTTTTAAAGATAATATGATAATATACTTGTTCT
>Ga0247610_10007453_pt1 | contig 11233 bp, 8 predicted proteins | sample 174DNAGHGhighgp2_FD_193483 | JGI IMG/M metagenome (GOLD analysis project Ga0247610, IMG submission 193483) | Sheep rumen microbial communities from Palmerston North, Manawatu-Wanganui, New Zealand - 1742 DNA GHGhigh gp2 | ecosystem: Host-associated > Mammals > Digestive system > Stomach > Rumen ...
CGAATACGCATGTGAGCTGCTTGCCGACTGCTTTAGAAAGGAGTACTGCGGCAACGGATGAATCGACGCCGCCTGAAAGGGCACAGAGGACTCTGCCTGAGCCGACCTTTTCGCGGATCTCCTTAATTGATGTCTCAACAAATGAATCCATCTTCCAGTCGCACTTGCACTTGCAGATATCCTTAACGAAATTTGCAAGCATCGTCGTGCCTTCGACTGTATGAACAACTTCCGGGTGGAACTGTACGCAATAGAGATTCTCTTCCACATTCTCTGCAGCTGCTACAGGGCAGACTTCAGTATGTGCAGTGATCTTGAAGCCGGGAGCGGGCTTTGCGATATAAACAGTGTGGCTCATCCAGCAGACTGTCTTGGGCAGAACGCCTTTGAAGAGCTTTGCTTCCGTATCGATATTAACGTCGGTGTGGCCGTATTCTCTGACGGGTGCGGACTTAACTTCACCGCCAAGCAGGTAATTCATGAGCTGAGCGCCGTAGCAGATACCGAGCACCGGGATGCCGAGCTTAAAGAGCTCGGGTGAGCACTTGGGAGCGTCATCTTCGTAAACCGTGGAAGGGCCGCCTGTGAGGATGATTCCCTTGGGATTCAGCGCCTTGATCTCTTCAATGCTCGTGGTGTATGGTCTTACTTCACTGTAGACATTCTGCTCTCTGACACGTCTTGCAATGAGCTGGTTATACTGCCCTCCGAAGTCGAGGACGAGGATCATTTCCTTGGACATGGGAATTCCTCCGGAATCATATAAATCTTATTGGTTTATTATATTCTTGCTTAAGGCGCGCGAAAACAAAAAATCTCTTGCTTATTAGCGAAAAACATAAGCCTTCTGAAGTTTTATGTTTTGGTAAGTTTTACATACGCAATAACGTGCGTATGGCCCTTTTCCCATAATCTGAACTCTGCAGTGTTTCCTGCTGACACAGCCTGAAGGCAAAAGCGACGTCAGCAACAAAGCCGCAGTCATTAATACAACTACAGCTTTATTATTTTTGGTCTTCATCGTGAATTACCTCCTATTGAGGAAGGAAAATTATCTTCTGATGATCTCTTCTCTTACAGGTCCTGTCGAAACGATGGAGATATGTACTCCGATCTCCTTTTCGATAAATTCGACGTAATCCTGAGCTTCCTTGGGGAGCTTATCGTATTCTGTGAGGCCTCTGATATCGCCCTTGCCCTTCCATGAAGGCAGATATTCGATAACGGGCTTGCATCTGTCGAGCTGTGTGGGATTCGGGAAATCCTTTGTGATGACGCCGTCGATCTCATAAGCTGTGCAGACCGGGATCTTATCAAGGTAACCAAGTACGTCGAGGTTTGTGAGGGCAACGTCTGTACCGCCCTGGAGCCTTACGCCGTAACGTGTAGCTACGCAGTCGAACCAGCCGACTCTTCTCGGGCGTCCTGTTGTAGCGCCGTACTCACCCTTGTCGCCGCCTCTGTCTCTGAGTTCTTTTGCAACTGCTTCGTCCAGGATCTCTGATACGAATGCGCCGCCGCCTACAGATGAAGAGTAAGCCTTGGTAACAACAACGATCTTCTTGATCTCATAGGGCGGGATGCCTGCGCCTACGCAGCCGTAGCCTGCCAAAGTGGAAGAAGATGTAACCATCGGGTAGATGCCCATGTCAGGGTCCTTCATGGTTCCGAGCTGGCCTTCGAGGAGGATGTTCTTGCCTTCCTTCAAAGCATCGTAGATATATGCGTTGGTATTAGTAACAAAAGGCTTGATGAGTCTTCCCTGCTCGAGCATCTCGGCTAAGAGCTCATCTGCCTTGATGGGATCTTTGTGATAGAGGTTTACGAGGAGGGCGTTCTTGATCTCAAGGACTCTCTCGATCTTTTCCTTTAATGTTGCTTCATCGAAAAGTTCGGAAACCTGGAAACCGATCTTCGCATATTTGTCGGAGAAGAAAGGAGCGATACCGGACTTGGTGGAACCGAAAGCCTTGCCGCCTAATCTCTCTTCTTCGAATTTGTCGAAATCAACATGGTAAGGCATTACGACCTGAACTCTGTCAGATACCAGAAGGTGGGGATTTAAGCCCTGCTCCTTCAATGAATTATATTCGTTGACGAACTTCCTTATATCCAGAGCAACACCGTTGCCGATGATGTTTACGATGTTGTCGTAACAAACACCGGAAGGCATAAGGTGAAGTGCAAATCTTCCGTGATCGTTGATTATGGTGTGTCCTGCGTTTGCTCCGCCCTGGAATCTGATTACGATGTCAGACTCGCTTGCAAGAAGATCTGTGATCTTGCCCTTTCCTTCATCTCCCCAGTTAGCACCAACGATTGCCGTAACCATATATGGTCCTCCCAAAAACAGTATTGCTTTAATAGGTTTAATAAAAACCCGCGCAAATTATAGCAGAAATAATTAAAATGTGTTGGTTTAAATTAGACAGTTACTGTAACTTGCAGATAACGACCCTTCTCCAGCCTTTTCTTCCGTATTCATAAGTGCATGTTACAAGCGTCAGCTGCTTTTTTTCAGTTATGTCGCCTGCCACATACTTCTTAAGGTCACTGGCCTTAATGATCTTGGATTCTTCCACTACAAAGGTCATTTCCTTGCCTTCTGCGGACTTGAAGACCACTTTGTCGCCCTTTTTGAGCTTGCCCAGATTGTGGAACATGGTGCCGTCTTTGTAGTTATGGCCCAGGATCGTCGCATTACCTGTCTCTCCCGGCATGACCGAACCCGGATAGTGACCTAGACCATATCTTAAGGACACCTTAGTGGCCTCATCCCATACGGAATAACTGATCTTGATCTTGCCGATCGAAAGGATACCGATAGATTTCAGGGATACAGTAGAGCCGCCGCCCTGTTCGGGTTCTTCCTCAAACTCATATTCAATTTCTTCTTCGCCGTCTTCTATGACGTCGTATCCTTCCTCCTCGCCTGCAACTTCATTTCCTGCTGCAGGAACCGTATATGTGATCTCAACTTCTTCTGTTGCCTCTATTTTCTCTGAAACTGCGGTAAGAGCATCTTCGGATATCTTTTTTCTGTTATATCTTTTGATTGGCTCTATCAGCAATAGAATTATGCCTGCTATAAGAAGAATAGCTATAGCAGCTATCAGAACTGTATTTACAGCTGTTTTCTTTGATCTGGGACTATTGCCCTGCGCTTTCCGTTTCATTATCCTGCCTGATTTTTCACCGATTTTTAATATAAATTGCATATTCATTATACTCTTTGACCGTGCTATTATGTTAAACGCACGTCATTTTTGTTACGGAGGGGTTACATGGAGAGCAAGATCTGGGAAAATGCGCTCGAACTGCTTAAGTATGATTCGAACATCAATTCCATTACCTACGATTCTATCCTCTGTAAGATGAGCGTTGCTCACTGCGATAAGGATGTCCTGGTACTTGCTGCCAGAGACGAATATTCATTAAATCTCGTTAAGGGCCAGAAGCTTAATAAGCTTATCGAAGACGCCATAAGGGCTGCCAATGACGGCAAGTCCTGTGCCGTCAAGTTCATCCTTGAAGGTGACGAGAAGGCTCTTAATTCTTCTGTTATTTCCGAGAAGAAGGCCGCAACACAGGCAAAGACTGAGATAGTTACACCCACAGGACTTACAGGCGAATTTACTTTCGAGAACTTCGTCGTAGGCGACTGCAACCGTTTTGCACATGCATCCGCCGTATCTGTCGCTACCAAGCCCGGCCAGAAGCAGAGAAACCCCTTCTTCTTATGGGGTAATTCAGGTCTTGGCAAGACCCACCTCATGAAGGCTATCGGCAATGCCGTTTTGGAGCAGCATCCCGAAAAGAAGGTCATCTATACCACATGCGAAGCCTTCACAAATGCCTTTATCGCCTGCATTAATAATAAGAATTACACGGAATTCCGTAATAAATACCGTTCTGTAGACGTCCTTCTGATCGACGATATACAGTTCCTTATCGGCAAGGAAGGTGTCCAGACAGAATTCTTCAATACTTTCGAGGCTTTGATCGAGGCAGGAAAGCAGATCGTAATCACATGCGACAAGGCTCCTTCCAACCTCACACAGTTAAGCAGCAGACTTACATCCCGCTTCCAGGACGGTATCATGTTCGATGTCCAGCCGCCTGATTTTGAGACACGTAAGGCTATCTTCTTAAGTAAGCTCGAGAATGAGACCTTCACGCTTTCAGACGAGATAATCGACTATGTCTGCGAGAATGTCACGACCAATATCAGACAGCTTAACGGAGCTTTCAACACTATCTCTTCTTATATTACCCTGGCTAACGGTGAACTTACTCTGGATGATATCCGTAAGATCATTGACCCTATCGTAAATACAAATAAGAAGAAGTTCTTAACGCCTGAGATCGTTATAAATGCAGTATCCAATTACTACGATCTGACACCGGATAAGCTTACTTCCAAGCTCAGAAGTGCTGAGATATCAACAGCACGTAATGTTGCCATGTTTATCTGCAGGGATTATCTCGAATTAAAGCTCGAGAAGATCGGTCAGATCTTCGGCGGCCGTAAGCACACCACAGTTATGCACGGCTGTGACAATGTAAATGAGGATCCTGAGCTCAAAAAACAGGCTGAAGAGATCTATAAGCTCATTACATGATTTGAACAATTTTTGTTCTTAAGTGCAAAACTTAAAGTAGATTTCCTGTAGACGGTTTGTATACAAATGTAACAATGTTCAAAACGGTATTTTTCTGAACATTGATAAAAGATGTTTTATACACTGTTTTGTTCGGAAAAAACCGCGAAAACAACGCATTTTCGAGCACTTCTGAACATTTGAACAAAACATAATAAGGCTAATAAGAGCTAACTTTAAGTACTGTAAGACAGGTTTTCCGCTTCGCAAAACTGTCCGCAAAATTAAACCTTTGTAACACCGTTAAACTATACATTTTTAATATATTTCAGTGTATAATGTTTAAGAAATTTTATTAATAATGAAAGGTGGCTCCCTTCATATGAAGTTCACATGCAGCAGAGATGACTTGGTTAATAATGTATCCATAGTTCAGAGAGCTGTTACTACTAACAGTACAGTAAATATCCTTAACGGCATTCTCATTGAGGCATCAGACGACGATAAGATCAAGCTTACAGGTTATGATCTTCAGACTGGTATTGAAGCTGATGTGGAAGCAAGTGTTACTGAAAAGGGCGCCGTTGTTATCGATTCAAAGTTCTTCGGTGATATCATCAGAAAGCTTCCTGAGCCTGAAGTAGATATCATTTCGGACAACAATTTCCAGACAACTATTAAGTGCGGACAGGCTGAGTTTAAGATCGCAGGACTTGATCCCGAGCCGTTCCCGAAGATCCCTGAGATCGATGAGACAGGTGCAGAGAAGATCGTTATGGGTCAGAAGATCCTTAAGAACATGATCAATCACACGATCTTTGCAGTATCACGTGACAATTCCCGTCCTGTGCTTACAGGAAGTAATGTAGTATCTGACGGTTCTGTTCTTTCCGTTGTATCTATCGACGGATTCAGAATGGCTATCAACCGTGAAGAGATGGGCAATGATTTCCCTAAGATCAACTATATCGTTCCCGGTAAGGCTCTTACTGAGATGAGTAAGATCTTAAGTGATGACGAAGATGCAGAGATCAATATCTATACATCAATGCAGAATCTCTTATTTGATATCGGCAACGTAAGAATGGTTTCCCGTCTTATCGAAGGCCAGTTCATTAATTTTGATTCCATCATCACAAAGAATCCTAAGACAGTTATCACTATCAACCGCAAGCAGTTCCTTGATGCTGTCGACAGAGCTTCACTGATCATCATGACTGACGACCGTAAGTGCCCTGTAAGATTCCTTTCTAATAATCCTTCTGAGCTTACAGTTCAGGCTACATCTGCAAGAGGTAACCTCCAGGAGAATATCTCGATCAGCCTTGAAGGCGACCTTATCGATGTTGATTTCAACTCAAGATATGTTCTTGATGTACTTAAGAATATTGAGGATGAAGAGATCAGAGTCGAAGTTAACGGCGGTCAGGGACCCTGCATCATTAAGCCTGTTGAGGGTGAGAAGTACATTTACCTTATTCTTCCTATCAGAAGATAATGTTCATAAGAAGCATACATTTAGAAAACTTCAGAAATTATGGAAGGCTCGATTTAGACGTCGGGCCTTCTGTTAATATTTTCTACGGTGATAATGCCCAGGGAAAGACTAATCTCGTTGAAGGTATCTATGTTGCTTCAAGTGTAACGTCACACAGGACAAGCAAGGATTCTGACCTTATCAGATTCGGTTCAAATGAATATAAAGTAAGTCTCGATCTTACAGATGACGACGGTTCAAACTGTAATCTGATGGCCGGTTATTATACTGAGAAGTCTTCTTTAAGTAAGGGCAACAGGCCCGGAAGGATCCTTATAAGAGATAACGCTCCAGTCGATAAAGTATCTGAATATATTGGCGTATGTAACATTGTTATTTTCGCTCCTGAGGACTTAAATATCGTCAAAAACGCACCGGCTTTCCGCCGTAAGTTCTTAAATACGCTGATATCCAAGATATCACCCTCGTATTTCAATCTCTTAAGCAATTACAGCAGGCTTCTGGCCCAGAAAAATGCCCTTCTCAAGAGCATTAAGCCGAACTATAAGGCTGAGAATGTAGATCCGCAGCTTGATTTCTGGGATTTCTCTCTTGCTGAACTGTCTGCAGAGATCATATTGAAGCGCTACAGGTTTGCAAAGCTCATTTCTGACACTGCTTCGAAGCATCACGGAAGCATATCAGGGGGCAAGGAAAACCTCTCTATAGAGTACAGCACCATATTTGGCGTTGTAGGGGCCCTAGAAACGTTTCTGACTAAAAACAGTAAATATGACGAATATATGGGTAAAGGCCTCTCAGAGGCCGATTATGGGCGAATTAAGGGTATTCTCGCAGATCTGGTATTAGCCAAGCTGAAATCTGTCCGTAATTACGACATAGACAAGCATATTTCATCAATTGGTATTCACAGGGATGACATCATCATCAAACTGGATGGTCTTGCCATGAAGAATTTCTCTTCACAGGGCCAGCAGAGGACAGCTGCGCTTGCATTAAAGCTCTCTGAACTGGAGATCATCAAGATGTTTGTCTCCTCCACTCCGATCCTTATCCTGGATGATGTTTTTTCTGAACTCGACAAGACGAGGAGATTAAGCCTTGTATCGGCCATGAAAGGCGCCCAGATCTTCATCACATGTACGGACAAGAATATGATCGGCGAGGAAATAGACGTGATGCAGGGCGCAAATAAGGCCGAATTCTACCGGGTAAACGGCGGAGAAATCACAAAAGAGGCCTGATTTTAGGACAAATTGCGCTATAAATTCACACGATTTGCCAAATTCTTTTAATATAATAAGCATATTATACTTCCCTATTATGATATAATTACTAGGTTAGAAGAGGATTTAAGGACGTTTGGGAGGCCAAATATGTTCATACATATCGGCAATGATCTTTCAGTACTCAAATCTTCAGTCACATGTGTAGTCAACCTTGAGACCGTCTCCCCTTCCCAGAAGGATGTGACAGAGTTTATCAACCGTGAGGATGAGCAGGGCAGACTTCAGTATGTGACAGAAGAGATACCTAAGTCACTGGTGATCACAGACGACAAAACATATGTTTGTTCACTCTCCGCAAATCTGCTATTAAACAGACTGATGTCCGCGGATAACTTCTGAAAACAGACCAATAACGGTGTTACAAATACAGCAATATCAGGCTTTTGCCGGGTTTTGCCGGAAAAATAGGAGTTTTTGCATTTATGAAGGAAAACGACGAGAAGAATTTCAATTTTGAGGAGACACAGCCCGCTTCTGAGGCATCCTCCCGCCCTACCGGCGCGGTAGATCTTTACTTCCAGCCTGTGGAAGAGGGTGACGATGACGAGCTTAAGAATCTTGCCGAGAATCCCAGAGCATTAACTGAGGATTTTAAGGAAGAATCCATGGCTGAAGTATTAGCTGCAGAAGGTGATCAGGACAGCTTCGATACATCCAACAGCAGCGAATACAGCGAAGATGATATTCAGGTCCTTGAAGGACTGGAAGCTGTTAGAAAACGTCCCGGTATGTACATCGGTGATACAACACTCAGAGGATTGCATCACCTTATCTATGAGATCGTAGCAAACTCAGTCGATGAGGCACTTGCTGGACGCTGCGATACTATTGATGTTGTACTTGAGAAAGACGGTTCAGTTACTGTTACAGATAACGGTTCTGGTATCCCTGTAGGCAACCATCCTAAGCTTGGAATCCCTACGGTTGAAGTCGTTCATACAGTGCTTCACGCAGGCGGTAAATTCGGCGGCGGAGCATACAGTATCTCAGGCGGTCTTCATGGTGTAGGCGCTTCTGTAGTTAATGCTCTGTCTGACCACATGAAGGTCCAGGTACGCCGTGACGGCAACATTTATGAGATCGAATTTGAGAAGGGTAAGACCACTGTTCCGCTTCATGTTGTAGGCACATGCGACAAGGAAGATACAGGTACAAAGACTAATTTCATCCCTGATAATACGATCTTCCCGGATATCGTTTTTGACTTCGATTCAATGATCACACGTTACCGTGAAATGGCTTTCCTCAATAAGGAAGTAACGATTGATCTTACCGATGACAGAGGCGCTGTACCCATCAAAAAGCACCTCCATTATGACGGCGGTATCATCTCCTTCGTTGAGTATCTGAACAGACATAAGGAACCGATTAATACACCTCCTATCTACTTTGCTACAAAGCAGGGAGACAACTTCGTTGAGATTGCTCTCCAGTACAATGATTCATATCAGGAGACTGTATATACATACGCCAACAACATTGCCACACCTGAAGGCGGTACGCATCTTGTAGGCTTCCGTGCAGCTATGACAAGAGCTATCAATGACTATGCAAAGAAGTATAAGTTCATTAAGGATGGTGACGTTAAGCTCCAGGGTGAGGATACAAGAGAAGGTCTTGCTGCGATCATCTCAGTTAAGCTTCCTGATCCTCAGTTCGAAGGACAGACAAAGAGTAAGCTCGGTAATGCTGAGATCAGACCGATGGTAGACAGTGCAGTATATGAGAAGCTTGAGATCTACCTTGAAGAGCATCCTGATATTGCAAAGCTCATCATGGACAAGTGTCTCTCTGCATCAAGAGCAAGAGATGCGGCCAAGAGAGCAAGAGAACTCACAAGAAGAAAGACAGTATTTGAGAATAACGCTTTGCCCGGCAAGCTTGCTGACTGCCAGAGCGATGAAGCAGAGTTCTGTGAGATCTTCATCGTAGAGGGTGACTCCGCAGGCGGATCTGCTAAGCAGGGCAGAGAGCGTAAGTACCAGGCTATTCTCCCCCTCTGGGGTAAGATGCTCAACGTTGAGAAGGCAAGAATCGATAAGGTATATTCCAATGAGAAGCTCCAGCCTGTTGTAATGGCCCTTGGCGCAGGAATCGGTGATGAATTCGATGAGACAAAGCTCAGATACCATAAGGTAATCATCATGGCCGATGCCGATGTCGACGGTTCCCACATCAGAACACTCCTTCTCACATTCTTCTTCAGATATTTGAAGCCTCTTGTAGAAGGCGGATACGTTTATATTGCCTGCCCGCCGCTCTATAAGGTCTACAAGGGCGATGAGGCATATTATGCGTATGATGATAAGGAGATCGAAGAGATCAAGATCGCTCACAAGTGGGAGAATCCTCTTATCCAGCGATTCAAGGGTCTCGGTGAGATGAGCTCCGAGCAGCTCTGGGACACAACAATGAATCCTTTAACGAGAAAGCTTTTAAGAGTAACTCTCAAGGACGCTCAGGAAGCTGATGAGACGTTCAACCTCCTGATGGGTGACCAGGTAGAACCCCGTAAGGAATTCATTCAGGAGAACGCAAAGCTTGCTAACATCGATAACTGATAAGTTATACACAGATAAAGCTTATTACGGGTGCTTCGGCACCCGTTTTTATTGATTGTTCCACGTGGAACAATCGGGTTATGAACAAATTCGTCATGGCGACAAAAATGAAATGTTCCACGTGGAACATTTCCGCAAATTTGTATCAAAGTTGACATATATTATGTGATTCTAAAATGATAGAATTAGCTTATCTGAATAGGAATATTTATTAAAAGGAGTATATATATGGCGACAGTAATTGCTCTTGTAAACCAGAAAGGCGGAGTTGGTAAGACAACTACCGCAGTAAATCTTGCCGCTTTCCTTGGTAAGAAAAAGAAGAAGGTGCTCTTGGTCGATATGGATCCCCAGGCAAACGCTACGAGCGGACTTGGAATCGATAAGCGTGAACTTGAACAGACAGTTTACGATGTTCTTATAAACGATGCACCTATTGCTGATGTTATCTATGAGACAAACGCTGAGAATGTTGATATCTGCCCTACAAATATTAATCTTGCAGGTGCTGAGGTAGAACTCGTTACAGTAATCTCCAGAGAACAGATCCTTAAGAATGCACTGGCTCCGATCGCTGATAATTATGACTTCATCGTGCTTGACTGCCCTCCTTCCCTGGGACTGCTTACGATCAATGCGCTTACGGCATCTGACCGTCTGATAATTCCTATCCAGGGTGAGTACTATGCACTCGAAGGACTGTCCCAACTTATGGATACAATTAACATTGTTAAAAAGAAGCTCAATCCTGAGCTCGAGATCCTGGGCGTTGTTCTTACGATGTTCAACATGAGAACACAGCTTTCCAGACAGGTTAAGGAAGAGACGGATAAATATTTCGGCGGAAAGGTGTTTAAAACTGTAATCCCCAGAAATGTAAGGCTTGCTGAGGCTCCGAGCCACGGCCTTGCTATCTGCGACTACGATAAGAACTCGAAGGGATCCAAGGCTTATGAAGCTTTGGCAAAAGAAGTAATCAAGAGAGCATAAAGGAGAATAGATATGGCTACCACAAAAGGATTAGGAAAAGGACCTAAGGCAGCGCCCAAGAAGAAAGTTATCGCAGCTAAGCCTGCAGCAAAGAAGACAGCAGTAAAGAAGACCGCTGCAAAGCCTGCAGCCAGGAAAACTCCGGCAAAGAAGGCAGCTCCTGCAAAGAAAACCGTATCGAAGAAAGCGGTTGCTAAAAAGCCTGAAGTAAAGGCAGCTGCTAAGAAGACACCTGTTAAGGTTGCCGCTAAAGCTCCCGTAAAGACTGTTCCTGCAAAGAAAACAGCCGTAAAG
>Ga0247610_10007455_pt1 | contig 11233 bp, 7 predicted proteins | sample 174DNAGHGhighgp2_FD_193483 | JGI IMG/M metagenome (GOLD analysis project Ga0247610, IMG submission 193483) | Sheep rumen microbial communities from Palmerston North, Manawatu-Wanganui, New Zealand - 1742 DNA GHGhigh gp2 | ecosystem: Host-associated > Mammals > Digestive system > Stomach > Rumen ...
TGCATCATGAAAGGGTTGGTCGCGGGATCGGGATCGTACATCCAGAAGGGCGGAATGTGATTGCGGGTGAGTACGGCGTGGTTCCACCTTTCGTAGATGCCGTTATAGCGGTCGTAATTCACGGTGTTTTTCCGGTTCACCAGGATTTCATACCGGGCCTGCAGTTCCTGATAGGTCATTTTCTTTCCTCCTCAAAGCCGCGGCGCAGCACCTCGATGCACATGCGTCCGTTGTGATAGGGGCATTTCCAGGGTTCCACGATGGCTTCATCGTCGCCGGGCGTGCCGTCCTCGTGCACGTACCAGAACCATTCGGAACCGGGGCGTTTATCCGCCACCACGTCGCGAATGTAGGCCCACTGGGTCAGCACCGCGTCGCGGTAGCGCTTGTCGCCCGTTTTTTCATAAGCGTTCAGGAAACCCATCAGCGCCTCGGCCTGCACCCACCAGATGCGCTTCTGATTGACCACGCCCCGTTCGCACTCGTTGGCAAAGCCGTGATCGGTGAAGGCGGCCGCGTAGGTGTGATCCGCCATTTCCAGCAGCATCGGCCGGATGCGGGCGGTGAGCGCGGGATCGTTCAGCGCGTCCAGCGTCTTTTCCGTCAGCCAGCTGGTTTCGATGTCGTGGCCGAAGGAATGCAGGTCGATCAGGGTATGGTATTCGTGATCGAAAAACACCTCCTGCCGGCGCTTTTCCGGGTTATAAATCTTTGTTTCCCAGATGTTCAGTATTTCGTACAGCCTGTTTTTCAGCTCCTCGTCGGGCCACACCTCGTACAGCCCGGTATACCCCTCCATCACATGGAGCAGGGTATTCATGGTGCGAGTGGCCATCACGCCGTTTTCGCTGAGCTTTTCGTTGCTTTCGGGCCGCCAGTCCGCCGTGAAGGCCTCCAGGTAGCCGCCCTCGTCCCGGCACTTGGTTTCGATCACGCGGAACAGTTCCTTGGCCCGCTCCAGGGCGTAGGGATTCTTGCTCACCCGGAAATAAGCCGACAGGGCGTAGATGGCGAAGGCCTGGTTGTAGGTGTGCTTGGTGCCGTCGGCCACGGTGCAGTCGGCGTTCAGGGCCCAGTAGACGCCGCCGTTTTGCTGGTCGGTCATCAATTTCAGCATGCCGTAGGCGTGGTGCGCTTCTTCCAGCAGCGCTTCATCCTTCAGCAGCCGATAGGCCTCCGAAAAGAACCACAGGATGCGGCTGTTGAGGATGCAGCCCTTCACCGCCTCGGGGTGCCTTGTCAAATCAAAATCCACCAGGCCCACGTAGCCGCCCCGGTCTTCGTCCCGTAAGCCCCGCCAAAAGGGAATGATGCGATGAGTCAGTTCCCAGCGAACTTCTTCCATCAGGGAGGACATGATGCTTCGCCTCGATTTCTTCGGTTTGCTTTGGACGGGAGCAATTCCGCCGTCCCGTCCATCATGCGTCCATTATAGTGAAAGAAGGCCGGAAAGTCAAGGAAAACAAAGGGCTTGCGGCCTTGATGCAGCAGAAAAACTGTGCTATAATGCCCAAGTAAACGAAGGAGGAAATGCTATGCGTATTTCTACGGTGAAGAAGCTGATGATCGTCGCGGTGAGCCTGCTGGGCGCCGCCTTTTTGTGGGGCGTAGCTTGTACGATATTTCAGCGCTGGCTCAAGCCGCTGTATTCCGTCGATTCTTCGGTGATAAGAAGCTTTTCCGTTCCCTGGCTCTCGCTGTTCAGCCAACTGGTGTACCTGGCCGTTTCGGCTGTGCTTTTGAGTAGCGTATGCCGCTACCGGCAAGGCAAAAGCACCAAGGGCTTGGTGATTACGCTGGCCGTGATCTGGGGCGTATGGGGCGGGGCGCTGTCGCCGGTTCTGTCCATGGTGAATACGCGGGTGATCGCGGATTTCGGCGCGCAGAGCTTAGCGTCCTATTCCGTGATGACCAGTTTGGTCAGTATCATTGCCGGGCCCCTGCAGACCGCAGGCAGTATCCTGACGCTTCTGTCCCTTGGCGCGTTTTTCCGCTCCGCCCGCAGTATTGCGGGCCAGGAGGTGTAAGCCGTGCAGACCACCTATGTATGCGGCCACCGCAATCCGGATACCGACGCCATCGTGTCGGCCATGGCGTACGCCAGCCTTTGCAACGCCCTGGGGGAAAACGATTATCTGCCGGCCAGGCTGGGCCATGTGAATGATGAAACCGCCTTCCTGCTCAAGCGCTTCGGCTTTCAGCCGCCCGTGATGCTGCCCACCGTGCGCACCCAGGTGCGGGACATCGAATTCGACCGGCCGCCAAGGCTGGGCCGCAGCGTGCCCGTCAGCCACGCCTGGGATATCATGCAGGAAAACCCCAATCTGAGCGCCCTGCCCGTCACCAATGAGGACGACACCCTCTTTGGCATGGTCACCGCCGGGGGCATCGCGGAAAGCGACATGCGCTCCATCCGCACCCCGGTCTTGTGGGACGCGCCCATTTTCAACGTGCTTTCCGCCCTGGAGGGCCATGTGCTCAACCGGGAGGACGACGTATTCGATTTTATTTCCGGCGAAGTGGTGATCGCCCTGCCGGGGCCCGGCGCGTCCCTGAAGGGCGTGCGCGAAGGCGCTGTGGTGCTCTGCGGGCAGCAGGAGGAAGTGGTGGAGAAGGCACTGGAAATCAAGGCCAGCTGCATCATCCTGTGCCAGAGCAGCCTGGCGGAAAAATACCACGGCTTCGCCTCCGATTCCACCTGCATCATCGCCACTCCCTACGACGCCTGGCGGGCCGCCCGGATGCTGTATCAGGCCACCCCGGTGGAGAGGATCGCCAAGACCGACGGGCTGGTATGCTTCCATCTCAACGATTTTCTGGACGACGTGCGGGAGGCCGTGCTGCAGAGCCGCTACCGCAGTTACCCTGTGCTGGACGAAAACAACCGGGTGATCGGCACCCTGAGCCGGTATCATCTGATCCGGCCCCAGAGAAAGCGCCTGGTGCTGGTGGATCACAACGAGGTGAGCCAGAGCGTGCCGGGGCTCGATCAGGCGGAATTGGTGGGCATCATCGACCACCATCGCCTGGCCGACGTGCAGACCGGCTATCCCGTGTTCATGCGCAACGAGCCCGTGGGCTCCACCACCACCATCGTGGCCACCATGTTCCAGGAGCAGGGGCTGCTGCCCGGGGAAAAGCTGGCGGGGCTCATGGCCGCCGCCATCGTCAGCGACACGGTGATGTTCAAATCCCCCACCACCACGCCCAGGGACCGGCGTATTGCCGAGCGCCTGGCCCGCATCGCCGGCATCGACCTGGAGGAATTGGGCCGGGACGTGTTCTCCGCCAACAGCCTGGATAAGCCCGCCTCCGCCCTGCTGAAAACCGACTTCAAGGAATTCCACCTGGCGGATCACTACCTGGGCATCAGCCAGATCACCACCATGGATTCCGCCCGGATGCTGGGCGAGCGGGAGGATTTCCTTAAGGAAATGGCCAAAATGAAGGAAAACAAGCGCTACGACATGGTGCTGCTCATGATTACCGACGTGCTCAGGGAAGGCACCGAATTGGTGTTCCTGGGGGACAAGGAAATCATCAAGCAGGCCTTCAACGTGGGGGAGATTTCCGATCAGCACGTGTTCCTGCCCGGGCTGGTGTCCCGGAAAAAGCAAACGGTGCCGGCCCTGGCCGCGCTGTGGGGATAAAAACGAGTGAGAGGACAGCGGATTGTCCTTTCATTGATAGCGGAAGCAAATTGCATTTGTTCTTCCCGCCGGCAAAGCCGGCGGACGCGGAGCGGCTCTTTCGAGCTATCCCGGGGTTTTTCGACAGTCTGAAGCCGGCAAAGCCGGCTCTTTATTTTTATAAAAAGAAAATTGGCAGATCGGGCTGAACGTGATATAATCATCACATCAGGATATACTTTGTTTTCCCTCAAATCGAGATGGGAGGCTGGAACCATGAAAAAGACGATGGCGCTGGCAATGCTTTTTGCGCTGCTGATGACGCTGTGCCCGGGAGCCGGGGCGGAAAACGCCGCGGCGCGCTATGAAATGGAAGAGGGCGAATTGCTGGGCGCGGCCCAGGCGCTGCATTACGGCGAGCGCGGCTGGGTGGAGGGCCTGGCCAAGGACGGCGACGGGGTGCGCCTGACCATCACCGCCGACGCCGACGGGTTTTACGATCTTACCGTGTGCCAGGCGGGCATCGGCGGCCGCAAGGAAAACGACCTGCTGCTGGACGGGGAAAAGATCGGGTCCATTGCTGCGGAAAGCCTGTCCTATGAAAACGCCTCCCTGTCCCATATTTTCCTTTCGGCAGGGGAGCATACGGTCACGGTCAACGCCTCCTGGGGCTACGTGCGCCTGGATTATCTGGAGGTGACCCCCTCCCAGGCGCTGGCTGAGGACCTCTACCAGGTGTCGCCCGCGCTGTGCAATCCTTCGCCCATGCCGCAGGCCCAGGCGCTGATGGATTGGATGTGCGAAATCTACGGGGAAAAGATGATTTCCGGCCAGTATCTGGACGAAGGCCAGTACGGCCAGGAAATCGAGGCCATCGCCAAGGTAACCGACGGTCTCCGGCCCGCCATGCTTGGGCTGGATCTGATGAATTATTCCCCTTCGTCGGTAAAGCTGGGCTCCCGGCCCACTTCCGTGGATCAGGCCCTGGGGTACTGGAAAAAGGGCTATGCGCTCACCTTCTGCTGGCATTGGGTGGCCCCGGAAAAATACCTAGACACCACCGGCAACAACTGGTGGGGCGGCTTTTACACGAAGAACACCACCTTTGACCTGGCCAAGGCCATGAACGGCGAGGACCCGGAGGGGTACGATCTGCTTTTAAGGGACATGGACGCCATCGCAGAGCAATTGGCCCGCCTTCGGGACGCTGGGGTACCGGTGCTGTGGCGGCCCCTGCACGAGGCCAGCGGCGGCTGGTTCTGGTGGGGCGCGTCGGGGCCGGAGGCATACATCAAGCTGTACCGCCTTATGTACGACCGCTTTACCAACCAGCACGGATTGAACAACCTGATCTGGGTCTGGAACGGCCAGGACGCCGCCTGGTATCCCGGGGACGACGTGGTGGACGTGATCGGCGAGGATATCTACGCCGGCAATCATGCCCACGATTCCCAAAGCGCCGCTTTCCTGCGCTGCGCAGGGTACACAAACGCGCGGAAGCTGATTATGCTTTCCGAATGCGGCTGCGTGCCTTCTCCCGTGAAATGTCAGCGGGACGGCACCGTGTGGAGCGCCTGGTGCGTGTGGTGTTATGAATACGTGCTGTCCGGCAGGGATTACAACGAGGCGTTTACCAGCGCCGATACGCTGAAAACCTTCTACGAAGCCGACAGCGTGGTCACCCTGGCGGATGTGCCCGCCTTTGGCCGGGAGGAAGAAAAGACGGAAGCCGCGGCGCAGGACGCCCTCGCCTTCTCCTTTGCCGACGGCGCGCTGTCGGGCAGCGCGGCGCAAAAGGGCGAATGGGTGGAGATACTGGGCAACGAAGAAACGGACGGCGTGAAGCTTACCATCACCGTGCCCAGGGACGGGGAATACACCCTCGTGATCCGCCAGGCCGGCATCGGCGGCTACAAGGAAAATTACCTGACGCTGGACGGGGAAACCCTGGGCAATACGGTGGCCCAGGGGGAAGAAGAGGAGGACAGCGCGTTCGGCCCGGTGACGCTGACCCAGGGCGAGCATGAAATCGGCGTTGCCGCCTTCTGGGGCTGGGTCAGGCTGAAAACGCTGACGCTGGTTCCCTTGCAGGCGGAGCCTGCCGCCATCCGGGCGGAGTTTGAGGAAGGCGAGATCCTGGGCAATGCCAAGGCGGTGAACCTGGGGCTGGAAGGCTGGGTGGAGCTGGCCTCCAATGATGAAACCGACGGCGTGACGGTGCGCTTTTCGGTGCCGGAAAGCGGCAAATACGATCTGATCATCCGCCAGGCCGGCATCGGCGGCTACAAGGAAAATTACCTGGCGGTGGACGGCCAGCGCCTGGACAATACCGTGGTGCAGGGCCAGGAGATGGAGGATTGCGTAACGCCCGGCGTAACGCTGGAGGCGGGCGAGCACACCGTGACGGTGACTTGCTTCTGGGGCTGGGCCAAGCTGGATTCCCTGACGGTGACGCCCGCGCAGGAATAACAGACGGAGGACGGATGCATGCGGTATACCAACCCGATTTTGTACGGCGATTATTCCGATCCGGACGTGATAAGGGTGGGGGAGGACTTCTACATGATCTCCTCCTCCTTTACCTACCTGCCGGGCATCCCGGTGCTGCATTCCCGGGACCTGGTGCATTGGGAGCTGATCGGCTATGCGGCGGAAAGGCTGCCCTTTCCCCGGTATGCGCGGCCTGCCCACGGCAAAGGCGCCTGGGCCCCCAGCATCCGCTGGCACAAGGGGCTGTTTTACGTGTACGTGTGCCTGCCGGACGAGGGCCTGCTTTGCTTCACCGCTGCCGATCCCGCGGGCAAATGGCAGTGCCGCTATGTGAAGGACGTGGTGGGCTGGATCGATCCCTGCCCCCTGTTTGACGAGGATGGCAAGGTGTATCTGGTGCACGGCCTGGCCGCCAGCCGGTGCGGTCTCAACAACATGCTCTTCGTTCACGCCATGAGCGAGGACGGCATGCAGGTATTGGACAAGGGCCGTTTGGTGTACGACGGGGCCGATCATGGGGATATAACGGTGGAAGGCCCCAAATTCTATCGGCGCGGCGGCGTTTATTGGATCCTGTGCCCCGCGGGCGGGGTCAAGCCCGGGTATCAGCTGGCGCTGCGGGCCGACAGCCCGCTGGGCCCGTATGAGCGCCGGGTGGTGCTGTCCCAGGGCGATTCTCCCGTCAACGGCCCCCATCAGGGCGGCTGGGTGGAGGATGGCCGGGGCGGCGATTGGTTCATTCATTTTCAGGACGTGGGGGCCTATGGCCGGGTGCCCCATCTGCAAAGGGTGGATTGGACGGACGGCTGGCCCATGATGGGTGATCACGGCACCCCTGTCATGACCGGGGACACGGGCCTTGCGCCTTTTGACGGGAGCATTCCCACCTCCGATGATTTTTCTCAGGGCCCAGGGCTGCAGTGGCAGTGGCAGGCCAATCCCGATCCAAAGTGGTGCGAAGCGCTGCGGCCCGGCCTCAGGCTGTTTTCTTTCCCGGCCGGCAGCGCCTGGGAGGCGGGGCAGTTTTTATCCCAGCTGATGCAGCACCGGGATTTTGATATGGATGTGAAGCTGCGCCTTTGCCTGCAAGAAGGCGACCGGGCCGGCCTGGCCCTCATGGGCAAGGTCTGGTACGAATTGACGCTGGACGGGGAAAAGGCCGCGCTGCTCCGGGGCGAAGCAACGGAGGGCGGTCGCTGGGCGGAGGATCAGGTGAAGCAGGAACTCCTCGCCCAGGTGGATTTTCCGCAGCATGAAGCGCTGCTTCGCCTGCGGGTGCGGGACGGCCTGGCGCAGTTTTTCGCAGGGGAAAGCGAAGCATCGCTGCGCCCCATGGGCGAAGGCTGCCCCATGCTGCCCGGCGGCTGGACCGGGGCGCGCCCCGGCATGATTATCAGGAACGCCCAGGGATGCCCGGGCGGATTCATGGACGTTGCTTTCGTGCGCGTTCGCCCCGCAGAAAAGAACGAGGAGGAATAAGCCATGTATGTGATCGATCCAAACGGGAACGGGGATTTTACCTCGCTGCAGGCCGCCGTTGACGCGGTGAACGGCGGCGGCCGCGCGCCCGTTATTTTGCTGGTGCGCCCCGGGGAATACCATGAACGGGTGATCGTGAATAAGGATAACCTGCGCATCATCGGCGAGGATGCCGAAAAAACCGTGGTCACCTGGTCTGCCTGCGCCCTGGACAAAGCGCCGGACGGCACGGACAGAGGCACGTTCCTGTCCTTCACCATGCTGGTGACGGGCTGCAATGTGGAAATCGAAAACCTGACCGTCCGCAACGACGCGGGCGACGGCCGCCAGGTGGGCCAGGCGGTGGCGCTGTACGCCGCCGGAGACAGGGGGACCTACCGCCGCTGCCGCCTGATCGCCCATCAGGACACGCTGTTTTGCGGGCCCATGATGGAAAAGGTGACGGCAGATATTCTGCCCCGGGCCAGCCGGGCGGAGGAAGTGCCCTCGGTGGGCGACTGCCCCCTGACGCGGAGTCGGGAATACTTTGAGGATTGCTTCATTCAGGGCGACGTGGATTTCATTTTCGGGCCGTACCGGTGCTATTTTGAGCGCTGCACCCTGTTTATGAACGAGCGCGGCGGCTGGTACACCGCCGCCAATACGCCCCAGGAGCAGCCCTACGGCCTGGTGTTCCACCGCTGCCGCCTGACGGGAGCGTGCGGAACGGGCGCGGCCTTCCTGGGCCGTCCCTGGCGGAAGTTTGCCCGCACGGTATTCCTGGACTGCGAAATGGATGAGCATGTAGCGCCCCAGGGCTTTGCCGATTGGAACGAAGAAAAGAAGGTCACCGACCGGTATGCCGAGCGCGGCACCCTGGGGGCGGATATGGCCCGGCGTCATCCCGCGGAAAAAATGCTCATGGAGGCGGAGGCGGCCTGCATCAGCATGTCCGCCGTGCTGGGGGGCTGCGATAATTGGCGGCCCGACCAAAGAAACAGCACCTGGTTCCTCTGCGGCGATTCCACCATGGCCGATTACATCCCCAGCCGCTATCCCATGATGGGCTGGGGGCAAAAGCTGCCCGGGCTGGTGCCGGAAAACGAATTTGTGGAAAACTGCGCCGTCAACGGCCGCAGCAGCCGCAGCTTCCTGGAGGAGGGAAGGCTGGACAGGATCATTCCCTGCCTGCGCCCCGGGGATCATCTGGTGGCGTCCTTCTGCCACAACGATGAAAAGGACGATCCCAAGCGCCATACCGACGCCGATACCACCTATCCGGACTGCCTGACCCAATACATCGACGCGGCCCGCAGCCACGGGGCGGAGCCGATCCTGGCCACGCCCATCGCCCGGCGGCATTTTGACGATGCGGGCCGGCTGATCCCCACCCACGGGCCTTACCCCGACGCCATGCGCCGCTTGGCGAAACGGCTGGGCGTGCGGCTGATCGACCTGGAAAAGATCACCATGGATCTGTTTCAGCAAATGGGCCCGGAGGACACCCCCAAGGTTTTCTGCCATCTGCCCCGGGGCAGCGCCTTCTATCCCGACGGCGCGGCGGACGACACCCACCTGCAGGAGCGCGGCGCGGCGCTGGTCGCCTCCCTGTTCTGGGATCGGTATGCTTCCGGACGGGAAGAAGAAAAGGACTTCGGCACGATTTCGACCAGGGACGATTTCAAAGAGCTGATCGACAAGGAAGACAGCGTGATGGATTGCTGAAAGGGGGAGAGCGGCATGAAGGAAGGCGCTTTGGCGGGCCGCATCCGCCGCTTTGCGGAAAGGCTTGACCGGGAGGACGTGAACATGCACGGCTTCCTTTTGTCCGTGAACGGCCGGGAAAAGGCCCGGGCGTATTACGCCCCCTTCCGGGAAGGAAAGCCGCACCGGCTCTATTCCATCAGCAAAACCATCACGGGCCTGGCGGTGGGCATTTTGCTGGACGAGGGCAGGCTGAGCCTGGATGACCGCATTGCCGGTTATTTCCGGGATTGGCTGCCCCCAAAGCCCGACGAAAGGCTGCTGCGTCTCACCATCCGGGATATGCTGCGCATGGCCACCTGCTACCGCGCCACGGTGTATAAGGAGGGGATCGACGAAAACTGGAGCCGTCCCTTTTTTACCGCGCCTGCCACCCACGAGCCCGGCACGGTGTTTTTCTACGACACCGGCTGCTCCCAGGCCTTCGCCGCCCTGGTGAAGAGGATCAGCGGCCTGGAGGTCATGGACCTGATGGAGGAAAGGCTGTTTCGGCCCCTGGGCTGCCGGGACGATAGATACTGGCTGCGGGACCCCTCTGGCTGCTGCCAGGGGGGCACGGGGCTGTGCATGTCCCTGAGGGATCTGCACTTGATCGGGGAATGCCTGCTTCGGGGCGGCGACGGCATTTTGCCCCGCTGGTACGTGGAGGAGATGCAAAAGAAGCACATCGACACCCCGCTGCAAACCAACCAGGAGGAAAGATGGGGCTACGGCTGGCAGTGCTGGCGCACCCGGGCCGGCTTTGCCATGTACGGCATGGGCGGCCAGCTTTCGGTGATCTGTCCGGAAAAGGGGGCCGTGCTGTCCACCGTTGCCGATACCCGGCTGGACCCGGTGGGCGTGCAAAGGATATACGATGCGTTTTTTGCGGAGATTTACCCCTTCCTGGGCAGCGAGGATACGGATTTGATCGCCCTGGAGCTGCATTCCCGGGCGCTGCCGGACCGGGCGGAGGAGGCGCTGCCCGCTTCCGGGGAATACCGCTTTGCGCCGGGCAATCCCCTGAATCTGAAACGGCTCCGGCTGGCAGGCGACTGCCTTTTCTACGAAAATGCCCGGGGCGCGGTATCGCTGCCCTTTGGCAGAGGCCGGGTGAAGGAAATTTCGTATCCCGGGTGGGACGGGGTGCCGGCCCTGAGCGCCGGCGGGTGGATCGAAAACGGGCTGCTGCGCGTTCGGTGCCACGCCGTGGGCGACGCGCCCTGCGGGTTTGACATGCTGGTGCGCTTTGCAGAAAAGACCGTGACGGTGCAGTGCCGCAAATCCAATGATCCGGTGACGGCCGGGTATGACGGCGTGGCGTCTGGCTGGCTTTCAGATGAAACGGGAGGAAACGTATGACAGAGGAATTTGTGCCCCGGTCCGGGCGGCTGATCGCCGACGCGACCATCCAAAGGGAAGGACTGCTGAACAAAAGCTGGAGCTATGATTACGGCGTGGTCTGGCGGGGCATGGAAATGCTGTATGCCGCCACGGGCGAAGAAAAATACCGTTCATACATCCTGGACGCGCTGGACGGCCTGGTGGACGGCGCGGGGAACGCTCCCTTGTACCATCTGGAGGAGCAGAACCTGGATCATCTGTGCATCGGGCGGCAGCTTATCTGGGCCTGGCAGCAGACGGGCAAGGAAAAGTACCGTGTGGCTTCGCGCACCCTGCGCAGCCAATTGGACACCCAGCCTCGCACCTCCGACGGGGGCTTTTGGCACAAGAACATTTATCCGTACCAGATGTGGCTGGATGGGCAGCACATGGCGGTGCCCTTCTATATTCAATATGAAACGGTGCTGGGCAGCGGCGATCCCGCCGCCTTGTCCGACGCGGCCAGGCAGCTGATCCTGGCCTATGACCATACCCTGAACCCCGATACCGGCCTGCCCTGCCACGGCTGG
>Ga0247610_10007457_pt1 | contig 11231 bp, 5 predicted proteins | sample 174DNAGHGhighgp2_FD_193483 | JGI IMG/M metagenome (GOLD analysis project Ga0247610, IMG submission 193483) | Sheep rumen microbial communities from Palmerston North, Manawatu-Wanganui, New Zealand - 1742 DNA GHGhigh gp2 | ecosystem: Host-associated > Mammals > Digestive system > Stomach > Rumen ...
GCACAGCCGCAGTTTCTGGGGATTCTTCCTCTTGAGTTTTTTCTTTAATCCTCTCATTGGATTCATTATAGCAGCAATTGTTGGCGGTGAAACTGAAAAGCAAAGAGAAGCGCGTATCAGGCGTGAAACAGAAATTCGTATGCAGTTGGAAGACCAGTTTCGCCAACAGTACAACCAAACACCTCCACCTATTTCAGAAAACTAAGACTCTCCATCATTTCCCGGTTTGTAGTCCAAACAGTTGGACCTTGTGTTTTATTTTTGTCGTTTTGTTCAAAAATAAAACTTAAATTTGTACGCAAAATCAAAGATTTTGTTGTATTTTTGCACTTATGAATTTTCCCATAACGGGATCTATACCTGCAATAGACCGAGAAACAACAATATAGCAAACTCCTTTGCGGTTATATAGGCTTTGGTCGGCCTGCAGGGACTGCATTGGAGTTTGTTTTATATAAATATAATATACATAATAATACTATGGCAACTGATCGAAATTCTAGTCCCTACAGCGCTTCCTTCACTGGATGCTCGTTCATGTTTTACGAATTCAATAGGGTGCTTCCCTTATTACTGTCGCCAGAAGCAGACGCACTCTTGAAGAAGGAAATTAAGGATCGAGGGCTCATTCAGGTAAACAGTGAGATTGGTGCGAAAAGAATCATCGCGGAATTCCGTAAACGATTTGACGCAGTCTCATTGGATTTTTGGAGATGGTATGAGCAGCTCTCTGAGAAAGGCCAGCGGGCTGCCCTGTTCTACTGCATCTTGAAATGCTACCGTCTCATCTTTGACTTCCATGTCAACCTCACTATGCGTCGATGGAACTCTACAGACCACTCACTTAGCAAAAACGATGTCATGATGGAGTATTATCAGATTGCTTCACAAGACCAGTTCGTGGATTCCTGGTCCGAAAAAACGCGAGGTAAAATCACAAGTGCCTACCTTACCATTCTGAGGCAGGCAGGACTTCTCGATGCAAATGGCCAACTTCAGCCTCTCCTGTTGGAGCCGCAGGATTATCGATATTATATTATTAAAGGCGAAGACTGGTTCCTCGATGCTTGCCTGTTACTGCCTTACGAAAAAGAAAACATTATAAAAGCTTTGTCATGAACCTACAACCATTACTCGAGAAACTCTCCGACCCGAGATTCCAAGACCCGGCCAACGGTGATATTTTTTACAATTATTTCCTCTATGCCTACCGCATTGAGGATGAATATGAGTTTGAGGAAGAACTCGTCAAATTCAAGGATGCTCTAAGTCGTCCAAACAACTTCATAGACGTGCTGTCCCTTGATATTTTCGAGGAATTCTGCAATTACCTTGACCAAAGCAGTTATGGAGATTATAGCTCAATGCTGAAGCTGCTCTACGACAATGATCGCGGCCTTGATGACAATGACATCAATGACCTCCTCTGTGATGAGGCGAGAAGTCGCGATTTTTTGGCCTATATCCATCAGCGTATTATCGACCATGTGGAGCGTGAGGGCGACGGATTGCGTCGGCCTTATGTGTTCCTTTATGGCATCGACCGCATATTCCCATACCTGCGCACCAATACCTTCCTAACTCACTATGAGGAATTCAACAAGGTGGGGCGATACAAAATCATTGTATTCTACCCGGGTGAGCGTGTAGGTAATTCTTATTCGCTTTTCAACCTTCTTGACGATGCGCACTTCTATAGAGCTTCTTACTTAATTAATGAATAAATAAAACAGAATAATAATATGAGACTCAACGAAATTTATCTTAAAGACATCAATAGAGAGGTTAACCCTGCCGTCTATGCTGACAAGCGAGATGAGAATACCGTGATAACCGAAATTGATGAGTATGTTTTTACTAAGGAGATCATCAAAGGTATCTACGATGTGTTAAATGGCATCCGCACAAAGCAGGGCAGCCACAATGGCATCTGGATTAACGGCTACTACGGAAGTGGTAAATCTCACTTCCTGAAATATGTTTGCTACTGCCTGGATCCAATCTACAGCGAACGGGCAATGGACCGTTTGTTGGCAACAGTTGATGATATGAAGGCTGACCCGGAAATTATGCTTGATGTCACTCCACTCGAAGTGAAGGATCTCATGCGCTGGTTAAAACGCACAGAAGCCGAGGTTGTGTTGTTCAGCCTTGAGGACTATGTGAAAGACACTGACCCGCTAAAGCAGTCGTTCCCCGGTATCCTGTGGACGGAGCTTAACCGCCTGCGCGGATATAACACCATTAACCTGCCTTTTGCTGAATACATCGAGCAGCCTCTTGATAAAGAGGGTAAGTTGGGAGAATTCCGCCGCCGACTGGCTGAAGCCAACATGGGCAAATTGGAGCGTGCGCTCAAACTTGATCTAGACCGCATCATTGACATTGCCAAGGAGCTGATGCCAGGCAAGAGTTACGACGTTGTCCGTGACGACATCAAAAACCGCACCATGGAAGTGGGCATAGAAAGTTTCTGCAGTGAGCTGGATGACTACATCAAGAGCAAGGGAGGAGACTACCGCTTAGTATTCTGCGTGGATGAGGTGAGCCAATTTATCGACAATAAGCGCGAACTGCTGCTACAGTTGCAAGGCTTGATCACTAAATTTGATGAAGTGTGTGGCAACAAGGTTTGGATGGCCTGCACCGCCCAACAGGACCTAAGCGAAGTAGTGCGCTCCAGCCATGTCAAACAAACAGAGGACGACTATGGCAAGATTATGGGACGCTTTGAAGTACGTGTGTCGCTGCAAGCCACCAAGCCCGAATATATCACCAAAGTGCGTCTACTGGAGAAGACACCCGCTGCTGATCAAACACTGGGCAAAGTCTTCGACGAAAATAAAGTGACGCTAGAATCTCAATTCCATCTGCCCACAGGCTATGACAGTTTCAAGGACCGCCGCGAATTTATCGACATCTATCCGTTTGTGCCCTATCAGTTCACCCTGATCATGCAGGTGCTGAACAATATGGTAAATCTGGGATATATCGAGAAAGAGAAGAAAGGTACCGAGCGTAGCATCATTAAGATGACGCACACAACCGCTAAAAATACACAGCAAGAGGAATTAGGTCGCTTGGCCTCTTTCGATCAGTTCTATAATGCGGTGTTAGATGGCGGCTTTACAGCCACTGGCCGCGATGCTATACGCAATGCTGCCAATGTGGCTGAGGCCTACAGCGAAGACAAGAATTTCGCACAGCGTGTGCTTCATGTACTGTTCATGATATGTAACCTCGAAGAGAGCACGCGCACCGTCTTCGCTGCCACTGTAGACAACATCGTAACGCTGCTTATCGGCAACGTGGATGAAGACAAACGGAGCATCAAGGAACGTACCGAGAAGGTGCTGGCCTATCTAGTAAAGAGCAACATCATTCGAGTCATTCATTCCACAGGCAAGAGCGACTACTATGAATTCTACACTGCGGCAGAGCGCGAACTTGTTAATATCATCAGTAGCATTGATGTTGATGGCCTGACAATTTCGGAGGCACTGTGGAAAGAATACAAATCTTACATCATCCCGTCCAACAAGCGTCGCTTTTTCTCACGCGACATAACTGTAGGATGGCACATCGGCGAGCGTCCTTATCTCACCACTAACAACCCTGATGTGTGGGTGGACATCGAGTTGGCCGACGACAGATCAGCAGATGATATAGCCTACGGCAACATGCGAAACAAACTAATCTTCCTCATGACTTCAGAATTCGCATCGAGTGATGAATATGATGATTTCATCTGGTCTTGCAAGGTCAACATGTACAAGTCAGCCCATCCCGCTGCCAACGACGATTACAAGAAAGCCATCGATGATATTTCTTCTCGGGTCAACAAAACGGAGACCGAACGCATAGAGCCTTGGCTGAAAAAATTGTTCAACAAGGCGACAATCATCAGTTACAACCAAGTGCTCAAAGGCATCACCAACGAGGGCCAAAACCGCTATCTCTCAGCCCTCGACCTGCACCTGAAGCAGCTCTATCCTTACGCCACCTACGCTAACACCGATTTTGATTTGCAGAAACGTCTATTGCAGCCACGCGACCCGAATGAATATAATCTCAAGCCACTCAGTAGGCCCGAGATTGAGGTGAACGAATATCTGCAAAAACCGCATGTAGGTTCGCTTAACCTCGATAAAATCTGCCGTGATTTTGGCGGTGTACCCTACGGTTGGAGCTATGAATTCACAATCTTTGTACTCAACGAGCTTGTGCGCCGCAGGTTCTGGGATTTTACACATGAGAACAAACGCGAGCTTTCCGAGACTGTAAAGCGCAACATTATCAAGAACAGCAGCAAGATCACACTTGTGCCAGCCGAAGTGGTGGATACTGTGCTGGTCAACGACTTCATCAGCGCGTGGAAAGACATCTTTAATATCACTGGTTCCTTCACAACCGATGCAGACATACTCTATAACCAATGCGCTAAAGACCAGAGCAGTAAAATGCTGACGTGGCTTCGCGCTTGCCGCCGCATCCTACAACGGATTAGTAATTACACCTTTGCAGAACCTATGAAGCAGGCTCTAACAATGCTCGAATCCTGGGAACAGCAGACTGGTGTTAAGGAGTTCTTCAAAATTGTGGTGGACGAGCGAAAGCACGCCAAACAATTGATGGACGATGTTAAGCGCATCAGCGAATTCTTCCAACGTTATATCTCGGGCGATAACGCTGAACCATATTATCTGTCGTGCAGGGACTTCTTCAAGAAGAATGAGGAGAATTTCACCTTCCTCCCCGATACAACCAGGTCTGATGTAGAAGCGCTCAGAAACATCCTTACGGACGAACATCCCTGGGATAACATCCGCTCCTATAAAAATGCTGTCGTGACTCTTACTAAAGCCATCGATGAAGAGAAGAAAGAAGTGAAGAAAGAAATCGAAGAGGCCTACCATGCTGCGTTTACACAACTACGGCAGGAAGAGGAGCGCCGCGGACTGAAGACGTCAGTACTGCCCGATGAGGACGCAACCATCCATGTGCAATCGCAGGGCGACAGCATTGCCTTGCTCAAACTACATGTGGGAGCGGTGAACACATTTATCAGTAAGCAGACGCTGGCCATCGTAAAAGCCGCCAGCAAGCCAGTCGTTAAGAAGGACGAGAACGGTGGCGAAGGCGAAAAAGATAAACCTGAAGTCAGTGAACCCGAAGTGTTGCACTTACCGGTGAACCGCCTCATCTCCACCGCCGAGCAGGTGGACAATTATTTGGCCGAGTTACGCTCTGCCATGATGAAGAAAATCGAGCAGAACAAGACCATCATCATCCAATAACCTCGCTGATCAATGGAAACAACAAAGATAAAGCGTTTCGCGACAACCGCAAGGATTAAACTCACACAGGGCGTACTGCTTAAGCTGCAGCAGACGGGATTTGACACACGGGGCAATATCACCGATGAGCCCGTACTTCTGCAGGGTGGAACGATGTTCCGTGGCCGACCCATCAGCGACGAGAGCTTTTATTACCGTTGGCAGTCGCTCAAGGGCGACATAGAGCGCTACGGCGTGCGCGAGGTGTGCGAGCGCGTGGCCTACACCTGGTTCAACCGACTGGCTGCCATCCGCATCCTCGCCAAGAACGGCCTTATAGATCCGGTCATCGAGTATGCCGACCATGAAATGCGCATCCCGCAGATTGTCGCCGACGCGCGGCGCGGCATGAACATTCCGCCCATGAGCGATTACGACAAGCTGCGCTGGAGCCATGTCGCTGGCAATGCAGCCGAGCGTGATGCCCAGTTCCTGCTGCTCATCACTGCCTATTGCCATAGCAATCCCATCATTTATCGTTGCTTCGGAGGCATGCAGGACTACAGTGAACTTCTTCTTCCTGACAATATCCTCGCAAAAGGCGAGTTTGTCGATATGCTCAACGATGCAGAAGCAATCAGTGACGACGATTACCGCTCGCCGGAACTTATCGGATGGCTCTATCAGTTCTACATCAGCGATCGCAAGAGTGAGGTGCTTGCAGCATTCAAGAAAGGTGTAAAGGCTGAGGCAAGCGACATTCCTGCTGCTACACAGATTTTCACGCCCAACTGGATCGTGAAATACATGGTGCAGAACACTGTGGGGCGCATCTACCTGGACAACCATCCCGAGGCCACAGAGCATTTCAAGCCCCGTTGGAAGTACCTCGTGGAGCCAGTACAACCCACTCCCGATGAAGCCATGTACAAGTTCAAGGAACTGCCTGAACTTTCAATGGCTGACCTCGCCTGCGGTTCAGGCCACATCCTCACCGAATGCTTCGATTTGCTGTTTGACCTCTATGACTATGAGGACTACAGCACGCGCGAGGCAGTGGAGAACATCTTCACCCACAACCTCACGGGCATAGATATCGACACTCGAGCCAAGCAGCTCGCTACTTTCGCACTGATGCTCAAAGCATGTCAGCGCGACCGATCCTTTGCTGATGCGCATGTCATGCCTCGAGTACTCGACATGCCTAATGTTGATTGCTATACATGGAAAGACCTGGGTGGCCACATGATGTGTGCACTGAAAGCTCAATTGCCATCGGACAAAGTCAATCAGGAGCTTGTTGAAGCATTTAAGTTGATGGAGCAAGCCCACAACCTGGGTTCAATCATGAAGTTCGATGTTTCACCTGAAACACGAGATTTCATCAAAGAATGCTTGCATCAACAATCCATCCAACATCAGATCGAGGATAAATTTGCTGATCTTTTCCATGGCTTTGAAATCATCCTGACTCTTACTGAAAAGTATTCCGCACTTGTGATGAACCCGCCGTATATGGGGGCTAGCAACATGAATACACAGCTATCGGACTATGTCAAGAAAAACTACCCGGATGGTAAAGCAGACTTAATGACTGTCTTCATGATTCAAGCAAAGGATTTACTTCTGTCAAATGGTTATTGGGGAATGATTAATCTGCCATCATGGATGTTCCTGGCATCTTTTGAGGATTTGCGTCTTCAAATAGTCCAAAACCAACAAATAATAGGATTATTGCAAAATGGCCGAGGCGTCTTTGGCGCTGATTTTGGCTCTGTTACCTTTGTGGTTCAGAATTCTAAGCCATATATGAAGGGTGAATATAGAAGACTTTTTGAGCGCCATGTTCAAGTTAGAAATGTTGAAACGATTCACCAACTATTTTTGAATAAATCTTATGGTTTATATTGGGCTGACCAAAAAGCGTTTTTAAATATCAATGGTTGTCCAATTGGCTATTGGCTTTCAGAACAAGCATTGGCAGCTTTTTCTGGCAAAACAATGGGAAATATATCCCAATCCGCCGAAGGCATTAAGACAGGTAACAATGAAAGGTTTATAAGGTTCTGGTTTGAAGTAGCTAGTGACGATATTTCTATTTGTGAGCCATCATATATTAATAAAAAATGGGACTTAATTCATAAAGGAGGCGAACGTCACAAATGGTATGGAAACATTAACAATGTTGTTTTGTGGGAAAATGATGGTCAAGTAATAAGAAGTATGCCTAATTCTGGCATTCAAGGCTCTTTTACGTTCGACAAAGAAGGTTTCACATGGAGTGATATTACATCTGGTGGTATGTCATTCAGACTTAAACCTTTGAATCACAAAATAGACAGTAAGGGGCCAACTGGCATTTGCATTGATCATAATGATTTATTCTACGTATTGGCATTGCTAAACTCAAAAGTCATCCAATATTTCTCAAATGTTTTGAATCCAACTATTAGTTTTAAAGTTGGTAACATGAGAAGTTTGCCTTTCATAAAATGCAATGAAATATTTGATCAAGTAGAATCAAAATCACGACAGAATGTCGCTATATCTCGGGAAGATTGGGACGCACATGAAACATCTTGGGACTTCAAAACCAATGAGCTGATTTCTTTATTAAAACGAGGACTAGGTACTATCACTACTTCATGGGGTGGATCAAATCCTTCATCTAGTGCATACCTGAATTTACTCTATGAAGAATATAAAGCTAAATGGAACGAAAAGTTCAGCCTGATTCATACCAACGAGGAGGAACTCAACCGACAGTTCATTGACATCTATGGGCTGCAGGACGAGCTCACGCCCGACGTTCCGATGAACGAGGTAACCATCCTGCAACAGGGTGAGATCTCGATTGAGAATAATGAAATAGTCTGGCATGATGACGTTATCATGAAGCAGTTCATCAGCTATGCTGTGGGCTGCATGATGGGCCGCTACAGCATCGACAAGCCCGGGCTGATTCTCGCCAATCAGGGAGACGGCTTGAAGGAGTATGAGGCACTGGTGCCCAACTCCCGCTTCGAGGTTGATGATGACGGCATCATACCGTTGCTTCCTGCCGACTGTGGCTTCCCCGACAACGCAAGGGCCCGCATCATCGACTTCCTGAAAACCGTCTTTGGCAACGAGACGCTGAGCCAGAACCTTAACTTTGTGGAGCAATGCCTGGGCAAGACACTGGAGCAGTACTTGATTAAGGACTTCTGGAAAGACCATAAGAGTCGCTACCAGAACCGACCTATATACTGGCTGTTCCGCAGCAAGCGAGGCGCCTTCCAGTGCGTCGTCTATATGCACCGCATGACACAATGGACTGCCGACCAGGTACGCCACAAGTACCTGCTGCCATACATCGACAACCTGCGTAACCGCTTACAGCAGGCCCTTGATGCCCGTAAGCAGAGTACAGCCGACAAACTTCGCAAGGCCATAGACGAGTGCGAGGAATATCAGGAGCGTCTTAAGGTCGTGGCCGACCGGCAGATTGCCTTCGACCTCGACGATGGTGTGGCCAAGAACTATGACCTTTTTGGTGACGTTTTAGCAAAAATATAATAAAAAGAATTATGATCGAAGACAAAATATACCGTTATTTCGAGCGCAACCAACGGCTGAGGGTGCTCTTCGTGTTCGATGCCATGCACCAGCTGGAGAGTGACCTCCAGCAGATTGCTTGGCGCGAAGGCTATCAGCTGGTTATCGCCCGCGAGCCATCGTTCCGTGTGAAATATGACATTCAGCACCAATGGAAAGACAAAAAGATTATTCTCTATCTCACCTGCCCAGAGCCAAGAAATGCTGAATCACGTGAGGCTTTCCCGCTCATGGGTGAGATGATGGCCAACGCTGTGCTCCAACTCGACGATGCCGCAGAATACATGCAAGAACACGGCCTGGCCGAAGAACACAGGTCAACTATAGAGACCTACATCCCGATGCTCAACATAGGTGGCGTAGGAAGAATCATCGCACCCTTCCTCGCCGAGCACCAGTTCAGCGAAGATCTGGCTCAACGGGCAATCATCTCATTCTATCTGAACAGCAGCGAGATGCTCTCGTGGGAAGATATCGCTATTGCTCTAATCGCCATGGCAATCGATGGCAAGGAGTCACAACGCAATCGGGTATTCTCTGGCCTGAAGCGCTGCCTCCCAGCCAAGGAAGGCTTGAACTCATGGTTGCAGAGCAACACTGGCCAGTGCTATGATGACAATGATCTGTTGCGCATGCGCAAGGTAGCACAGAGTATCAAGTACAATGTACTCACTGTGCATCTGCTGGAATCAGATAAGGATGACTACCGACGTTTCAAGGTACACAGCGTACTGGCAAACAAAACTATGCTGACACTGCTGGAGCATGGACTGCGGCACGCCAAATACGGTAAAGACTTTGTTACAGCCTTTACCGCTTTGAGCGAGGAGATCGATGAGGAGAAAATCTTTGCCTGCTATGGTACAAGTGCCAACTATAACTATGTCACTGCCCGCATGTGTCTGCCAATGATGAAACATATCATTGAGGGACAACTGAAAAAGAAACCAGATGCGGTAGTAAGGTTCACTCCAGAGCAGCGATGGATGCCCCTTATCGGTGACGATGTGGCCCATGCCATCAACATGATGCGGCTTATCGCTCGCTTCTATCTGGCTGCTGATGCCGTGTCGGCGCTGTCGCTGCCCAGCACAGCTAACGACTATGTGACATTCTATGCCAACGAATTCCAGAAGGTGGACTTCGCTTATCGTAAGGCCATCGAAGCCGCTGTTCTCACAGAGCAGGACAATGCCCTGTCTGTGCGCGAATCGCTACTGCTTGCAAGAGAAGAGATGAACCGGGAATACGCACAGCTGTGTAACGACTTCAACCAGAAATGGATGAATACACTGCTGCGTGATGGCGGTGTAGAGGTGCTCCATCAAGAGGACTTCTATAACCAGTGCATCAAGCCGGAAACCGTCAAAACTGCAGTGGTTGTGGTAGACGGACTTCGCTATGAGGTGGGCATGGAAATCATGCGTCGCCTGTTTGAGGAAAAACACGATGTGAACATCCGCCCCGCTGTGGCCATGTTGCCAACAGAGACGAAATATTGCAAAACAGCTTTACTTCCACATGAGCATCTTAAACTCGCAGTGGACAAAATGGAGGTGGATGGCAAGGTGCTCGTATCAACCGAGCAACGCCAACAGCAGGTACGCAAATATGTGCCCGATGCTAACTGCTTCACTTTTAAAGATGTGAGCAACGCGCAACGGGACACGAACCGGCAACGATTCAAATCGAGGCTTGTGTATGTGTTCTATGACAACATTGATGAGAGCGGACACAAGTATGACTCGTCGAGGGCGGTCACCAAAGCTTGCAGCGACGCCGTCACTGAGATTGCCAAACTTGTGAAGAGCATTCATGTGTCATTCAACGTGACAAAAGTCTTTATCACCTCCGACCATGGTTTCCTCTTCAACGACCACAAGTTTGAGGAGAAAGACCTGCAGAAAATCAACGATGAGTGTATTGAGCGAACCAGCCGATACTATCTCACCCATAAAGAAGCTCAAGAAACAAACATTACGAAGTTCCCGCTGAACAAAGTCAGTGCAATAGAAGCTGATGAATCTATTTGGGTGGCTGTACCCTTCGGTACCAACAGGCTGTCTTCGAACGGGCGTTACAACTATGCACATGGAGGCGCATCGTTGCAGGAGATGGTAATACCGATCATTGAGAGCCATATTCGTGAGGAGTCTATAGAAACATTACCGCGTGTGGATATAGAGTTCGTAGGAACAAACTTTTCCATTGTGTCGAGCATGCTGCACTTTACGATAATCCAGAAGCAGGCCGTTTCGGCCGATGTCAAACCCCGTACCGTTAAATGCGCCTTGTGGGACAAGGACAAGATGGTATCGGACGAGAAAAGCGTGGAGATCAACAGCATTGAGCCCGAAC
>Ga0247610_10007459_pt1 | contig 11228 bp, 9 predicted proteins | sample 174DNAGHGhighgp2_FD_193483 | JGI IMG/M metagenome (GOLD analysis project Ga0247610, IMG submission 193483) | Sheep rumen microbial communities from Palmerston North, Manawatu-Wanganui, New Zealand - 1742 DNA GHGhigh gp2 | ecosystem: Host-associated > Mammals > Digestive system > Stomach > Rumen ...
CGCCCAAGGCGACCAGGGACTTTTCTTCTGGTCTGTCTGTCTGCAGATGTTGTTAATATCGGTGGTGTTCATCAACGGCGTCATGGAGGCACTCTTTGCCATTGGCGGTGTCATGGTGGGCGAGCACGACCTGCAGGGCTTCTCGCTGTTGTCACGGCGAGCATTACTGACGGTCAGCGTGCTGGTATCTTTGCTGATTGTCTTGATGTGGATACCCGATGCCGTGGCTTTCATGTTTGGCGTGAAGACAGCACAGGAGGCGGTTGCTGTCAACCATGTGCTGCGCATCTTCTCACTCCTGTTCCTGCCCTTTGCACTCACACTGACGCTGGTGGCTGTCTATCAGGTGCTCGAACGAATGGTGCTCAGTGTCGTCATCGTCGTCGGACAGCTGGCCGTGCTGGTGCTCACAGCAGCATTCTTCTCCCACAATGCCCCTGACTATATATGGTATGGCTTTCCTTTGGCAGGCTTTGCGTTTCTTGGCGCACAGCTGCTCTATTCATACGTCACCAGCCGCCGTCAGGGCTGCCGCATCTCTGGTCTTACGCTGATACCCTATAGCGAAGGCGGACATGCACTCGACTGCTCCGTTCCATACGATGCCGACCAGGTGTCTGACGCCCTCGGGCAGATTGCGGCGTTCTTTGAAACGACAGGGGTTGACCCCCATACGGCCTTCGACCTGAACCTCTGTTTAGAGGAGCTGATGACTAACATTGCCGAGCACTCCACGGGGCACGTCATTCATCATTCTTTCGATGTGCATGTCTTCGTCCGCGACCAGCATGTCCGTGTGGCCCTAAAGGATGGCGGACGCCCGTTCGACCCCGTTAAGGCCGGGCGTGCTGCCAATACCGAGCTGACGGATGGCGACATTCCCAATCTGGGGTTGCGCATAGCTGCCAACATCGTCACCGACATCTCATATAAATATATGTATGGACTGAATATCGTATTAATTAAAATATAGAAGCGTTATGATTTTGTTGAGTTTTGACACTGAGGAGTTTGACGTTCCTCGTGAGCATGGCGTAGACTTCTCGCTGGAACAGGGGATGGCCGTCTCGAAGGTCGGCACTAACCGCATCCTCGATGTATTGAAGAAAAATCAGGTGAAAGCCACATTCTTCTGTACGGGCAACTTCGCGGAGAATGCACCTGAAGTGATGCAGCGCATCATGGACGAGGGGCACGAAGTGGCCTGCCATGGCGTAGACCACTGGCAGCCAAAGGAAACCGACTTCGTCCGTTCTAAGGAGATTGTGGAGCGCTGCACGGGCCGCACCGTCTATGGCTACCGCCAGCCTCGCATGTTCCCTGTGGTAGAGTCAGAAATCAAGCGGGCGGGCTATCTGTACAACTCGTCGCTGAATCCTGCCTTTATTCCTGGCCGTTACATGCATCTGACCGCCCCCCGCACACCCTTCATGAAAGACGGCGTGCTGCAGATCCCGGCCTCTGTCACGCCACTCATCCGATTCCCGCTGTTCTGGCTGTCACTCCATAACCTGCCCGAAGGGTTATACCACTGGATGGTGCGCCGCACGCTGAAGACGGACGGTCATTTCGTCACCTACTTCCATCCCTGGGAGTTCTTCGAACTCAAGGAGCATCCTGAGTTCAAGATGCCGTTCATCATCAGGAACCATAGTGGACAGCAGATGTGTGAGCGTCTGGACCGGCTCGTCAAGATGCTGAAGAAAGACGGCCATCAGTTTATCACCTATACCGAGTTCGTAGAAGTGAAAAGTGAAAAGTGAAAAATGATGATTAGACTTGCTACCGTATCGCCTTGCTATAATGAAGAGGCCGTGCTTCGTCACTCCGTAGACCGGCTGACGGAGCTTTTCAACCGTATGATTGCAGAAGGACTCATCTCCAAGGATTCCATGATGGTATTCGTCAATGACGGCAGTCGTGACCGCACCTGGGAGATCATCCGTGAGCTGCATGGTGAGAACCAGTTCGTGAGAGGCATCAACATGTCGAGAAACGTGGGTCATCAGAATGCCATCATGGCCGGTATGATGACTGCACGCGAATGGGCCGATGCCGTTATCACCATCGATGCCGACTTACAGGATGACATCGAGTGCATCCCCAAGATGGTTAGGAAGTTTGAGGAAGGCTCAGACATTGTCTATGGTGTGAAGGTGTCACGCGAGGGCGACTCTTTCATGAAGCGTACCACTGCCCAGGCATTCTATAAGATTCAGAGTTCAATGGGCGTGGAGAGTGTCTACAACCATGCGGACTTCCGCTTGATGAGCCGTCGTGCGTTAGACATGCTCAGCACCTACAAGGAGCACAACCTCTACCTGCGCGGACTGATTCCGCTCATTGGTCTTCCTTCAACCACTGTCGACGATGTCATCAGCGAGCGCTTTGCCGGACAGTCGAAGTACACCCTCAAAAAGATGTTGCATTTGGCCTTTGCCGGTATCACGGCATTTAGCGTTCGCCCGATGCATGCCATCTTCCACATCGGTGCACTCTTCTTAATCATATCTTTCTGTATAGGTATCTATGTGGCCTATTCTATCATTACCGGCCATGCCGTCTTGGGATGGGCATCACTGATCCTGTCTATCTGGCTGGTAGGAGGTTTCATCATTCTCTCCATCGGTATAGCAGGCATGTACATCGGTAATATCTACAACGAGGTCAAGCAACGTCCGCTGTATCACATTCAGGAAGTGTTATAGATTGAAGATTGAGCCGCCTAATGCCCTATAGAGGTTGATGACAGATTCTACTAAGTCGTAGCGGTTGTCAAGTAGTGAGAGCCGTGCTTCGAGCAGCGACTGACGGGCGAGGAGAACTTGCAGGAAGTTCACCTCGCTCTCGTATTTCATGCGCGTCTCGGTGACCTGCAGGACATGCTGGAGTTTCTCCAATTGCTGTTCATTGAGAGCAATGGTTCTGCGGGCATGATGCTGCCCTGCAAGAATATCGTTCACCTCCTTGCTGGCATCGACGAGGGTCTGGTGGAAGGCCACCTGCGCCTCTTCCTGTTCAGCCTTGGCTTTCTTCAGGTCTGCCTTCAGCCTTCCCTGGGCAAAGACGGGCATGGTGAGCGAGCCGAAGACACGCGTCAACAACCCTGTCAGCGTACCGTCGTTTTCGGCACCGTAGCCAAATCCTACCTGTCCGCCAATGGTGAGCGAGGGATAGAAGGCGGCACGCGCCACATTGGTGAGGTAGTAGGCACTCTTCAGGGCTGCCTCGGCCTGACGCACATCAGGACGGTTGGCGAGTACACGCAGTGGCAAACTGTCCACCACGTTCAACTGCCCTATCGATGTCTGGAAATCGCTGCGCACGATGTGGCCGCCATATCGTCCTAACACGGCGCAAAGGGCATGTTCGCTCTGCAGCACCTGCATCTGCAGCTCCTCCAACTTCTTCTCCGCTTCCAGACGGCTGGCCTCAGCCTGAGCCACCTCGTCGCTGGTGGCCTCGCCAACAGCCATCAGGGCTTTTTGTACACGTATGCTCTCCTCCCAGCTTTCAAGAATGGCCCGTGTGTTAATGCTATCGACGCGCGCTTCAATCTGCTCTATGACAGCCTCAATCTCATGGTCGTCACCCGGTCGCTCGTCCCAGTGCTTCAGCTTGATAATCAGCAAACCCGTGTTGCTGCCGTCGCCGCCCAGAATGCTCCAGCCCGCAATAGAAGCTACGGATTCTATCTCGTCGATACCCTCTATGGCCTGGCTTACCTTGAGTACCGTCTTCTTGGTCTGCTCCAGGGTAGAACCGGCAGGCGTGGTAATCTCCACAAACACATTGCCGGTATCCTCGTCAGGTATCAGGCTCGTAGGAATCATCCGCAGCATCGTCACCCCAAGGATGATGGCACCAGCGGTGAGACCTGCGGCCACCCACTTATGGCGCATGAAGCCACCCAGGGCACAGAGATATTTCTCGGTTAGCGTGGCCAAGGCGGCATTGAAGGCAGTGAAGAATTTAGAGGTGAGAGGTGAGAGGTGAGTGGTGAGAGAAGTATCTTTGGGACGCATCAGCAGGGCACAGAGTGCCGGCGACAGTGTCAGCGCATTGAGGGTGGAGATGGCGACGGCGACGGCCATCGTCAGTCCGAACTGCTTATAATAGGTGCCGCTTATGCCGCTCATGAACGAGGTGGGGATGAACACGCACATGAAGACAATGGTGGTGGTGATGACAGCCACGCCAATATTGTTCATCGCGCCTATGGCTGCCTGATAAGGCTGCCGGACGCCTCGCTCAAACTCACTCTGAACGGCCTCAACCACCACAATGGCATCATCGACCACGGTGCCGATGACCAGCACAAGAGCAAACAGCGTGATGAGGTTCAGCGAGAAGCCTGCCACATAGAGGAAAGCAAAAGTGCCGACGAGCGACACGATGATGGCTATGGTAGGAATCAGCGTGGAACGGCCGCTTTGGATGAAGAGCAGCACGATGAGTACCACGAGGATGATGGCCTCCCTTCAGCCACACGGTTCTTGACCATCACGACGGCCATGTCAGGATCAATACCCGACTTGAAGACAACGGAGATATAGGCACTGCCACTGCTGGTGGAGTTGGAACTGATATAGTCGATGCCGTCAACCCCGTTGATGGCCTCCTCAATAGGCACAATGACACTCTTCTGCACGGTATCGGCACTGGCACCCGTATAGTCGGCACTCACCTCGACGACAGGGGCGCAATGTCAGGGAACTGCTCTACTGGCAGATTTGCAAATCCAATAAAACCCACCAGCATGATCACCACGGCGAGTGCTATCGACAGAATCGGACGGTCTATGAAAAACTTACTCTTCATTCTACACTCCTAACTCCTAACTTCTAACTTCGACCATCTTCATGAAGTACAGATAGGTCATCTGCTCCAACACTGAGATGCGATAGGTTTCACCCTACATTGGGTATGTTTCGTCTTATCCAAAGCTTGAATATGGGGTCATTGAATGTGATGACTGTTCCATCGACATCTATCAGGTCCTTCTTAATGAGGGACTTCTTGATGCCTTGTACATTGGCCGAACTTTCCAGCCGGTACTTGCGTATCACATCCTTCTTCCCGAAGCCGCTGTCAACACCATTGGCTACGGCTCTCAACAAATTCAGTTGCAGTTCCGTCAGTCCTTCCACCTCTCTCTGGAAGAAAACCTTGTTTTGCTCCAGCAACTCATCGATGGCAGCATCGAGCATTTTGTCTTCCACAACAGGCTTGGCCTTATACCATACTATCCAGGAAAGGTGCTGGACGTATGACGAGAGGTTTTCCGTTATCCGGCAAATCTTATCGGCCTGTTCCTCAGAAATGGTCTTGCTGGTTTCTTGGAACTTACATTTTACTAAAATATCTTTTACTAAAAAGCAATTATTCACCCTATCCACGCTCCACCATGAGGTATTTCGTGCCGGCCATGGTGTGCTTGCTCTGGAAGTTGAAGTTGTTGCGGTTCAGGGTGTTGCCAATCTTCTCCGGACTGGCACTCTTCAGTGTTGCCTTGCCGTATTTGCGCTGCAGGCGGTCGAGGACCTCGGCCGTTGACCACCAGTGGCCTGGCTCGTTGCCCTCCGGCTTGCGGAACATGTCGGCCACCATCTCGGCCAGCGAGTCGATGCGCTGGAAAGGCTCGTTCTCCTCTATCAGACGGCTTATTTGGTCGTCGCTGAGCCAGTACTGCTGTCCCTCGGCCACCTCCTGCTTCAGCTGGGCGTAGAGCTGGCGGTGGTCCAGGGTGTCCTCGAAGTCGATGACGTCGGTCACCTCCACGCAGACGAAGCGGCGCGAGCCGGTGGGGTCGGTGAGGGGTTTTTGTTGGTTGGTGGTGCCTATGAACGAGGCGTAGCGTCGGTACTGCTTGTAGGCCTTGCCGTAGGGTGGGCGGAACTTCACGTCGGCCGTCGACAGCAGGTATTTCAGGAGCACCTGCTGGCGGGCGGTGGTCTTGTCGAACTCGTCGATGTTGATGAGCGCAAACGAGGTGAGGCCGAGGTTCAGGTCGGTCTCGTTCTTGAAGTTGATACGGTCGTTGTAGTAGTCGCGCAGCTCCTTGGGCAGCAGGATACGGCAGAAGCTGGACTTGCCGCAGCCCTGACGGCCTATGAGCAGCGGCACCAGGGCATTACCCGTCAGCGACTGCTTGCCCTGCCAGTGGGCCACCATGCCGAGCAGCCATGTGTGGAGGTACAGCTGCCAGTGGGGCTGGCTGTTGGGCACCCTTGCTGCCAGGGCGGCCACGCGGTCCTGTCCGTCCCATGCCGGCAGATGGTCGAGCCAGTCGTTCACTGGGTCGTACTTCTGTATGCGGGGCGACTCAATGAAGCGTGCAATATCCCTGTCCCACGACTTCAGTCCCAGTTCCTTGGCTCGCATCGTCATCTCGTTGCGTGCCTCGTCGTCCAGGTCGGCAAAGTCGTCGTCCTCGCCGTTGTTCAGTCGGTATTGTGCCACGCCGGTCATCACGTTCTTGCGCATCTCGTAGTGGGTGTGCAGGAAGATGTCGGTCTTCATCATCAGCAGCGTGTCCTCAGGCACGCTCTTCAGCGGCTTCACCTTGTGGCGCCTGGCCCAGTCCTCCATGTCCTGCACGGCATAGACATTGGCGAAGGTGGTCTCCACCAGCAGGCGGTCGTGGTTCAGCACGGGGTGCAGCAGCGTGAACTTCAGGCCTATCTCCTGCGGGATGCCCTCCGTCAGACAGTGCTGGGCCACCCGCATCACCAGCTCGGCCTCGCGTTCCTCGTCGGGCAGCTCGAAGTAGTGTCCCAGCACGTCGGCCAGCACAAACTGGTAGTTGAGTATCCATGTGCGCTTCACCGTACGGCCCGGCATCAGGTAGTCGTTGGCCGCCGCCCTGTCTGCTGTCACTGCCGTCGTGGCGTTTTCCGATGCACCGGCTGCCGTCTGGTCGCCCTCCGTCAGGTCTATATAGAAAGGTACAGCGTGCTCACGGTATTTCAGGTCAGGGTCGGCACTGATGTACACCGTCCTGGCTATCAGCGGCTTCAGGGCGTCGAGCGTCAGGTCGAGTTGGGCGCTGTAAGCCTGGCGTGCCGTATGGTAGAGCTGTTTGTGGAAGCGCTCCACCTGCTCCTCGTCCTGTGGCACGCCGCCGCCGTTGTCTGGCAGCCGTTCGCCGCGGCACACCACCTTCACCGAGCGGCCCGATGCGCCGAGGAACGCCAGCAGCGTCTGGGGCAGACGGGCGGCCTTGTTGCGCAGGGCGATGGCCTCGTCGTACGACGACAGGTTGCTGGCCTCCAGCACCAGCAGACCGTTGTAGGTCTTCACCGTCTGCTGCTCCTTCTGCTTCACCAGCTCAGCCGCGAAGCACAGCCTGGGCAGCGTCATCTTGAAGTCGACGTCAGAGACGAACTGTCCGTCGTCCGTCTTCTTGGCGTGCATCAGGTGCCACACCTCGCGCAATTGTCTCACTTCGGCCAGATAGGCTCCTTCAGCCATCTGCCGCACCACCGCCTTCAGGTCTTCCCTCACCAGCGTCTCCTTGTTTCCCTTACGTTTGAATACTGAGATTTTCATAGTCATCATTTTAGGTTGATTATTCATGTTTCGGCGTGCAAAGATACAACAAATTCGCCGTATTTGCAAGTAGCTCCCTGCGAATAGCCATCTGTCATCTGTCATGTTTTACGTTAATCGGCTCATTACCAGATGGTTAGTATGCAAAAATTAGGATTCTTACTGTCATATACTGTCATGCTTTGCCCGAAATCCCGACTTCTCGCGGAAAATCCCGGCCTCTCGCGAAAAAATCCAAGCCTCTCACGGGAAAATCCAAGCCTCTCACGGAAAAAAGCAGGCCTCTCACCCTCGCCATCGGCGACATGACAGTATATGACAGTATGATTTCGGCTTAACCTTCTGTAAACCAAAATTATAACCTAGAAATATGACAGATGACAGTATGTTTCTGCTCTTTCAAAAAATTATTTCCGGATTATCACCGTCTCAATGCCGCCGTCGGTCATCGTCTGGCGGACGATGGTCAGGCCTCGGCGTGGCGATGGCAGCCGGACGCCTGACGGCGAGAAGAAATGAGGCGAGCGGGCGGCGGCATCGGACGGTGCTACGGCTATGGCGGTAGGGGCGTTGGCATAGCCTGTCACACCCTTGCCCACTTCTACCATGAGCGTGGCACCGGCCCCCGTCTGCTGGTTGCCTACGACCGACGGCACCAGACTGGCGTCGAAGGCAGCGTAGGTGTAATACTGGCTGGGCACGAAGTAGTCGATGATGCCCGACTGCTGTTTCAAGTCGTCCTGTCCGTGACAGCCGGTGAGCTGCAGGTTATAGTCGGCGTAGCCCTTCTTGGGGTCTGTATAGTCCTTGGTGGCTGTGACGCCATCGCCGAACCAGCAGTTCTCGGCAAAGATGTTCGACTTGTAGCCGTAGCCTATGCTGTAGTGGCAGCCGGTGTTGGTATAGTAGCAGTTCACGATGTGTACCTTGCCGAAGCGTACCCGCGGACAGCGCTCCATGCAGCCCTCGTCCCACCAGCAGTTGGCAAAGGTGGTGTTCAGGTGGCCTTCACTCTCGGTGGCCTTGTCGCTGGAGCCCCATGTGTTGCAGAAGCGGTGGTCGTCGGCCCCGCCACTGCCCCCTTCCTGAGGTGCAATCCTGTAGACGAAGCGGCACCAGCTGACGCAGATATAGTCTGACTCGTGGTTGCAGTCGAAGCTGCTGTCAACGCCGTCGCCGATGGTGCAGTGGTCTACCCAGATGCGCCTGACGCCCTGGAAGAGCAGCGCGTCGTCGCCGTCCACATCGTAGGCTCCGGCCCCCTGGATGGTCAGGTTGCGCAGGATGATGTTCTCAGAGTCGGCCCCGCTGCCGCTTGAGAATTTCATGATGCCGCTATTCTTCTTCGTGCGGTCGTTGCTGAAGATGCGTGAGCCGGGCAGTCCGAGGATGGTTTTGTTCTTCACGTGCCACGTGTGCATCTTCTTGAACTCCACCTGTCCTTTGACATAGATGATCATCGGCACGTCGCGCTCGCCCGAGGTGCCCTTCTTGTTGATGGCAGCATCCAGTTCGTCTTCTGTGGTCACCACCACCTCTTCGCCGCCTTCGCCGCCGGTCACCTCGAAACCAGGCTGGGCGCCCCATCCTATGGGCTTGTTTTGGTCATAGGTGCTTAGCGGCTGCTGGCAGTATGCGCTGACAGACAGGGTGAGGAGGGCTGCCAGCAGCAGTTTATGGGAATGAGAGAGTTTTGTCATGAGATGATTCATAGTGTGGGCTGTGTGTTATTTGTTAAGCAACTCTTCAATGATTTCCTGGCAGTGGCCGGGCATGACGATGTGGTGGTTGCCGATGGGACAGGTCAGGAAATAGCGGGTGGTGAGCGTCCTGTCATCAAGGCGTATCACCTGCTGTGTGCGGCAGAGGTCGGGCTTGGCCTCGTTGCGCAGCAGGGTGCCTTCGGCAATGAAGTGGCGAGAGAGGTCGCCCGCCATCTTGAAGATGGTGACAGGTCCCTCCTTCATGTAGCCGCGGATGCCCACGCCGATGCCCGATTCGAAGTGGGTGTCCAGTTCATAGCGCTCCACCATGTTGAGGGGAATGGTGCAGTGGGCAAAGACCATCTCGCCCGTCTCAGGGTTGATGCTGGCGGGGTTGGCCTGGAAGCCGGAGACACCCAGCAGCGAGCGTACCACCATCATCGAGAGCATGGCGGGCACGTCGCCTTCGCAGCCTGCCACGTAGCCGTCGGCATTCAGTCGGGCCAGTGCCATGCAGCCCGTGTTCCTAACCGTTGTCAGCAGGTCGAAGCAGCGCAGGGTGAAGCCCTGCAAGCGGTGCCGGGCCATGATGGCCGTCAGTGCTTCGTAGATTTTCTCGCTGTCCGTTATCTCGTCGAGCAGTTCCTGCATGGGGATATCCACCAGTTCTATGCCCAGCACATCCTTCACCCTCGCCTTGTCGGCATCGCTGGCGATGAGCCAGTCGGAGGGCTTGCCGATGATGCCGAGCCGTGTGCCGCAGAGGGTCTGTCTGGCCTCCTCCGCCTTTTTCAGCACATGGATGCGGTGGGCTATATAGTCGCTGCTGCCGTGGATAATCTCGCCGCCGATGTTGTGCTGACGCAGGTACGACAGAATCTCCATCGAGGCGGCGAGCGAATTGCTCTTGCCCGACGTGAGCAGGTAGAACGGCCGGCGGCTCTTGGCCTGCAGTTCAGGCAGCAGCCGGCGGAAGATGCCCTCCGTGCCCCCTGTGCGGACATAGATGAGGTTCAGGCCGTGACTGCCGTAGTCGCTGTAGTCGCCGCCTTTCAGTTCGTACGCTATGCCAAGGCTCGCCAGGAATGCCTGGGTGACGGCCCCTACCGCCTTCTCGTCGTGAAGCTCGGATGTGAGCGTATAAATAGCAGTTGTCTGTTTCATGTGTTCTTTGTTATTTGTTGTCGGTTAGTCATTGCTGCGGAATTTCCGTTCTTGTACTGTTCAGCTCATGGCATATTTCTTCAGCCATTCCGTTCAGGGCCACGCAGTCGGCCCGGCTGATGTGCCGCTTACCGCCATCGTAGGGCCAGGGACTCAGAATGAGCAGCCGCCCGGCAGCACACGCATCGAAGAGGTTGTCGGCAGGCTTGTAGTAGTCGCGGAAGCCATTGTCAGTCAAGAGAATGAAGGGGTGCTGTTCCTGTAGTAGCACCTGCATCACCTGTTTCTCATCGGGCGAGATGAAGGGCGACACCATCACTACCCCTTTGCGCGCCTTCAGCACACAGCCGTTCTTGTAGTTGCGCAGCTCCTGATTGTCACCGTGCCAGGCTTTCTCCACCATCGTATGCCTGACATGTACCGGGGCGTAGGCATCCGCCATCAGGAGTGCTATGTTGCCCACGCCGTCATACGTGCGCCCCCCAATCTCCACGTCCTTCTGTACGCGGAAGAAACCGGGCCTGAGGCGCTTGGTAGCCAGCCGCTGCGGGTTCATGTCGATATAGCGAATCGTGGTTTGAAGCTGCGAGTAGCGGGCCATCGGGCGGATGAAGGGCATCTCCCTGAAAAGCGGCTCCAGCCGGTAATAGGCCTCGTCGCCTATCTGGCCGCGCAGGGCGGCGGCTGTGTCCTCTAAGCGGCGGCTCTCTTCTTTGAGTTTCTCCCGAATGGTATTCGGGGTAATGAAAGAAGGGGCGGGCAATGAGCAGGCACGCCCCAGCTTCTTGGCGGCCTGCCAGAAGCCTCTCA
>Ga0247610_10007461_pt1 | contig 11227 bp, 10 predicted proteins | sample 174DNAGHGhighgp2_FD_193483 | JGI IMG/M metagenome (GOLD analysis project Ga0247610, IMG submission 193483) | Sheep rumen microbial communities from Palmerston North, Manawatu-Wanganui, New Zealand - 1742 DNA GHGhigh gp2 | ecosystem: Host-associated > Mammals > Digestive system > Stomach > Rumen...
AAACCCCTGACGGTCTGTCATGGCAAAGACGTAGAACTCCTCAAAGGGGGTCTCTGCCGTGATGTCGGTAAGGTTGATAGCCTCTTTGGCACCAAGCGACGACAGCAACTGCGTTGCGGCCTTATGCGCCTCTGTGGGACTTACTGGTTTCGCTACGGTATTGAACGACAGTAGCATCGACAATGCCAAGGTGATTAATGCTTTTCTTGATTTCATCTGTTTCTGTTTTTTCTATGGCATACAAGCGTATGCTCATATTGTTCTTTTATTGTATGATGATTATCTTTTTTGCATCGCCTTTTGTGGCTGTCACTCTCACGTCATCGTTGTTGTTTGAACTTCAGACTCTTCGGTCTCAATCCTGTCTGAAGTGCTCTGTTCTTATGCTTCTGGGTCTGTGCTTTTTACGACAGAGGTGTAGCCTTTGATAAGACCTGTTTTTGCATTGCCGATAAAGCTTAATACCACCTTGCCTTCGTCAGTGTTGCCATATTGTTCCTTGATAAGTTCAACGGCATGGGAAACGGGCAGACCTTTCTGGTACAGAATGCGATAGATGTCTTGAATGTTGTTTATCTCTTCGGGCGAGAATCCTCGGCGGTGCAGTCCGAGGGCGTTGACGCCGGCAAAGGAGATAGGGTAGCGGCCTGCCTTTACGAAGGGCGGTATGTCTTTGTTGACCAATGCACCTCCCATCGTGATGACATGCGACCCTATGTGGACAAACTGAAGAATAGCTGTTTTGCCTCCCAGCACCACCCAGTCGCCAACTATTATGTGACCTGCCAGGGTTGTGTTGTTGGCGAAGACGCAATTGTTGCCAACCACGCAGTCGTGGGCAACATGGACGTATGCCATGATGAGATTGTTGCTGCCTATCACGGTCTTGCCGGATGCGGAGGTGCCTCTGTTGATGGTGCAGCATTCGCGTATCACATTGTTCTCGCCTATCTCAACTGTGGTGTATTCTCCGTTGAATTTCAAGTCCTGTGGAATTGCCGATATCACCGACCCAGGGAAAACCTTGCAGTTGTTGCCTATGCGCGCCCCGGGGAAAATGGTCACGTTGGGTCCAATCCATGTGTTGTCACCTATGACAACATCATCGTATATTGTGGTGAAGTTTGATATCTTTACGTTGTTTCCAATTTTTGCCTCGGGATGCAAATCGTAGAGTTTCATATATTTATTGTTTGTGAATTACTTCTTTAAAAGAATCTCTTGTCTAATTTTCTTTGCGAATTCGGTGTTGGCATAGTGGCCGGGACACTTGAGTGTGAAATGCCCGTTGATGCGTCTGCCTACAAGGTAGATATCTCCCATGAAGTCAAGGAGTTTGTGACGCGCGGGCTCGTTGGGATAGAATGGCTCAATGGTGTTCAGCACTCCGTTGCGGACATTGATACTGTCTTTGTCCCTGCCGTATAAAGCGGCCAGCCTTTCTTTCTCTGTGTCATTCAATGGTTTGTCGACAAAAACCAACGCGTTGTCCAAGTCTCCGCCTTTTATCAGGTTGTTGGCCAGCAGGATTTCTACCTCATGCAAAAAGACGAAGGTACGGCATCGCGCTATCTCTGTTGCGTATTTGTCGTACCCTGTTATGGTAGCTTTCTGTGACCCAATTAGTTGGCTTGAAAACTCTATGCAGCATTCGACGCTGAAGGCCTCTGCTGGTTCTACTGTTATCTCAATGCCTTTGGTTGTGTCGCTCCATTTGACGGGATGTGTGATTGTCAGTACTTCGCGTTGCTTGTCTTGCTGGCGGACGCCCGACTGGTTGATGTTCTCAACCCAGAGTCTCGCGCTGCCGTCAAGTATCGGTATTTCGGGTCCGTCAACCTCTATGATGGCATTGTCGATTCCTGTGCCATGCAATGCCGACATCAGATGCTCTATCGTCGAGACGGAATGCCCATTTGAGGCTACGGTAGTGCCGTGGTCTGTTGTCGACACATTTTCTGCCAGAGCGGGAATGTCTGTCAGCACTGGTGTGTCAATGCGTCTGATGATGATGCCCATGCCACTGTCGGCAGGTGTCACCGTGGTGTGGGTGATTGCTCCTGTATGTAGTCCGGGACCTGTGAGGGTGAATGCTTTTTTTATTGTTGTTTCGTTGTTCATCGTATCCGTTTAGTGAGTTTGTACGCGAGTCCTTTAGTTGCTCTTGACAAGTTTGAAATTCAGCATCTGATACAGGTCGATGCTTTGGTTTTCATAGCCACAGCCTGCCGCATGCTGTCGCAGACTGAATGGGAACAGCATTTCTGACGGACTTTTGAATTGGTCGGGGTTACGCCAGAATTCTGCTCCTCGTTGATGCAGGGCTGTGCAGAAATATATCATAATGTCGTGTGCCACACCTGCGTAAAGGGTGTTGGGCTCGGTACGGAATTTGTCTTTGTATGTATCTATGAAGTTCTTATGTTTAGTATTGCTATAGTCAAGATAGCCTGTGGTGACTGTAGTGTATTTGACTTTCTGCAGTTGCTCGAAGTCCACATTCGGATATTCGGTAATATAGTTGTAGGTGGTCACCAATACTGGCGGTTTGGCGAGGGGCGACAGCCTGTTTAGCAACGTGGTCGCAAAGACGGTATTCTTGTTGCGGTCTACATCGTAGATGCTGAGTATCACGTTGTCAGATGTCGATTTAAGTGCAGGTACCAGTTTGGCGTTGGCACTCCAGTCAATGAAGGTATATTTTATGTCTTTGCGTTTCTCCAGTTGTTTCTGCATCTCCTCATGATAGGCTTTCTCGTCGCTGTTGTTGCTCTTGTTGTTGGAGTGTAGTATGTAGAGGTTGCCGTTGCGGTGCTTCTGTGCGAAATTGTCCAGCAACCCCTTGACGGTGCCTTCCACCGACGGCATACATTTTACCACGTAGGGATTGTCTTTCACTATGTCCTCTCGCGAGGAGAATGGATTGATGACAAAAACCTGATTCTCTTTGGCCAGCTCGGCAAGTTTTTGGAATGGTTTCTTGACCAGCAGGGCTATTATGAAGTCTGAATTTGCGACACTGTGGCTGTTGAATGCTTCCACTACGTCTTCGTCTTTGTCGGATGTAAGGTCAACAACGTTGAGGACTATATTGTAGCCCTGCTGCTGCAGTTGGTCGAGGGCTATAAGTATGCCTTCATAGAACTGGATGAATTCGAATACCTTATAGTCTTTTTTGCCTCGCTGCTCTATGTCGAACTTTGACGTTGATATTTCGTCAATCTTCGACAGATGCAACGGCATGACTACCGACACGAACAGGCGCTGTTTGTCCTGACGGTCGCGCACCTGATAGGTGAATGTTGAGGGGGTGCTGAAATTGTAATATGGAGCTTTCTTTGTCGGGAAGTCTGATGGTACTTCTGCGAAAGGGTAGGGGTTGACAATCGCGCGTCGCACTGGCTGCGACAGCTCTTGACCGGCGTTCACCTGTGTCGTTTCGGTTTGCGTGGTCTTGGCGGTCTGTCTCTCTGTGGTCGAGGGATTAATGTCTTTTTTTGTCTCAGTTGTAGTTAGCGCGTTGCTTTGCTCGCTTTTGTCCGTTTTGCTCTCTTTCTGCGTCTGGCTGGCAGTGTTTGTCGGCGTGGTCTGATTGCTTACGGGTGTGGTCTGAACGCTTTTCTGCGTCTCTTTCGCTTGCTCTTCCCGTGGCGGTATTTTAATCATCTGTCCGGCTTTGAGTTGTTCGTTGCGCAATTCGGGATTTGCTTCGACGATTTGCTCTACGGTCACGCCATACTCGCGCGACAGTCCGTATAGGGTCTGTCCGGCTTCTATCTTGATGTATCTCGTCCTGTTGCTCGGGTCTGTTGTGGCGTTGGCTTTTGCAGTGACGGCGGCAACGCTATACTCGTTCTTTGGCAGCCATACAGTGTCGCCCACCTTCATCAGGTGTATGTCGGTCTTGATGACGGCATCATAATACTTCAGTCCGTAAGCCCTTGCTATCGAGAAAAGTGTCTGCCCTTGTTCTACGATGTGGATGTAATACTCTTTGTTGTTGATGGTTTGCGTTTGGTTGGACACTTTGACCGATACGGTCCGTGTACCCTGCGCTGATACCACGCCAAGAATGAACATCATGAACACAAAAAACAGTTTTTTCATAGCATGGGTTTTAGAAAATAATTGTCGTTACGGCTTGAAGTCTGGAACTATTTTGAAAGGTTGAGATGATTTAATCTGTTAGGACTATCACATGCAATCCTGTTTGTTCTTCGTCCTCCTGCTATTGCCTATTCCCACTCGATGGTTGCCGGCGGTTTAGAACTGATGTCGTATACCACGCGGTTCACGCCACGCACTCGGTTGATAATCTCGTTTGAGATCTTTGCCATGAAATCGTATGGCAAATGAGACCAGTCGGCTGTCATGCCGTCGACTGACTCTACGGCTCGCAGCGCAACAACACTCTCGTATGTTCTCTCGTCTCCCATCACGCCGACCGACTGCACCGGAAGCAGCATCGCTCCGGCCTGCCACACTTTGTCGTACAGGTCGTTGTCGCGCAATCCCTGTATGAAAATATGGTCAACTTCTTGAAGGATACGCACTTTTTCAGGCGTGACGTCGCTGAGGATACGGATGGCAAGACCGGGACCCGGAAAAGGATGTCTGCCGATAAGCTCCTGCTTGATGCCTAACTGACGGCCTACGCGACGCACCTCGTCTTTGAAGAGGCTGCGCAACGGCTCCACCAGCTTCAGCTTCATATAGTCGGGCAGTCCGCCGACATTATGGTGCGACTTGATGGTCTGTGAAGGCCCTTTCACCGAGCTGGACTCTATGACATCAGGGTATATTGTGCCCTGCGCCAGCCACTTGGCATCAGTCACCTCTTTCGACGCATCGTCAAAGACGTCGATGAAGGTCTTGCCTATGCCTTTGCGTTTCTTCTCAGGGTCGGTGACGCCAGCCAGAATGCTGTAGAAACGCTCCTTGGCATCAACGCCACGCACATTGAGACCCATGTCCTTGTATGATTCCAGCACATCTTCGAATTCGTTCTTGCGCAACAGGCCGTTGTCAACAAAGATGCAGTGGAGGTTATGGCCAATGGCTCTGTTGAGCAATACGGCTGCCACCGTGGAATCCACTCCGCCGGAAAGACCCAATATGACTTTGTCTTCGCCTACCTGCTCTCGTATCTGTTTGACAGTCATATCAATGAATGACTCTGGTGTCCAGCTTTGGTCACAGTGGCAAATGTCCACCACAAAGTTGCGCAACAACTGTAGTCCATCTACAGAGTGATGCACCTCAGGATGGAATTGTATGGCGTAGGTCTCTTCGCCTTCTATCTGGTATCCAGCGTACTTCACATTGTCTGTCGAGCAGATGCAACGGTAGTTTGCAGGTACACTCTCTATTGTGTCCCCGTGGCTCATCCACACCTGCGATCCTTTGCTTATGCCTTTCATCAGTGGCGACGTGGTGTCAATCCATTGCAGGTTGGCTCGTCCATATTCGCGTATTTTGGACTGCTGCACGCTTCCGCCACCCCATTTCGCAAGATACTGTGCTCCATAGCATACGGCAAGCAACGGCAGTTTGCCTTTGATGTTGCTCATGTCGGGCACCGGAGCGTCGGCCGCATTGCACGAAAACGGGCTGCCGGAAAAAACAACACCCTTCACATCTTTCCCGAGCTCGGGTATCTTGTTGTATGGATGTATTTCGCAGTAAATATTAAGCTCCCTCACTTTACGTGCTATGAGCTGAGTGTATTGAGAACCAAAGTCTAAGATGATAATTGTGTCCATATTTTGGTATATAATAAAATACAAAAATACACTTTTTTTTTCAAACAACAGTTTTTGACAACATAATATACGGATATATTGCCCTTTGCCGAGTCGCTATCGCCATTTCTACCCATAAAAAAACAAGCTGCTTTTTGGGCAGCTTGTTTCGATTTGTATTCCGATAGATTCTTGTCAGCTTTTCAATGCTTCAGACCCACTCACAATCTCAATGATCTCGTTTGTGATGGCCGCCTGACGTGCCTTGTTGTACGACAGGCGCAGCTCTTTCAGCAATTCTGTGGCGTTGTCGGTAGCCTTCTGCATCGCCGTCATTCGCGCACCGTGCTCGGCGGCGAGCGAGTCGAGTATTATGCGATAGAACTGTGAACGCAGTGTCATTGGCACCATCTCTTTCAGTATCTGCACTTTGCCAGGCTCATAGATGTAGTCATTGCGCACAGCATCCTTGTGGTCGGACTCTGCGGCGGCTGCATTGGTCACCACGGGCAGGAACTGCTCGGTGCTTAGAATCTGGGTCAGTGAATTCTTGAACTGATTGTAGATGATTTCAACTTTGTCGTATGTCTTGTCGCAAAAGCTCTGCATGATGCTGTCGCACAGCAGGCATATACTGTCAAATGTGGGCGTGTCGAGCAGGTCGTCATGGCTCTCGACAACCAGCTCCTTCAGCCTCGAAAAGAGTTCGGTGGCTCTTTTCCCAAGCGTTATCATCTTCACTTCGGGGACTGTGTCCTGCGATTTGTAGTGCTTCAGTCGCGCGTTGGCCTCTTTGATGACATTTGAATTGAATGCCCCACAAAGCCCTTTGTTCGACGTCACTACAACCAGCAGTACTCTGTTGACAGCCCTTGTCTCGTGATACGGAGTCTGCACACCGTCCTCTATATCAATATCTGCCATGATGGCTCCCAGCTGTGCCGCATAGGGGCGCATGCCCAAAATGGCGTTCTGGGCTCTTCGGAACTTGGCGGCAGAGACCATTTTCATGGCCGACGTTATCTGCTGTGTGCTGCTGACCGATGCTATTCGTGTGCGGACTTCTTTGAGGTTTGCCATTTATCTGTTATTATTCGCGGAATTATAATAGTTTGTGCTGTAGGCTGTTGGCTTGCCTATTTCTCGTATTTTTTCGAAAGGTCGGCGGCCACACTGCGCATTGTCTGCAAGTCTTCGTCAAGCAGTTTCCCTGCCTTGAGGTTGGCGAGCAGTTGCGGATGATTCTGACGCAGGAAGAATAGGTACTCTGTCTCGAAGTTGTGAACTTTGTCGACAGGAACTTTCTGTATCAGTCCGTTCGTACCGCAGAAGATGATGGCCACCTGCTCCTCAACGGGCATGGGGGTATATTGCGGCTGTTTCAGTATCTCAACGTTGCGCTCTCCCTTGTCAAGCACTGCCTTTGTGGCGGCGTCAAGGTCACTGCCGAATTTCGAGAATGCCTCCAGCTCACGGTATTGTGCCTGGTCAAGTTTCAGCGTTCCGGCAATCTTCTTCATAGATTTGATTTGCGCCTTTCCACCCACTCGCGACACCGAGATACCTACGTTGATGGCAGGACGTACACCGCTGTTGAAGAGGTTCGTCTCGAGGAATATCTGGCCGTCGGTAATCGAGATGACGTTGGTCGGGATATATGCCGAGACGTCGCCTGCCTGTGTCTCAATGATTGGCAGTGCTGTCAGCGAACCGCCACCACGCACTTTGTCTTTCAGCGCTGCCGGCAGGTCGTTCATCTGCCGTGCTATTTCATCACTCTGGATGATGCGGGCCGCACGTTCCAGCAGACGCGAGTGAAGGTAGAACACGTCGCCAGGATACGCCTCTCGTCCCGGTGGGCGACGCAGAAGCAACGAGACTTCACGGTAGGCCACAGCCTGTTTCGACAAGTCGTCGTAGATTACCAGGGCGTTGCGTCCTGTGTCTCGGAAATATTCGCCGATGGCGGCTCCGGCAAATGGAGCATAGAATTGCATTGCTGCGGGGTCGGAAGCTGTGGCGGCAACCACGATGGTATAGTCCATAGCTCCTTTCTCCTCAAGATTTTTCACCAGATTTGCAACGGTCGAGCCTTTCTGGCCACAGGCCACATAGATGCAGTAGACTGGGTCGCCGGCATCATAAAAGTTCTTCTGGTTGATGATGGTGTCGATGGCTATGGCCGTCTTGCCCGTCTGGCGGTCGCCGATGATGAGCTCACGCTGTCCGCGTCCGATAGGAATCATCGAGTCGATGGCCTTGATGCCGGTCTGCAGTGGCTGCTCGACAGGCTGACGGTAGATGACGCCGGGCGCCTTGCGCTCGATGGGCATATCGTATAGCTCGCCCTCGATGGGACCCTTGCCGTCTATGGGCTCTCCAATCGTATTGATGACTCGCCCCACCAGCTGCTCGCCCACTTTCACCGAGGCAATGCGTTTGGTGCGTTTGACGATGTCGCCTTCGTTGATGGTGTTCGACTCGGCGAGCATGACGATACCGACATTGTCCTCCTCAAGATTCTGGACGATGCCTTGCTCTCCGGTGGCAAACTCAACAAGTTCGCCACTCTGAGCATTGTTGAGTCCGTAGACGCGGGCGATGCCGTCACCGACGGTAAGCACGGTGCCGACCTCTTCCAACTTGACGTCTATGTCTACGTCGGATAGCTGTTTCTTAAGAATTGCCGATACTTCGGCGGGTTTTATTTCAGACATATATGTATGTATTATCTTTAGGAATAATATGCTTTGGTGCCTAATGCGTTATGGCTTTATAACTTGCTTTCGTATACGTTCTTACTGAACTCTTTATAAAGCTTTGCTATCATGGAGCTGACTCGAGCGTCATACATGTTGTTGTCGAAGGTGATGCTGAAGCCGCCTATGATGTCGGGGTCTACCTTCGCATTCAGCTCAACATCTTTCTTGGTGTAGGCACCGATGGCCTTCCTCACACGTTCTCTCGTCTGCTCGTCTGTTTCATCGGCTGTGACTAAGTCGGTGCGGATTATGTTGTTGGCCTCGCGATACATCTCTATGAATGCGTTGGATATCCCTTTCAGGTTTATGGTACGACGTTTACGAACCACAAACTTGAGGAACAGCATGCTGATCTTGGCTATGTGCTGCTCGAAAAGGTCGCTTAGGATGGCCACCTTCTTGCCTTCGGGCATCACGGGATTGGCAAACACGGTGTTCAACAGATGATTCTCGTTGCACACACTGTTCACCAGCCTCATGTCGGCATTGGCGGCGTCCAGCTGACCAGTCTCCGATGCCACAAGAAACAATGCTCGTGCGTAATTTCTGTTAATTCTGTAGTCTTCCACGGCTTGATTTGAAAATGTGATTTGTTTGGCTCTCCTTCTCTTTTTCTCAGTCAGGTCAGTTCAGCTTTGCACGTTCCAATTCGCCGGCAATAAAGTCATTAGCTTTCTGCTTGTCCGACAGCTCTTGCTTTATCAGTTTCTCGGCTATCTCTATCGACAGGGAGGCAATCTGGTTCTTGAGGTCGTGCATCGCTTTGAGTTTCTCGTAGTTGATGTTCTCGCGGGCATTCTCAACAATGCGGTCTGCTTCGACCGTGGCTTTTTGACGGGCGTCCTCTATCAGCTGCTCTCCTGTGAGACGGGCGTTGCGCAGTATTTCATCGCGCTGCATCTTGGCTTCGTTCAGCAGCTTTTCGTTGTCGGCTTTCAGCTCCGCCATCTGCTGTTTCACTTTCTCGGCAGCGTTGAGCTGGTCGTTGATGGCCTTCTCGCGGTCGTTCAGGGCTTTGAGAACTACGGGCCACCCCCATTTCATAAGGATGAATGCCAATATGCCAAAAGCAACTAACATCCATACTATCACGCCAAGTCCGGGACTTACTAACGGGTTGTTCATATTATGATATTATTTTTTTTCTTTTTGTTTTTCTCTGTAAATGGTGTGGTGCTTCGGCCCATCGCCTTCGGCACCACACCAGTTTTGCCGGTCGCTTAGAGAACGGCAAGCAGACAGATGACCACTGCGAAGAAGGCAACACCTTCTACCAGTGCGGCTGCAATAATCATGGTGGTACGGATCGAGCCTGCTGCCTCCGGCTGGCGGGCTATGCCTTCCATTGCACCTTGACCGATTTTACCAATGCCGAGACCTGCGCCAATCGAGGCCATACCTGCTCCGAATCCGGCACCAAGTACTCCGATGTATTTTGCGGCTTCGGCCGACATCTCCAATAATGTTGACAATAATGACATAACTATTATTTTATGTTGTTAATAAAAATGTATTATTTTTCAGTCTTTCAGTTGTCTATGTTTTTTTTCACAAACACATAGAACATGCAAAGTTAATTGTTTTTTTTAATTAGTTCTTTTTTTCCGCCTCTTTTTCTGAAGTTTTTTTTCTTTCGGCATTTGATTGGTTTAATTCTCAGCGCTTTGATGTCTTTCAATCATTCTCCTTGTTTTTCACCAGGTCTATGCTGTAGTGCAACCCCACATTCTCGCGACGCGCCATCGCCTGTTTTATAATCAGATAGGCGCATGCTATCAGGTTCCTCAGCTCCGACAGCGGCTCGGTGAGTACGCTCCGGTTGTACAGCTCCTCGGTCTCGCGGAAGATCAGATTCAGTCTGTCGAATGCGCGTCTCAGGCGTAGGTCGCTTCTCACTATGCCCACATAGTTGGTCATTATCTCTTGCAACTCCTTCTTTGTCTGTGTTATAAGCACCATCTCCTCATTGAGCACCATCCCTTCTGCATCCCAATCTGGAACCTCTTTCTTTAGGCTCAGCTGCCCCGTTTCTACCTGCTCTATCGCGTCCATTGCCGCATTGTGCGCATACACTACTGCTTCAAGCAATGAGTTGCTTGCTAGACGGTTGCCACCGTGCAACCCCGTGCACGAGCATTCTCCCGCGGCATACAGGTGCTTTATGCTGCTTTGGCCTTTGCTGTTCACCGCTATGCCACCGCATTGGTAGTGTGCCGCCGGGCGGACGGGTATCATGTCCTTGGTGATGTTTATGCCCTGTTCCAGACATTTGGCATATATTGTTGGAAATCCATTGATTAGTTCCCTCTTCCCGATGCCACGTGCGTCAAGCCACACATGCTCCACGCCGGCCTGTTTCATCTCGTTGTCTATGGCACGCGCCACTATGTCGCGTGGGGCCAGCGACAGCCTTTTGTCGTATTTCTGCATGAATTCCTTCCCGTTGCTGTCCTTCAGTATTGCCCCCGCGCCACGCATAGCCTCGGTAATCAGGAATGCTGGTTTCTCGGCGGGGTTGTACAGGCTCGTCGGGTGGAACTGCACGAATTCCAGATCTTTAAGCACACCGCGTGCCCTGTGTACCATCGCCACGCCGTCGCCCGTCGAGATGATGGGCGTCGTGGTCGTCGTATAGACATTGCCCATACCGCCCGTGGCCAGCAGGGTCACCTTCGAAAGGTAGGTGTCGATCTCGTTGGTCAGGCAGTTCAGCGCATAGACTCC
>Ga0247610_10007462_pt1 | contig 11227 bp, 5 predicted proteins | sample 174DNAGHGhighgp2_FD_193483 | JGI IMG/M metagenome (GOLD analysis project Ga0247610, IMG submission 193483) | Sheep rumen microbial communities from Palmerston North, Manawatu-Wanganui, New Zealand - 1742 DNA GHGhigh gp2 | ecosystem: Host-associated > Mammals > Digestive system > Stomach > Rumen ...
CAAATCCGGACGGATTGCGAGACTCGTTCAGTTTTCTAGGACGCCTTCTCGCAATCACATCGCATTTGTAACCCAATGCGATGATGATTTCTGTTTTGTCGATGTTGGACTGGCATTGAGCATGAAGATAGAAGACATCCTTTCTGACCGTCGGTTGTCGCTTAAGGCACAGGATTACCTTAATGACCTCCTCAATACCAATGTTTTCGATTCCAATGTGATTGGCCCCTATCTTGCCATTAAGAATATTGGAATTTTGTTTGAGCCACAGTTACATATTGACATCGAAGCCCTTTTCAACAAATGGTCACAGAACATCTTCCTTATTGTTGATATGGGACGCGGCTCCATTGCCCAAGACAAATTCTTCCTTGGCCAGCAGACAGACCACTACAGCGTCGACCTTCATGAATTGAATTATATCGTGTTGAAATAAATCCTCCAAAATATGAGATACAGCGACTTAATACAATTTGAATCGGTCGACGAAATTATCAAGTTCGATAAACTCAATGACAACAATTATCGTGAGCGTTTGGTCAAGACCTTCGTTTGTTCTCAGGCATACGAAAATTTTATCATTCCTCGTATATGTAGCGAATTGAATCTTGATGCAACACATGAAACGCATGGCATTCAGGTGGTTGGTAATTACGGTACGGGTAAATCACATTTGATGTCCCTTTTCTCAATTATCGCCGAAGATGCCAGTTATCTTGATTTGCTCTCTAGCAAAAAAGCAAAAGACAGTCTTAAAACCATCGCAGGCAAATATAAGGTTATCCGCTTTGAAATCAGCGGTACCAACAGCCTTTGGGAAATGGTGACATATCAAATCGACAAGTATCTCGAAAAATGGGGGGTAGATTATAGCATTTGCAACGACGACACCCCTGTGCCCTATTATGAGAAGTTGGAAAAGATGATGGCCGCATTTGAAGAATCATATCCTGATAAAGGGTTTATGTTTGTCATCGATGAGATGCTTTCTTATTTGCAAGGTCATGCGCTGCCTAATTTGTTAGGTTCCGACCTTCAGGTTTTGCAAGCATTAGGTCACATGTCTGACCGCACCAAGTTCCGTATGGTCTTTGGTGTACAAGAACTCATTTATCAGGCTCCAGAGTTTCAGTTTGCCTCCGATATGTTAAGCCATGTAGCAGACCGATATACTGATTTGAAGATTGAAAAATCGGATGTTCAATTTATTGTCCAAGAGCGCTTGTTGCATAAAGACATTCACCAACAGCAAAAAATCAAAACGCATCTTCAGAAATTCACGCACTTGTTTCCTGACATCAACAACAACCTGGATACTTATGTGAATCTATTCCCAGTCCACCCGTCATATTTCGACAATTTCCAACAAATCCGTGTTGGGAAAAACCAACGTGAAGTGTTGAAAGTACTTTCAAGACGTTTTAAGAGCATGCTTGATATGGAAGTACCTACTGATGAGCCTGGTTTGATTTGTTATGACTCCTATTGGGAAGACATGCAACGTTCACAAGACCTTATGGCCATCCCCGATGTTCGCAGAGTTGCCGAAATCACTTCGCTGGTAGACCAAAAGATAGAAGAGTATTTTACTGGTGGCAGGGCACCAAAAAAACCATTGGCGCATCGAATTGTTGCTGCTTCAGCCATCAAAATACTTCAAGCCGACCTCACTAAAACTAACGGCGTATTAGCAGAAGCATTAGCGAATGAACTTTGCCCAATGGATGCTACCGTTAGTTCGTTCGACGAACTAGTAGAACTATCCATTACCACAACCTTAGGCAATATTGTTAAAGCTACTATAGGTCAGTATTTTGAGCGCAATGAAGAAAACCTGGAATACCATCTGCGCATTGAAGGTGGTGTGAATTATAAACAGAATGTCATCAATTATGCGGCCACAATGGCCGATACCGTCAAAGACGACTATTTCTATAGCTTTTTGGCAGAGATCATGCCTGTTGACTGGGAGGTGTACCGCCCCAATTTCAAAATCTGGCAACATACCATCAACTGGAAATCGCACAATCTCCGAATACCGGGCTATATCTTTATGGGCAACCCGAATGCAAAATCAACCACGCAACCCAAACAGCATTTCTATCTCTACTTCATGCCCATTTTCGACAAAGATTCTCAGAAACACGATAATGAAGAAGACGGCATCTTTTTCCTTTTCGACAAGTTGAGTGAAAACTTCAAAGAGGCCATAACTCTCTATGGCGCAAGCCAAGCCTTGCTCAACAACGCTAGTTCTGCTGAAAAGCCAAATTATAAAGTGGTGAAGGACGAGTATTACAAGTCGGCAAGAGACAAGTTTAATGCAGAATTCCGCCAAGCCACAGATGTGGAGTTTGATGGAAAGAAACAATCGTTGGCATCATATAATCCACAAGGTGATTCTAAAGTGGATATGCTTGGCAATGTGGCATCTGAATTGTTAGAAAACCTATTCTGCAAACAAAACCCCGACTATCCTAAGTTCACCAACCTTCAGCTACCCATGACCCCCGGAAACCGCGCTAACTTGTTAGCTGCTGCCCGTGGAGTTATTGTGAGCCCTCAACAGGGCAACCGCAATGGTGAGGCCATCCTGCATGGCCTCGGCTTGTGGTCTGGCGGTCACCTTTCAACAGAAGCATCCCCTTATGCCCATAGTTTGAAAAACCAACTTGATAGCCGAAATGGTCAGGTGCTTAACCGATCTGACATTTTGAAGCATTTCTTTGAAGATGAATATGTCAGCATTGATTTTAACATTGAAGCCGACCTTGAATTCATTGTGATGGCCGCAATGGCTCAACTTGGTGAGATAGAAATTGTACTTGGTGATGGCACACAAATCAATGCGGGTAACATCGACCGTATCAAGTCGCTCAACACCAAGGACTATTATTCATTTTCACATATTGCGCCGCCGCGTGGTGTCAACATTCCCTTAGTGCGCGAGTTAAGTCTTGGCTTGCTTGGCAAGGATCGTACTGCTGAACTTGACAATCCACAGTTCTATTCCGACTTGTTGTTTAGTGCACAACAGTTGGCAAAAAGAGCCGCCGAAGTTGCAAGCAAAATCCAACATGGCTATTCTTTGTCAGGTGTTGAAATCCTCGACTCACTTCAAGCCAACACGCTGTACACTCATTTCACCGCATTGAAGAACATGTGTGACCAACTGCAACGCTATAACAACAAGGCCAGGCTTCGCAACATCGCCTGGGACAAGAAGACCATTCAAGGCTTTTTGGTTAAGGACAAGAAAGATTTGGAGCAATGGGAAGCTTTGCTTGCCGAAGTCGGCAAATTCCAAAGCATCATCAACTATCTAAGTGAAGCCAAGCAATATGTGGCTGACGACACCTTAAAGCAAGACATCGAAACTGCAATTGGCAAGTTGGGTACCACCGTCACCAAAGGCGAAACTGCACGACAGCAGTATATGGAAGAATTGAAAACGCTCCAAAAACGATATGTCGACTATTACATAAAAGAATATGTTGAAGCACACTTGCCCGCTACAGATGCCACACTTCTAACTGCTCTTCGAAACATGCCTGAGAATAAAGTATGCGATATGGTGGCCACTGCTGTGGCTTCCGATTCTACACTAGGCATTATCAACACCAATGATTATGAGAATTGGAAAGCCAAGTTGCAAAGTGTACGTATTGCCGATGCAGGTGTAACAAAACAAACTGTCATGCAAAATCCGTATCAAGGCTTCAATCCTGTGGCAGATAGCCACAAATCGCAGCCCAATCTTAAGGACATGAAAGTGGAAATACAAGACATCCATGCGGAGATGGAAAGTCAGATGAAAACCGCATTGCAAGATCCAGCTGCTCAGACCAATAAGCAGATGTTGAACAATAATGAGGTTACTCTGCTTGATGAATTTATTGGAGGCAAGGTAAAACTCACTCTTCAGTACGTACAACCCTTACTCGACATTGTTCGCAAACTGTCTACCTCGTTCGACATCGAAGAAATCACCCTCGATTTGTTGAAGACCAAGTTCAACCGTCCTTTGGATGTGGAAACTGCACGCCGGGCTTTGAACATTATAATTGACGACATGGTAAACCGCCAACGACAAAATGGGAAGAAGCCCGAAACTATTCGCATCATTATCAAGTAATCCAAAAATCCTTTACCACAATGGCAGAAGAAGAATTGAAACTCTATTCCGATAAATACTTGGACAAGCTGAATCCTAAGGATGAAGAAGAGCCGTCTCCAGTAACCGTTTTTGGTCTTACCTTCAAAAACGACGATGAACGCCGACAGTATTTCCGCGAGGAGCTGCGCCGCAAATTGCCAGAATTGAAGAAAATCGAAGGTTACCCAATAGGCGAGGATGATGACATTATCAACCTGAGCGACCCGCCATATTACACGGCTTGTCCTAACCCCTGGCTTCAGGATATCCAAGCTAAAGAAAAAACAGCTATTAAGCAGAAGCCCTATGATTTAGATCTGGAGGCTAATGAACGCCATCCTGTTTATTCTTTTCATCCCTATCACACAAAAGTTCCACCATTTATTATTCAAGACCTTATCAAATACTACACAAACAAAGGTGATGTGGTGTTGGATATATTTAGTGGATCTGGAATGACAGGGGTAGCTGCAAGAGAGTGCAATCGCAATGCGATTTTATGCGATTTGTCGCCCATCGCAACCTTTATTTCTTCAGTTAACACCACCAATTTTAGTTTGTTGGTAGTTGATGTTTTTAAAAAGATAATAGAAGAATCTAAAACACAATATGGTCACTTATATAATACAGATAGTAATCAAATTGCCAATTATTACGTTTGGTGTGATATCTTTTTGTGCCCAGAATGCTGTAATGAGTTTCCTATTTTCCCCTATGGAGTAAAACACTATGGAAATAAAGTTGAAACTTTAAAGAAGTTTAATTGCCCTTATTGCGGGAAGGAACATAGCCTCAGAAGCGTAGAAAGAATTATTACTACTGAAGGTAAAAAGCGGATGATTGTTTGGGTTAATGCGGGTACAGGTCGAAATAGAATTAACCGAGAAGCTAATGATTTTGACAGAAAAATGGCAGAAGAAGCCAAAATGCTTTTATCAAAATACGAAGGTTTCTATCCCAAAGATATAATTAATCCAGAAGGTTACAGCGCCAAATTAGCTCAATTAGGAAATAAAAACATTGATAATGTCAGTAAGTTCTTGTCTGATCGAAATCTTCTGATTTATTCGGATTTATATGAAAGAATTACAAGAATTACTTCTGGTGGAATTCGTAATGCATGCCTTTCAATACTGACATCAATTTTTACTGTGGTCTCTGAACGGCAAGGTTATTTTGGTGGTGGCGGAGGCATGTCTGGGAATCTTTATATGCCAATAGTGCGTATGGAGAAAAATATATACGAGACTCTTGGTAGAAAACTAAAGAAATTCTCAGAAATAGAAACTTATAAGAAAAAATACCGCGCAGATTGTTTTGTTACCACGCAATCATCTACCTGCCTTAACAATATTAAGGATAATTCTATAGACTATATTTATACAGACCCACCATTCGGTGCCAATATTATTTATAGTGAGATGAATTTGTTACTTGAAGGATGGTTGAAAGTTAAAACAAACAACGGAGATGAGGCCATTGTTGACGAAACAGCAAATAAAAACGAGATGGTCTATTCTGAATTGATGACTGCTTGTTTTACAGAATGCTATAAGAAGTTGAAAATAGGCCATTGGATGTCTGTGGAATTTCACAATACTAAAGCATCTATATGGAATATTCTTCAAAATTCTATCACAAAGGCTGGCTTCGTTATAGCCCAAGTCTCAAAACTCGATAAAGGAGGTACAACAATATTGGCAGATATTAGGCCAGGTGCTGCAGTGCAAGACCTAATAATTTCCTGTTATAAGCCCCAAAGTAATATTGATGATATTGATTTGGCCAAAGTTACTAGCGAAGATTTTGCATGGGATTTTGTTGATAAGCATTTAGAAAGATTGACTCTGACAAGAATTGAAAATGGAAAATCTCATGCTGTTTCTGAAAGAAACCCACGTATCCTATATGATAGGATGATTTCATACTTTATTCTTCATGGTTTAGAAGTTCCTATGGGTATAAATGAATTTATGAAAGGGTTGTCTTCGAGAGGGTATATAGAGCGTGATGGCATGTATTTTACTGCTCAGCAAGCAGCTGAGTATGAAGCTAAACGTATGACAACAAGTGAGTTTGTGCCCATGGGAATTATTGTCAGCGACGAAGCCAACGGTATAGAATGGTTACGTAATGAGTTAAGGCAACGCGAGCAAACATATCAGGAATTGCATCCCAACTGGATGCGTGCTATCAATGGGGTTCGTAAAGGCGACCAAATTCCAGGTCTTGATGTGTTGCTTGAGGAGAATTTCATCCAAAATGCCGATGGCACTTGGAGGTTGCCTAATGTCAATGATGATGTAGACCTTGAGAAACTGCGCACCAAAGCCCTACTCAAGGAATTTAAAATCTATCTCGAAGTCTGCCGCAAGCCACGTGGCAAACTGAAAGATGTGCGTGTGGAAGCCGTTCGTGCTGGTTTCAAACAGTGTTATGCTGACAAGAACTTTGCGGACATCATCCTTGTAGGAGATCGTATTCCGCAAAATCTGCTTACCGAGGACGAAATCCTGCTGCAGTATTATGATATCGCTAGCAGTAAGATATAAAAGAACATGGACAGCTTCGTTGAAGAAATACTATCAAAAATCACTCGCTCGGATTGCCTTCTGAGTATCGTGCAAAACACCGATGGTTTTTTGGGTCGCATCGATACTCAGGAAGCATTCGTGCGCGAAGCTAATATAATGCTGTTGCCTGCCCAGGCTATGGAATTGCGCGTGCATTACGAACGGTGGTTTAAGGGTAGCGGTCAACGTTTGTGTTATATTGTCGAAGACCTCAACGAAGTGTTGCCTGACATCAAAGCCGAAGCATTCTGTTGCTCGTTTAGCGTTTGTGATTTGCTTTGGGGCTACGACAAGTCCGAAATACTGCGATGGAATGCATCTTTCTCAGTGCTTCATTCGCTATTTTTAAAAAAGCAAAGCCGATACTTGGATGCACAGCAAACTCGGTCAGCGATGGGATTCTCACTATCAGAGAACAATCAATTTGATTTAGAAAAGACACTTTCTGAATTGCGTTCCGTTACGCTCGACTGGACCAATGTCAAGACCATAGAAAAAATAAGCTGTTTATTGCGCAGTGCCATCGCCAACCGAGCATACGATGCCGTTGAGCCAGCCATCGATGAAATCAACCTACAGTTTCAAACTTTCATGGAGAATAGCTATCAAGGTTTGCTCACCAAAAGCCATGTGAAAAGACCTTATTCGGTCAACAACATACTGAAGCACATCCACTATTCTAATCCCGACCTGAGAGAAAAAGTCGCTTTGGTGGTCATTGATGGCATGTCGTTTTGGCAATACCAGCAACTGCGCATAGAACTCAACGCAGAAGGAATGGAAACCCAAGATGAAGTAACTTTTGCTTGGCTCCCGTCCATCACGAAGCTTTCTCGTCAAGCCATCTTCCGTGGCGATATGCCAAAGAGCATGTACGTACAAAATCCCAACAACGAGAAAAAGCTATGGTTTGACTATTGGGATAATAGGAAAGTACCAAGTTATATGGTGTGGTACGAATTTGAAGGAACGGTAAACCATCCCGAAGCATACACAAGGCTCGCCTATGTCAACGCATCATTCGACCATTGCATGCACGGCTGTAGGGATATGAAAGACCTTTTCGATTTGACATCGAATCGCGTCGAAGAAATTGTAGAACAAATAAAAACATTCTACGAAACTGGTTATCGTATTTATATCACTACCGACCATGGCAACGTCTTTTCACATTCTTGGCGTGTGCTCTCCCCACAGGAGAAGGCTATGGTCTATGGTAACGAGAGTCGTGGAGGTCGGCATTTGATATTCACAAAGCCAGAATATAGAGACTACTTCTTTAACCAAAACCCTGCGTTAAAAGACGAAATGCTTATCAGAGATAATTTTGCTGTGTGGCAAGACGCAAGGTGCTTTAAAAGTTCGGACGAGGTCACCCATGGAGGCTGTCATTTTCTTGAAATGATAATCCCATTCGTCATAATAGAAAGGAAACAAGGATGAATAAAGTAATAGGAATCAACCAGCGTATATCTGTGACACTAATCGAAGCATCACTTCGGGCAGTTTTTAATGGAACATACAACAAAGAATTTGCTCGTATGCTTGCCGAAGGTGAGTTCCAAGGCGAAAACCGATTGAAGAAAGCTGTTAGTGAGTTGGGGAAAGTAGTGGAAAGAAATGCATTGCTTCCATTTTTGGTAGAGCATAAACAACAGGTAATAGAAGCCATGCAACATGTAGGTGACAAAGCTATTATCATCGCGGCACTATATAATACGGCATTCCGTTTCAGTTATGAAGAAGTGACCATCTTGGGGAAATACTTCCATGTTCAAGACAGAGTGCCAAGATCCCTGCTTCAAGAAAGAGTTTCCGAAATCTATGGCTTCAATAAGTCTATATCAAACGCCATCGATTATAGTATGCCCACCTTGATAGAAGCTGGATTCATTAATCGTCCTGAGGCAGGAGTCTACGAGAAGCCAAGCTTGTCTATAAAAACGGAGATTTCATTGGCAATCTACAAGGAATCTTTCTATTTGAACAACCCATTATTGGATAGGGGACAAGAATACGAGGATGCACCTTATTTCGAGTTTGTGAAGTGAATAGTATATTCCCTCTTCCGCTCATTAGATTGAGAATCCTTGTCCACCAAAATGGCAATAGCCGTGATTGTCTTCGTTCAGCGTAAATATTAGTCGTGTCAATTCAGTCTTGAAAGACCGTGACGCAGAAGCAGCATCATTTTCAGACGAATGATGAAAAAAACAAGGATAACAACAACGAATACAAAAAAAACATATTTTTGCAAATCTAAAGCCGTCCCAAAGACGGGAGGATTGGTGTTTAAATATTCATATACAGTTCCTTATGAATTGACCGTGGGACTTGTAGACGGAATTGTGTTTGATACGAATTGCCTCAACGGATGCTCAATGTAGGTAAAAATCGTTGGCACTTGTTGTTCGCTTCAATTAGGTTAAATAATTCTGATTCTTATGTTGTCTGTTGAGTATATACCTATGAACTATTACGATGCCATTTTTATCCGTTTTACTGATGAAAATGGACGAATTCATAATATAGTAGTAGATGGCGGTGAGATTGGAAAACAAAAGTATTGTTATATTGATAGACTAAAGAAAAAACTTGAAGATTTGTTTAATAGGGGAGAAACAATTGATTTATGGATTATCACACATATTGACAACGATCATATAGGCGGACTCTATCACTTTATCAACGACATAGAATTCTTTGATGCCCACCAAGAGCAAATGAAAGAGGTATGGATGAATTATGGAGGCGAAGGAGACTATGATGTACAGCGGACTGGAAGAATAGGATATCAAGACGGAAAGAAATTACGTGAACTACTTAAAGAAAAGCAGATTTGCGTCAAGCAAGGCATCCAAGCAGGATATACCACCACCCTTTTTGACTCAAAGATAACATTAGTGGCTCCAGACGAAACAGCATTTAACCGTTACATCAATTGGTGGAACAACAAAGAATTTGAAGATGCTGTTCAAACAACTGATGGTCTTATTAAAGGAGGAGAATGGGATTACGAAAAGAAGTTTAAGGACTTCAATGTGACTCAATATGACGAGGACAAAGAGGTGAAAAACAATAGCAGTATCGCTTTTGTTTTGTCCTACCACGGCCGTCAACTGCTATTTGCTGCTGATTCCTGCTCTTCTATCCTGACAAACGGGCTTATGAAGGCAAATATGATGAAGGAAGGGAAATGGAAGTTCGATTTGATGCATATCCCCCATCATGGTAGTTGCCGCAATGCTTGTACAGCGTTCCTCAAAAGCATTGACTGTCCCCTATATGTCATTACGGGGAATGGCGCAAACCAATATCATCTGCCCGATAAAGAAACCATAGCTAGACTGATGGCGGCCAACCCTTCTGGTTGTGAATTGCATTTCACACAGATAAATTCTAAATTGAAGGAAATCTTTGCCGACGACGATTGTAGAAACTTAAAAGTTGTTGGTGATGCTAATTTCACGTTTGAGTAATTATGAACAACAACTTTGATTTTACAGTAAAACTGAAGGCCAGCGATACAGGAAGTGCTGTCATGGTGAAACATGACGATTGTTATTACCTACTGACCGCCGCCCATATATGTGATAAAGACATGGGCGATAATTCTATGATTCTTACCGATATTAAGGGTAATGAGCAGAAAGTCCTCAACCCGGAAATGGCAATCTCCCCAAAGAATCAATTGGATGTCTGTGTAATGAAACTCACGGAGGAGGTGGCTCTGGCAATATCGTCTAATGTGAAATGTGCCACATTTGAAGGCTCAGGCTATCCTTGCGAGATAGACGGATTTCCGGCAAACGCAATTGACAAGAAACTCCGGATTGAGAACAAGTGTCATATCTCCCAGGAGAGCGAGGCGGGAGATGAACTCTATGTGAAGTTGGATGAGGTGCGAAAAGACGGCCTTGACATGCAGTATATGGAAGGTGGTTTTTCTGGTTCAGGCGTATTTGTTGACTCTAACGGTGAGAAATACCTTGTGGGGATTGTTCATAGAGTGGAAGACGAACGGAACCTGTTCATTGGTTGGAAGATGCAGAAAATCAATGAGGTAATTAAAGGAAGGGGCTGGACAAAGATTCCGCTGATTCCGATTGAGTTGCGTCAGCAGATTATAGACCAGTATAACAAACTGATTGAAAACACAGAGTTAATTCTAAGACGTATCAGGAACAATATAGTAGGTCAGATTCAACTTCCCCGTCAGGCATATAAGGATAAGGTATCGAACGCCTTGGAATCTGGCAATATTGTCATTATTACAGGGGAAGCAGGCATAGGCAAATCTGCAATCGCTAAAGATGTGTTGTCCGATTCCAAGTATTGTTCTGTCGCAGTGCTTGGTGATGACCTTGATGAGCCACAAGAATCCAATATTTTGTCAAATTGGAGTATTACCAGTAGGCTTCAGGACTTGTACAAATCTCCCATTTGGGGAGAAGGGAAGAAAGTGATGCTCGTGGAAAGTGCCGAACGAATGTTGAAC
>Ga0247610_10007464_pt1 | contig 11224 bp, 10 predicted proteins | sample 174DNAGHGhighgp2_FD_193483 | JGI IMG/M metagenome (GOLD analysis project Ga0247610, IMG submission 193483) | Sheep rumen microbial communities from Palmerston North, Manawatu-Wanganui, New Zealand - 1742 DNA GHGhigh gp2 | ecosystem: Host-associated > Mammals > Digestive system > Stomach > Rumen...
CAGGATCGCAAGCGCAAGCCGTCCGAATACGGCATCCAGCTCGTTGAGAAGCAGAAACTCCGCGAGCTCTACGGCGTCAGCGAGCGTCAGTTCCGCCGCCTCTTCATCCTTGCGAAAAAGGATCCGACCGTCACGGGTCTCGCCTTCTTCCGCATCTTGGAGAGCCGCCTCGACAACCTCGTCTTCCGCATGGGCTTCTCCCGCACCCGCGCCGGAGCCCGCCAACTCGTCAATCACGGCCACGTTACCGTGAATGGCAAGAAAGTCGACATCCCCAGCTACCTCTGCAAGGTCAACGATGTCATCGGCTTCAAGGAAGAAAGCCCGCTCAAAGTCGTCAAGGAATCCCTTGAAGGCAAACCCGCGGTCCCGCCGTACGTCACCGTCGATGCCGAAAACTTCAAAGGCACCTTCACCCGTCTTCCGGAACGCAACGAACTCGCGCTCAACATCAACGAAGCGCAGATCATCGAATACTACAACCGCCTGCTCTAATCCGGCGAACCAAGTATTCAAAAAAAGCCCCCAGTTGGGGGCTTTCGTTTTATTGGCTTAGAATTTGCCGAGGAAGTAATTCTTCTTGCCGCGGCGGATGATGAGATACTTGCCGTGGAGGGCATCCGCTTTTTTAAGCGGCTTCTCCCCATCGGTCACTTTCTCGCCGTTGAGCATGACAGAATTCTGACTGAGGAAGGTGCGGGCCTGCGTCTTACTCTGGGCGGCGCCGACCTTGACCAAGGCATCGGTCAACGTGACTCCCTCTTCGAGGGGCACTTCAAGGCTGCCGAGGAGCTCGACGATTTCCTTCTCGCTGAGGGAAGCGACTTCCCCGGTGAAGAGAACTTGGCTCATCGCCACCGCTTCATCGGCGGCTTCTTTGCCGTGGATGAGGGCGGTCACTTCGTAGGCGAGGCGCTTCTGGGCGATGCGCATACCCGGATTGGCGATATGCTCGCGGGCGATATCCTCGATTTGTTCGCGCTCAAGGAAGGTGAAGACTTTGATATAACGGACCGCGTCTTCGTCGGTCGTGTTCATGAAGAACTGATAGAGAGCATAAGGCGAGGTGAGTTCGGGATCGAGGAACAAAGCCCCTTTCTCCGACTTGCCGAATTTCTTGCCATCGCTGCGGGTGATGAGGCGGCAAGTCATCGCTTCGGCGACTTCGTCGATGCCATCGATCTTGCGGATCAGTTCCAGACCGCTGGTGAGATTGCCCCACTGGTCGTTGCCGCCGATTTGGATATCGACGCCCTTCTCATGATGGAGCTTGTAGAAGTCGACGGCCTGGAGGATCTGATAGGAGAACTCGGTGAAGGAGATTCCGGCTTCCAAACGGGAGGAGACGATTTCCTTGCTGAGCATGTAAGAAATCGAGAAATACTTGCCATAATCCCGCAAAAAGTCCAAAACCGGCATCTCGCCGAACCAGTCGTAGTTGTTGACGATCTCGCCTTTTTCCGGATCGGAGAGATCCAAGAAACGCTCAAGTTGTCTGCGGATCGATTCGGTGTTGGCGAAGAGGGTTTCCTTGGTTTGGAGGTTCCGTTCTTTGCTCTTGCCGGAAGGGTCGCCGATCATGCCGGTCGCACCGCCGACGACGGCGATGATTTTGTGGCCGGCCCGCTGGAGACGCATCAAGAGGCTGATCATGACGAAATTGCCGAGGTGCATCGAAGCGGCGCTCGGATCGAAGCCGCAATAAATCGTGGCCTTCTTATCCAAAATCTCACGGACCTTATCCTGATCGCTATATTGCTCGATCAGACCGCGATAATTCAAATCATCGATGATGTTGGCCATAAACATGCCTCCTTTAGGACTTCAGCCATTTTAACAAGGGAAGAGAAAATTGAAAGAAAAAACAGGGAGAAACCCAGTTTTTTAGGCGATGGTGCTATCGCGATGGTGATAGACGCCTTCGAAGGTGTAGCTCTTTTCGAACAGATTGCCGTTGAGCAAGTCGGTGAGCATATACATCGCCCGCTTGCCGACTTCGATCATGTCGATGCCGATCGCGGAGAGCTGAGGCCGCAAGATGTGGGCGTATTTGGTTTCGACGATGGAAAGAACCTCGACATCTTCCGGGATCTTCAGACCAGCATCGGCGGCGGCATTGGTGATGGCCGCGGCGATCGAATCACGGTAAGCAACGAAATAACCGTTGCGATTTGTGAGGAAATACTCCTGGAAATCGGCATAGCTACGAGCATAGGAATCGTCGCAGTTCACGATGTGGTAAGGGCGGTTGAGTTCGTTGTGAATATCGACGAAGACTTTCTCGCAGGTCGTGAGGAGTTTGCCACCGTCATGAACGTGGAGGAAGGTCATCTGTTTGGATCCGTCTTCCGCATAGTAACGACGCAACGCTTTCTCGAGGGCGGCCGGATAATTCAAAACGACGTTGCCGACCTCTTTGCCTTGCAGACGGCGGTTGATGACGATGGTCGGAACCGAATAGGAATTGATTTCGGCAATATCTTCTTCGTTCAACTCATCATCAAAGATGATCGCTCCATCGACATGGCTGGTGATGACCCGTTCGATCATCGACAAGGCCTCTTCACGGCTGCGAGATGTGGTGAACAAAGTCAGAACAAAACCCTTTTCTTTGGCGATGTCGGAAATGCCGGAGAGAAGGTTTGAAAGATAAACATAGTTGGCAGTCGGGATCACGATGCCGATGTTGGTGCTCTTGTTGGTGGCCAACGCTTGGGCGAGACCGGATGGCTTGTAGCCAAGACGCTTGATGGTCTCTTCCACCCGGACCCGGGTTTCCTCGGTCACGTTGCCCCGTTTATTGATGACGCGGCTCACCGTCGCTAAGGAGACGCCGGCTGCTTGGGCGACCTGATAAATCGTTACACGCTCTTTGAGATTTTCCATAACCAACCTCCCGATGAGCCCATTTTGTTCCGGGGATGTAAAAAAGGCAAACATTTATGAAAATATTTTCATGATTTGCTTGCCTTGTTTCGTTTTTAAGTATTCTTCGAAGAAAAATCTTTGAAAATTGATGAAAATCAGTAAATCGGATATGGGACTTTTTCTAAACGATCGGACGGAATGTCGCGGCGTCCTTCTTTGGCTTGGGGCTTGCCATCAAGCTCGACGAGGTCGCCGGTGAAGCCAACGGTCGTGTTGTTGATGAGGCTGGTGCCGACGCCATAGGTATCCACCGGAACGCCTTCTTTGGTCCACTCATCGATCTTCTTGGCGGTGAAGCCGCTGGACACGGTGATCTTGACCCAATTGTAGCCATGCTCATCTAACGCTTGACGGAGACCATAGATTAACTGTTTGCAGACACCATGGGGATCGAAGCCGCTGGTGTCCTTGTCATCAAAGTAATGGTCGATGAGCGCTTTGGAAGTATCGACGCGGACCGCAGCCAAATCATGGCCGAGGACCGCAGCGAGCTTCAGAGTGTCGGTTACGACGTCATTATTGTAGTCGATGAGCGCCGTAACTTGCTCATTCGGGAACGTCTCGTGGTAGAGTTTGGCCGCTTTTTCGATCGAACCACCGGACAGGGCAATCAAAGCGTGGGGCATCGTCCCCATTCCTTTGACGCCGACCCATTCGCCTTGGGCATCGGTCGAGAATTTCTTGATGCCGGCGACATAGGTGGCATAACCGTCGCCGTTCTGGGTGAGATAGTCATCCTGGCGGTCGGCCATGGAGAAGCAATTTGTCCCGCGGAGGGCGCGAACGACTTCGGTGACATTGGTGGCAACGGAGCTTCTACGGGCCAAAACCCCGTCAATAAGGCTCTCTAAAAATCCGAAATCCTCATATTTCCCCGTTACTTTGAGAACGGGCTCATTGGCCTGGATGAGGTCGCCATCATGAAGGGCTTCGATGATCAAATCCTGGGGATTGCGGGCGAAAGTATGGAGGATGGCGATCGCTTCGTCGATGCCGCAAAGGGTGGTATCGTCGCGACGTTGGAACCACTGCTCTTTGACGATGTGGCCGGCGAGATGCTTTTCGGCGATCTCGCGGCTCTTCAAAAAGTAGTTGGCGCTGAAATAGCCTTTGGCGATGCGCGGATCGAATTGGAAGGTTTTGTTGGTCAGGCGGGAGATCTTCCCCGCTTCTTTCAAGGCGATTTCTTTCATATTCATTCCCCCAAATAGAAATCACTGCCGAGCGGCTCTTCGGCGCGGAAAACCCCATTGGCTTCTCCGACGCGGAGCTCTTCGGCGTTGCAAAGTTCGACATCGATTGGGATGTTTTTAGCGATGTGGCGATGGAAGACGCTACCGTCGTAGGCGATGGCGCCATCAAAGATGGCGACAACATTTTCCCCGGCTTTAAGGGTCAGGTCGCGTGAAACGGTCGAATAATTGGCGTTCCCGTCGCTCAAAGTAACGATAACTGCCTTTTCATCCAAAGGATGCTCTTCGGTCGATTCGACGCGGAGCACGTGATAACCGGAATCGGTCACCGGCGCGAGGGTCGGCAATCCGGCGTTGGCGAGCAGGTGGTTGACGCAGTCAAGCATCGGCTTTTCCGGAACAGCAATCATGCCCGATCCGCGAATTTTCATCGTCTTGCCAATTTCAAAGAAATTGACGCCGACGAGGCGATCTTCGTTCCACAAGGCGGCGATGTTGCCTTTCCGCTCGCATTTGGTCACCGGGCTTTCCGGATCGATAAGGAGAAACAAGATGTCTCCCGCGGTTTTGTAACTGTAGAAAAATCGATACATAGTGTCCTCCTTATTTGCGGATAATCAGACGATGGATGGGTTTTCCTTCGCCGCGGAACCGACGTTCGTATTCGGTTTCGAAGTCGCCGGCCTCGAGTTGATAGTCTGGGAAATCGGCGACGAGTTTGAGGCCGGCTTCCGGGACTTGTTCTTTGGTGAACTCATAGAGGTCGTCGTTGTCGGTCTTGAGGATAATCGACCCGTCTTCTTTTAGAAGGGCGGCGATTTTCTTTAATCGCGGGGCGAAGGTCAGACGCCGTTTGGCGTGTTTTTTCTTGGGCCACGGATCGCTGAAGTTGAGGTAAATCGTTTCGAAACGGTAAGCGGTCAATCCGTCATAGACGGGATCGAGGTCCAACGGGACGATCGTCAGGTTGGTTAACTGGGCCTCCACCACTTTCTTGGCGAAGAGGCCGGAGATCGAAGTGTCGCGTTCTAGCGCGATGATCCGCTTATCGGGATTGGCGAGAGCCCAGCTGACGGCGAAGTCGCCTTTGCCGGAACCAATCTCCAACGCGGCCGCTTCGGGCAAACCCTCCGTGCCAAAACTCACGAATTCAGGGTGTTCTTCGAGATAAGATTTGGCCCAGGGCTTGAAACGGCTTCTCATTTTTTCAAAGTTCCCAACGCATAGATGGCGTGGGCATATACCGCGATGTCGCGATAAAAGTCCTCTTGGTAGATATATTCATCCGGCGAATGCATGTTGCCAGGGTGCTCTTTGGAAGCGGCGCCGAAGGCGACGCAATTCTTGGCTTCTTTGGCATAGGTGCCGCCGCCGATGGTGAACGGCTTGGCGAAGGGCTGGCGGAATTCTTTCCGATAGACTTTCATCAAGGTGCTGACGAGCGGGCTCTTCTTGTCAAAGAGAAGGGCCGGGGCATCGGAAAGCTTTTTCGCTTCGAAACCGCTCGCGGCGCACAGTTTGGCAATCAAGGCATCCGGGTCGGCTTCCTCGCCGAAACGGAAATCCAAAGATGAGGTGAGTTTCTTCCCATCATAGTGGATCACGCCATAGTTATAGGTGGCATCGAGAAGTTCGGCGCTGTGGCTCCGGCCACCCCAAACGGCTCCGTCACCGGAAGCGAAGATATCGCCGATTCGGGCGAGATTGTCCTTTTTGAAGTATTCGCCGATGGCCTTCAAGGCGATGGCTGCGGCGTTAGTTCCCTCATGCGGGGTGCTGCCGTGCGCGGACTTGCCGCGGAAGGAAATCACCGACACCGTGCCGGCATCGGAAATATCCGCCGGGATGTTCTTTTCCTTCAAGTAGGCAAGGAACCCTTTGTCTTTCGGTAAGGTGACAACGAATTTGTCGCAGACGGCATTGGCGACGACCCCGCCATCCATCGCGATGATTGGTTCTAGAGAGCCATTCAACCGAAGTTCGTAACGGCGGATCGCTTTTTCGCCATAAATGAGAGGCCAGTCGGCGTCGGGGGTGAATCCGAAGTCGCTATGAGGCTTTTTGAGATGTTCGAAGTAATAGGCGAGGCAGGAGGATCCGCGTTCTTCGTCCCCACCGGAGACGAGGCGGATGCGGTAGCCTTTCACCAATCCGGCGTCGCGGAGGGCTTTCATCGCAAACAGACTCGCGATGAGCGGTCCTTTGTCATCGCAGGTGCCGCGGCCCCAAAAACGGCCGTCTTTGAGCATGCCGCCGAAGGGTTCATGCTCCCACTTGCCGGAAACGGGAACGACGTCGCTATGGGCATAGATGCCGATGATCGGACCTTCCTCACCAACGGTGAGTTCGGTGCAATAACCATCGCACTTGTCCACTTTGAAACCATAGTCGTTGCCGAGTTTGGCGACATAATCGAGGGCTTTTTGCACACCCTTGCCGAACGGGGCATCCGGACCGATCGTCGTCGGATCGTAGACGCTATTGATGCGGACGAATTGCTGGAGGGCAATGGCCGCATTGGATCGATATTGTTTGGTCAGTTTCTTGAAATTGGGCATAACTTACTTCTTTCTTCTGAGTTTGCTGAGAACGGGGCCGACCACCGCGCTGACAAGGCCGCCGACGATGCCTTCGCCAAGGGCGCCAATCAAGATGGCGACCGCGAATGCGACGACGAGACCTTCGCCGATCGTGCTCGTTCCTTTGAAGATGGAAACCATCTCGTTCGGGAAGAAGATGAATAAATCGGCGAAAACGAGGACGGTGTGGATGAGAGTCAGGATGAGACCGGTGATGCCGATACCCACGCGACCCCTATATATCTTACCCATTTTCTTTAGAACCGAGAACAAGATACCCGCGACGAAACCGAAGATGACACGCGGGAGAATGCTGACCCACGGATAGATGAAGAATCCATTGAAACCGATGGGGTTCTGCATAGCGGAGATCCAGCTGGTGACGCCGAAGAAAAGACCGTAAAGCCAGCCGCGCTTCCAACCGAAGCAGTAGCAGCCGACGAGGACGGGAACGTGCATGAGGGTGAGGGAGACGCCCGGGGCGATGGTGATGTAACCAAGGTTTGGGACGAAGCCCATCACGAGGATGATCGCCAAGAACAAGGCGTCCGTGGTGAGTTGGGCGACGACGCTATTGCCTTCTTGCTTGGGATTCACTTTGGCCATGAAGGCGAAAATCGCGATGAAGAAGGCCGCGACCAAAACCCAGAAAACGATGTAAAACGCATCCATAATCAGTTCCTCTTTTCAATGTCCCGCAGCCCAGTCATGAGCAAAGTCGGGTTATAAGTAAAGTCTTGCAGATGGCGATGGACGAACGATCCATAGCCGCCGGTGAGAATCCGCTTGAGCGGATAGCCGGCTTCTTTTTCGAAGGCCTCGGCAAAGCCGTTGATCTCATAAACCGCACCGTAGACGATGCCGCTGTTCATGCAGTCGATGGTGTTCTTGCCGATGACTTTCTTCGGGGCGATCGCGTTGACTTCCGGCAAAGCCGAGGTCTTGTCGACCAGCGATTCCATGCTGATGCCGAAGCCTGGGGCGATGACGCAACCGGCAAAGGCGCCATTCTTGTCGAGAAGAATGAATTTGCTGGCGGTGCCGAGGTCGGCGATGAAGCAAGCGGGCCCATATTCTTTTAAGGCGCCCACCGCATCAGCGATCAAATCGCTGCCGACCGAAGAGGGGTCGTCCACGCGAATGGCGATTCCGCTTTTGAGGCCGGGGCCCATGACGCGAGCCCGGACTTTGAGGCACTTCCGCACCAAAGCGAACCAAATGTGCGAAAGGACGGGGACAACGCTGCAGATGATCGCGCTGTCGATGGCAACGTCTTTGTCCAAGGAGTTCAGAAACGCCGAAAACCGAAGACGATGCTCATCTTCGGATTTATCAGTTTCGGAACGGATTTTGAAGGATGATACGAGGCGGTCTTCGTCGAAAACGCAAAGCTCCGTCATCGTGTTGCCGATATCAATGGCTAATAGCATATCCTATATGCCCTCCGCTTCGATCCGACGCAGTTTCGTCGGTACCGAGCGTGCATATTATAACGCGTGTGAAAACTTTTTCTATCGAGGTTATACTTTTCTTATGAAATTCCACGAAGTTTATGGTTTCCGGCTCTATGCCACCCTCGCCGCGATCTTCCTCGTCGTCGCTTATGCGGCCTTCGGTCTCTCGGTCGCTTTGATTTTCTGGTTAGACAATCTTTGGTATATCGCTTTAGCGGTCGTCGTCCTCGGCTATGCCGCCTTCAGCACTTGGTTCTTCTACCGCAAACTGATCGCCAAATTCAAAAAGGCCATCGGCGAAGGCGGTGAATTCCTCGAGGGCACCCTCCACTACGATTTCGATGTCGGCGGCCTCTATCTCCGCTTGCCGGACAAAGACATCCCGTTAGCCGGCCTCTTCACGATGCGTCTATACAAAAAGATGCCGGAAGGAACAAAAATAGCCGCCTATTTCATCAAAGATGAACAGACGGCTTTGTTACCGAGGGATCCTCTTAGATAACGATATTGACGATGCGGCCTTTGACCACGATGATCTTGCGGATCGCGGCCTCGCCGATGAAACGCATCACCTTCTCGCTCGCAAGGGCGAGTTTTTTGATCGTTTCCTCATCGGCGTCGGTCGCGACTTCGATCGTGTCGCGGGCCTTGCCGTTGACGGCCACCGCGAGGGTGACGCTGTTTTTGACGAGGGCCTTCGGATCATAGGTCGGCCAGGATTCGTAGGCGATGGTGTCCTCGTGGCCGAGCAACGACCACATCTCTTCGCCGGCGAACGGGCAGATGCAGCTGAATAATTTCACGAAGCCTTCGATGTACGGACGGTACAAAGAGGCGGCTTTGTAGCAATCATTCACGAAAATCATCATCTGGCTGATGGCGGTGTTGAAGGCGAGGGACTCGAAGTCTTCGCTCACTTTCTTGACCATCGCGTTGTAGCTGAAATCAAGGCTGCCGTCGTTGACGTCGGTGAGTTTTTCTTTGAAAGCGGGCTCATCGACCAGGCGGAAGACGCGCTCGATGAAACGACGGGCGCCATTGATGCCGGTCGTGTTCCACGGTTTGGTCTCATTGAGCGGGCCAGCGAACATCTCGAAGAGACGGAGGCTGTCGGCGCCATATTCGCGGACGACTTCATCGGGGTTGACGACATTGCCGCGCGATTTGCTCATCTTCTCGCCGTCTTCGCCGAGGATCATGCCCTGGTGATAGAGGCGTTGGAACGGTTCCTCGCATTCGACGATGCCGATGTCTTTGAGGAACTTGTGCCAGAAACGGGCATAGAGCAAATGGAGGACGGCGTGTTCCTGGCCGCCGATATAGAGATCGACCGGAAGCCAGTGATTCAACAATTTCGGGTCGCCGATGGCGTTCGGGTTCTTTGGATCGATGTAGCGGAGATAGTACCAGCTGGAGCCAGCCCACTGGGGCATCGTGTTGGTGTCGCGAACCGCTTTCATGCCATTATGTTCGAAATTAAGCCAGCTCTTCGGGGCACGGGAAAGCGGGGGCTTCCCATCTTTGGTCGGACGATAATCTTCAAGTTCCGGGAGGACGAGAGGCAATTCATCTTCCCCGACGACATGTTCTTTCCCATCTTCGGTTTGGAAGGCCGGAATCGGCTCACCCCAATAACGCTGACGGGAGAAGGTCCAGTCGCGGAGTTTGTAGTTGACGACTTCTTTGCCAGCGCCTTTCTCTACGAGAACTTTGGTGATGGCGGCTTTGGCGTCGGCGATGTTGAGACCGTCGGCGAATGCGCTATTCATGTGCTTGGCATCGGCGGTCATCGCCTTTTCGGAGATATCGCCTTCGAGAACCTGGATCATCGGGAGGCCATGTTTCTTGGCGAAGAGATAGTCGCGGTCGTCGTGGGCAGGGACTGCCATGACGGCGCCGGTTCCGTAGGAACCAAGGACGTAATCGGCAACATAAACCGGAATGCGGCGGCCATCGATCGGATTGATGGCATCGACGCCGAGATAGACGCCGGTCTTATCTTTTTCGAGAGAGGTGCGGTCGAGGTCGCTCTTGGACGAGGTCGCTTTGACATAGGCATCCACCGCTTCTTTCTGGCTGGAAGAAACGAGTTTCTTGACCAGCGGATGTTCGGGGGCTAAGCAGCAATAAGTGCAGCCGAAGAGGGTGTCCACACGGGTGGTGAACACATCGAAAGTGTCATCGCTTTCGGCCATGCGGAAAGTGATTTGGACGCCGGTTGAGCGGCCGATCCAGTTCCGCTGCATATCGAGCGTGCCCGCCGGCCAATTGAGGCCATCGAGATCCTTTTCCAGCCGATCGGCGTAGGCGGTGATTTTCAAAACCCACTGCCGCATCGGCATGCGGATGACGGGATAACCGCCGCGCTCGGAGACGCCATTGACGACTTCCTCGTTGGCAAGGACGGTGCCGAGTTCGGGGCAGAAATTGACGGGGATGTCGGCCACATAAGCCAAATCATGTTCGAAGAGCTTGCAGAAAATCCACTGGGTCCACTTGTAATAATCCGAATCGATTGTCGCGAATTCCTTGCTCCAGTCGTAGGACATGCCAAGCATCTGGATCTGGTTGCGGAAGTTATCGATGTTTCTCCGGGTGGAGAGTTCGGGGTGTTCGTTGTTCTTGATGGCGAATTGCTCGGCCGGAAGACCGAAAGCATCCCAGCCCATCGGGTGAAGGACATTAAAGCCCTGCATTCTCTTCATGCGGGCGACGATGTCGGTCGCAGTATAGCCTTCCGGATGCCCGACGTGGAGGCCCTGGGCGCTGGGGAAGGGAAACATATCCAAAATGTAATATTTTGGTTTGGAGAAATCGCTGGTATCGCAATAGAAAGTGTTATTGGTAAGCCAATAGGACCGCCACTTGGGCTCAATGTCTTTGGGATTGTAACTCATAACGAACCTCCTAACGCTTGATGGCTGCCTTGTATAAGCCAAGGTACAATGCGGCCGATTCTTTCCAGGAATGGTCGCAGGACATGGCGTTCAACGCCATAACATCATACGCTTTCGGGTCGCGATAGTAACTAAAAGATACGTCGATGCCGTAGTTTAGGCCGCCGACATCG
>Ga0247610_10007466_pt1 | contig 11223 bp, 5 predicted proteins | sample 174DNAGHGhighgp2_FD_193483 | JGI IMG/M metagenome (GOLD analysis project Ga0247610, IMG submission 193483) | Sheep rumen microbial communities from Palmerston North, Manawatu-Wanganui, New Zealand - 1742 DNA GHGhigh gp2 | ecosystem: Host-associated > Mammals > Digestive system > Stomach > Rumen ...
ATTCGGCGAACACCAGCTGCTTCTTAGTACTAGGCACGCAGTCACCCTCTTCGGATGACTGCGTGTCAAACTTCGTGTAATTAAGAAATCTTTCTGTTATCTCCATCTTTCTTCGTTTATCCCATCTGGTCAAGTGCCTTCAGGTTCTCGGCAATCATCTCGTCGGTGACGGTGTAGTTCTGAAGGTCACCCTTGATGAACGATTCGTACGACGGCATGTCAATGAGTCCGTGGCCGGAGAGGTTGAACAGGATGACCTTCTCCTCGCCTGTAGCAGCACATTTCTTTGCTTCGCGGATGGTAGCGGCTATGGCGTGGCACGACTCGGGAGCGGGGATGATGCCCTCGGTACGGGCAAAAAGCATGCCGGCCTCGAAGGTCTCCAGCTGAGGAATGTCTACGCCGTGCATCAGACCGTCCTTGATGAGTTGCGAGATAATCATGCCGGCACCGTGGTAGCGCAGACCGCCGGCGTGGATGTTCGACGGCTTGAAGTTGTGGCCCAGCGTGAACATCGGCAGCAGGGGCGTGTAGCCGGCCTCGTCGCCGAAGTCATAGCGGAACTGTCCGCGTGTCAGCTTCGGACAGCTGTCGGGCTCGGCAGCGATGAACTCCGTCGTCTTGCCGTCGAGCAGGTTGTGGCGCATGAAGGGGAAGGCGATGCCGCCGAAGTTAGAGCCGCCGCCGAAGCAGGCTATCACCATGTCGGGATACTCGCCTGCCATCTCCATCTGCTTCTCAGCCTCCAGACCGATGATGGTCTGGTGAAGGCCCACGTGGTTAAGTACCGAGCCGAGCGTGTATTTGCAGTTCGGTGTCGTGGTGGCCAGTTCGACGGCCTCGGAGATGGCTGTGCCTAAAGAGCCGGTATGCAAGGGGTCGCGCGTCAGAATGTCCTTGCCGGCACGGGTTGACATCGAGGGCGAACCTTCTACCACGGCACCGAAGGTACGCATGATGCTTGAGCGGTAGGGCTTCTGCTGCATGGTGATCTTGACCTGATAGACAGCACAGTCAAGACCGTAAATCTTTGCAGCGTAAGAAAGAGCGGCACCCCACTGGCCGGCACCCGTCTCGGTGGTGACGTTCGTCGTGCCCTCCATCTTGGCATAGTAGCACTGAGGTATGGCTGAGTTGATCTTATGCGAACCCAGCGGGTTGGTGGACTCGTTCTTGAAATATATGTGCGCAGGAGTACCGATGGCCTCTTCCAGACCGTAGGCACGTACCAGCGGGGTGGAGCGGTAGAACTTGTACTTCTCAAGGACCTCCTCAGGGATGTCTATCCAGCGGTGCTCGGTGTCCAGCTCCTGGACGCAGCACTCGCGGGGGAAGATGTGGGCCAGGTCATCGACACCCAGCGGCTGCTTCGTGGCAGGGTGGATGGGCGGCATGGGTTTGTTGGGCATGTCGGCCTGGATGTTATACCACTGTGTAGGAATCTCGCTCTCTTGAAGGATGAATTTCTTTTGCTTTGTCATTGCTTTTGTTGTTGGTGAATAATTACCGCCTGCAAAGTTACGGTTTTTTATTGACATATTTCACAGTGTTCCCGTTTTTTTTACCTTTTATGGCCAAAGATCCTCCATGAAGTGGCTTGACGGTTCGTGTTCGCCTTCGCTGTCGATGCCACCGTATCCAATGCCATAGTCTTCGCTACCCACCTCGCTACCGGTGAGCAGCTCGGCTACTTCACAATTGACAACCTCGGTAGTAGGGGCAAAATATGTTTTCTTCATAATAGTCATGTTGCTTTTGTGCTTATTTAATAACAACTTTCTTTCCATTCTGAATGTAAATGCCCTTTGCGGGGGCTTTTACGCGGATTCCCTGGAGATTGTAGAGGAACGTCTGGTTGTCAGGCATGTCATTGAGTATGGTCTTGACGGCTGTCGTTCCATCAATTACTAATGAGATGCGGCTTGACGATTGTCCCAGATTGGCATCATCGAGAATGAAGTAGCCTCGGAAACCTTTCGAAATGCTTTTGCCATTAGAGTACCAGAACTTATTGTCACTGAGGAACAGGGCTGACGATGGGATTGCTGTTCCTGCCACGTAGGTGCCCACGAATTTGGCATTGGTGGCCGGTTCGTAGACAGGATTGGGATTCTCAATGGTGACGCTGTTAACCTTAAACTGTGCGATGTCTTTCGTTGTCTTGATGATATAGGGGTGATTGGCTTCCATGTCGGTTACAGTAGTAAAGTTGACACTGATACCATTACCGTTGAGGTCGTAACCCTGGAGATCGGCCAGTTCGACGTCGTCGCCAAAGACTTCCTTTACGATGGTTTCCGACATGCTGAACGGCAGCACGAGGGTAGACCATTCGCCGGCTTTGATGGAGCGCTTCACCAGGACGTTGGCACGGTTGGCAGTCGTCGGGGATACGGTAGAGGTCTCATCGAGGAGGGTGCGCTCCTTCTCATAGTCGATGGCAATGATGATGCACAACTGGCCACCGGTGTTAGAGAACTCTATCTCGCGGAGGTTGTCGAGGGCGAAGGTAACGTGGTCGGGATTGCTGGTATCCTTGGCGGTCTGTAGCAGGGTTGACTCGCTGGCAGAGTAGGTCTTGCCTCCTACCTTGTTCCAGTAGACGTCGGCGCCGTCGTCGTGAAGATTGGTGAAGCTCCAGAGGGTCATGCTGGTGGCCACGTAGCCGTCGGGTACGAAGATGGTGTTGGCATTGCCCTTTGAGGTCTTGATCGGCGTGCGGTTGAGTGTCGTTCCGTTATAGTCGACGTCGAACTTGTCGCTGCTACTGTATGCTTTGGTGCTATTGCCCATCTTCATGACGAAACCTTCAGCCGTGTCGTTGGCCTTACCTGTCAGCATGTTGTTGACGTTGCTGTTATCGTACGACCCGGCGGTCATGTTGCCCCATGTCAGCAGGGCGTGTCTGGCGTCTTCCACAGGCGAATCGTATTTGACGGCCGTCAGGTTGTCGAACCAGCAGCGGCGGGCAGGGGCAGAGTTATAGTTGGAACCGACGACAATCTTCGTGATCTTGAAGTCGGAAATGTCGGTCCTCAAGGGGATGGCAGCACCGCTGGTGGTGCCTGCCGATGTCACCATCGTGCCCTGGGCGGTGAGGTTTCTTAAGTCGACGAGCAGCGTGAACGACGACTTGTTGGCATCGGCATAGACATCGAGATCGCTTGTCGTCTGGCTGCCGACGCTCTTCTTGTAGGTAAGGATGTCCATGCCTGTGCCGCCGGTGGTGAGCGTGTTGTTGAAGTCGTTATAAGCCAGCGTGTTGTTGTAGGCATTCAGGCTGAAGCCAGCCACGCGCCCACCATTGGCGTTCTGCAACTCGACGAAGAAATTCCTTCCGGAGAGATTACCAAACCACACATCGAACGTCACTTCAAGTTTCTCAGTCTCAGAGGGCTGCTTCTCTTCGGGGATGTCGATTACTGCGGAGCCGTTGCCCACGCGGAGCACGCCAGCGCAGCTCGTGCTATAGCCGACAGTGAAGCCTGTGCCGCTGGTGTTATCGGTTTCGTAGTTGGGTAACGTTATCTGGCCATTCGTGCCCTTGATGATGTACTTCCCGCCGTCGGTCTCTATATCTTTGCTGAAGTCAATGTCGGCAATGATGTTGGCAAGTGAGGGGTCTTCCTCACCGCCTTCAACCTTTAGAACGCCGCTAGTGTAGAGTTCGGACACATCCCATGTCTGGCCCTCGCCGGGCGTGGCGGGGAGAATCTGGGAGAATGTACCCGATGCAGACCCGTTGAATACCTTAATGGTGTTGCCGCCATAGAGTTTGGTGCTATTAGTACCGTCGCCTAACACCAGCGTGACACCGTTGTTGATTGTTAATTTGCCATTGAAGGTGATGGCCTGGCTGTTGTCGAAGATGCTATTTGACTGGAAGGTGGAGCCGTTTTCAAACTTCACGTCACCAGCAATAGAACCTTTACCCGATAGCGTGGCGCCGCTCTTCACGGTCACAGCGCCTGTGCCGGAGTGCGTGCCGTCGATAATGAGCTGGCCACCGCTGACGGTGGTCGTGCCGCTGTAGGTGTTATTGCCCGTCAGGCGCCAGTAGCCCGTGCCTTCTTTCTCAATGGTGGTCTTGCCTGGGTGCGAGCGAGCCTGGTCATTGTCGTCGATGACACCGTTGAAGGTCTCGTCGGTATTAGCACCACCGACAATCCAGGTGCCATTACCAGCCGCTTTCACGTTGAAGCCAGAGAGGTAAGAGCCTGATTCGCCCGACAGGCCACCCAAATAGTACGTCGACCCGCTCTTGGCGCCGTTGATGGCAGCGCCCGACTTCAGGTAGATGGTGGCATTCTTGATACCCCCATCGTTGCGGATGGCAAACTGTCGATTGGTGCCGTTATTGCCTCCGGGAGCGATTATCAGGTTGCCAACGAAGTTGTCCCAGTTGCCCTCAATGTATTCGCGTATATAGGTCACCTGCCATTGCAGGGTTCCCATGCCGCTGACCGTACACTTGTTGGTATTCCATAGGTCGAAGTAAACGGTCGACGTGGTGCCCTCGGTAACCTCGATGGGGAAGTTGAGCGTGGCAGCGTCCTCGTTCTTTCCAACCGTCGAGAGCTGGCCGCCCGACAAGACGAGTTTTGAGGAGGAGCCGATGCCGGCATCAGAGATGAGCTTGGTATTCAGCTTGAGCGTACCGCCCTTCAGGACGGTGGCACCGGGGTAATGGAAGAAGCTGGTGGTGTTGACAGCGAGCGTCCCCTTGCCGTCGAGGATGAAGTCGGCCGTGGCGTCACTACCCTCGATGGCACCGTTGGCGGTCACTGTCTTGGTATCGGAGATTTCGAAGGTGGTCGTCCGCAGAAGCTTCATGGAGCGGTCGGTGGCCTGATTGCCGCCGGTGTATTGGTAGGTACCGCCGTTGGCAACCCAGTTTTGGGCGTGGAGTGAACTGTTGCCGATAGCTGAAGCCACACCGCCATTGGCTAATGAACGGAAACTCAGTACGCCGTCGTGCAGGACGGTGGCTCCGCTATAGCTGTTTCCTGCAGAAGAAGCAGGATAATCAAGCGTCAGCGTGCCGGTACCGGCTTTGTTAAGCGAACCAGCAGTGTCCTTAATGGTACTACCGGTGATAGTCAGCGCCTTATCGCTATTGAATACGATGGTCGCGGGGGAGATGGCTTGCGTCAGTTTCAGCGTAGCATCGCTGGTAGGAGCCAGCAGGATGTTGCCGCTGGCCTGGGTGTAGTCGAACGCGCCGCCCGTCCATGTGTAGTCGGGTACGTAGTTTTCGATATCAACAATACCCACCTCAAGGGAGCGTGTCCACATGGCCACCGTTGGGGAGTATTCTGAATAATTAGTGCCGTCGAAGGCACGAAGGCGGATGCTATATTGTGTGCCTGGCTCCAGCCCTGTCAGTGTATAGGTTGACACGTCAGCGCCAGTGCGTGCCTTCTCGACGCCGTCAACCTCGATGACGAAGCCCCCTTCGTTGTCGGAGAAATCGCCCCATTCGATGGTCAGCGTCTGGGTGGTGGCCGATACAAGGCTCAGCAGCATGGGCGCGCGGAGGTAGTACTGGCGGTCGCTCTTGCTGATGGAGTTGACGTAGTTCTCGATGTTGGCGTAGCCGTTGGCAGCGATGGTCATGGCATCGTTGCTGTTGGGATTGGTGCCGTTGGCCGTTTCCCAGGCGTCGGGCATACCGTCGCCGTCGGTGTCGGTGGGCTTGGCGCCCGCAAACACAGTCCAAGTGTCAGGCGTGCCGTAGGGAAGGTCTTTCTCGCTGGTAATGAGATAGCCCTTCTTGCCGAACGACAAGACCTCGCTGACCATATAGGCATCGGTGATGTCGCGATAGGGGAGGGAAGCGCCGACATCTGGCAACAGGTTGTCGACCAGCGAGTTACCGGGCCATTTCTCTAATTCCGGATAGTCGTAGGGCGTGCTCTTGCGGTCGCCGCCACCGTCGCCGGTGAACAGAGAGGGATTGTAAACGCCGTCCTTATTGTTGTCCTGCCAGTTGTCGTTGCCGTAGAAGTGGAACTTCTCGTTGCCGCCGGAAAAGCCGGCTGCCGAACCACTGGTAGTCTTACCGTTGATGAAGAGGTTGCCTTCGGCGTTGGCGTAAGAATGTCCATCCGATTCGCCGCCCATCTCGTAGGCATAAGCACTCCAGTTATAGACGATGTTGTTGACGTACTGGTGCTTACCCTTCACCTTGAAGTTGCGCGTCTTGTTGTCGCAGAGCAGGACGCGGTACATGGTGATGTTGTCAGCCTGTATCAGACCACCTGCCGAGTGCTGCATCAGACCCTGTCCGACGATACTGTTCTGGAGGGTGATGTCATGGGGGGCTGTGCCCTTGTTGTCCCAGTTGATGGAGAAGTTCTCGTCTTGTCCCCAGGCGAACGAACAGTGGTCGAAGATCATGTTCCCTCCGTTGGAGAGACCGGCGCAGTCGGCATCCTTTGACCCTACGGAACCCATACGGAAACGCATGTACCGGACGATGACGTTGGTGGCTCCCGAGAACGACACGCCGTCGCCGTAGACTGTGATGCCCTCACCGGGAGCCGTCTGTCCGGCTACGGTGATATTACTCTTGAAAACAATGCGGGAATTAATACGGATAACGCCCGCCACGTCGAACACCACGATGCGGTCAGACTGGCTGACGGCATCGCGGAGGGAGCCGCTGCCGGAGTCGTTCAGGTTGGTGACGTGGTAGACGGAGCCCGTGCGTCCGCCAGTGGCGAAGCGTCCCCAGCCCTGGGCGCCGGGGAAAGCCAGCAGACCGTCAGCATAAACATTGGTACTGGCAATAGTTAGGATGAAAGTTACTAAGAACTTTAGGCTTTTTCTCATGAGCATATTCGTTAGATTTAGTAGTTTCTTGGAATTCCGCTTGCAAAGGTACTGTTTTTTTTGTAATTTTGCGCCCACTATGGCAATATTCTATTCCGTTCTAGCATATTTTATAGTACTTTTTTCCATTAGCAGGCTTACCGGCCGTCGGGCTACGAACGAGTCGTTCTACCGTGCCGACCGCCGGTCGCCGTGGTATATGGTGGCCTTCGGCATGGTCGGGGCCAGCATCTCGGGAGTGACGTTTGTCTCCGTGCCCGGCATGGTGCTGACGTCGCAGATGACCTATCTGCAGGTGTGCCTGGGTTTCATCGTCGGCTATGTGGCCGTGGCCTTTGTACTGTTGCCCCTTTATTACAGGCTGAACCTGACCAGTATCTATGCCTACCTGGGCCAGCGGCTGGGCGTGCGGGCCTACAGGACCGGGGCCTGGTTCTTCCTGCTGTCGAAGATGACGGGGGCGGCGGCGAAGTTCTTCGTAGTCTGCCTTATCCTGCAGCGCTTTGTCTTCGATGCCGTGGGCGTGCCCTTTGCCGTCAACGCCATGCTGCTGGTGCTGCTCATCTGGCTCTATACCCGCCGTGGGGGCATCAAGACGCTGGTGGTGACCGACTCGCTGCAGACACTCTGCCTGCTCACCGCCCTGCTCCTTATTATATATAAGGTGGTAACAGGACTGGGCATGACCGTCGGCGAGGCGGCTAAAGCCGTTGCCGACAGTCCGCTGAGCCGTATATTCGTCATGGACGACTGGGCGTCGCCGCGCAATTTCTGGAAACAGCTGCTCAGCGGTGCCTTCATTGTGATTGTCATGACGGGGCTGGACCAGGACATGATGCAGAAGAACCTGACGTGCAAGAGCCTGCGTGAGGCACAGAAGGATATGTGCAGCTATGGTGTGGCCTTCGTGCCGGTCAACCTGCTCTTCCTCGCCCTTGGCGTGCTGTTGACGATGACGGGCATCAGTGCCAGTGGCGACCAGCTGCTGCCGGCATACGTCAGCACTTTCCTTGCTGACGGCGACACTGTTGCCGTCATTCCCATCCTGTTCACCCTCGGCATCGTGGCCGCCTCTTTTTCAACGGCCGACTCAGCGCTGACGTCGATGACAACCTGCTTTTGCATAGACGTGCTCAGACGGCCTGACGATGAGAAGCTGCGCAAAAAGACGCATGTGGCCATGTGCCTGCTGTTTGTACTGTTTATCCTGCTGTTTCGCACCTTCAACAACACGTCGCTCATCGATGCCATCTACATTCTGGTGAGCTACACCTATGGGCCGCTGCTCGGTCTCTTTGCCTTCGGCCTGTTCACCCGGCGCCAGCCCGCAGACCGGCTGGTGCCCTACGTCTGTGTGGCATCGCCGCTGCTGTGTCTGGCTGTTGATCAGATGGCTAAGGCGTTGTGGGACTATCGCTTCGGCTATGAGTTGCTCATGCTGAACGGCCTGCTGACGTTTACTGGTCTTTGGCTAAGTTCTCGGCATACTCGCTCGGCTGAATGCCAAACTCCTTCTTGAAGCAGGTGGAGAAATACTTGGGGTCCTTGAAGCCAACCTTGTAGGCAAGGTCGCTGATGCGGATGTCGGGAGTGCGCTGAATCATGCGCATGGCCTCCTTCATGCGCTGGTCGCGGATGAAGCTGCTGACGTTCATGCCCGTCAGGGCGCGCAGTTTGTTGTAGAGTGTCGAGGCACTGGCTCCCATGTCAGCGGCAAACGTGTCGCGGTCGTAGTCGCTGTCGTCCAGATGCTGGTGGACGCAGTCGTAGGCTCGCCTCAGGAACAGCTCGTCGTCGGTGGGCTCTGTCTCGGGAGCCTCAGGCTGAGGCTCTCCCAACTGGTTGATGAACTCCTCTTGTACGCGCTTGCGATTCTCGATGATGTTGTTGATGCGCAACTCCAGGTCGCCCAGCTTAAAGGGCTTGGTGATGTAACTGTCGGCACCTATCTGGAGCGCCTCGTTGCGGTCTTCCTCCTGTGTCTTGGCGGTAAGCAGGATGATGGGCAGGTGCTGCAGGTTGGGGTCGCCCTTAATCTGGCGTGTCAGTTCCATACCGTCCATGACAGGCATCATCACGTCAGAGACAATCAGGTCGACGGGCTCTTTCTGCACAATGTCGAGTGCCTCCTTGCCGTTGCCGGCCGTCATCACATGGTATTTAGCACTCAGCAACTGGTTGAGCAGCATGAGCAGTTCGATGTTGTCTTCGACGATGAGCAGGCGGTAGGCATCGGCGTCGGCATCGGCGGTGGCGGGTGTGGGTAGTTCTACGGTGGGCTGCTGACGCATGCGCTTGGCGATGTCGAGAATGGCACTACGGGCAACATTGATGTCTATGCGGTGGTTCTCGTCTATCTGTGTGGCGTTAAACGACTCCTTGGTAATGGGAATGCTGACGGTGAAGGTGGTTCCGCGGCCTTCCTCGCTGTCGAAGTCGATGCTGCCGCCATGCAGGAACACCAGTTCGCGCGTCAGTGCAAGGCCAAGTCCTGTACCAATGGTGTGCTGCTGGCGGTAGGCTCCGTCATGGAACCGGCGGAACAGTTTTTTCTTCTGCTCTTGGGCTATGCCAATGCCGTTGTCGCTTACCTTAATAATAATATGGTCGAACTTCTTGTTGGTGTGTACCTGCAACATCACCTTGCCGTCGGAGCCTGACGTATATTTGGCAGCATTCGACAGCAGGTTGTAGATAATCTTGTCAAGCTTGTCGGTGTCAATCCAGCCCATCATGCTTTCCGGCTGGCACTGGATGGTGAAGTCGATGCCTTTCTGAACCATCAGGGGCTCAATGCATAGGGCCGTCTGCTCGATATATTGCATCACGTCGCCGTATGCTACCAGCAGCCTCAGTTCGCCCGACTGCGACTTGTTGGTCTCCAGAATCTGCTGCAGAAGTCGCACCATGCGGTCTATGTTCAGTTGCATGAGATCATAGTCCTGCTCATGAGCCGGCTCCTTGCTGCGCAGACGCTCTACCGAGGCTGAGATGACGGTGAGCGGCGTCAGCAGCTCATGGGTAATGTTGGTGTAGACGGCATTCATCTGCAAGCGGTTTCTCATGCGTACGCTGCGCTGAAAAAGTTCTCTTCCGGCAAAGAAAAGACCAACGGCGACAGCAATAATGAGGATGATAAGGACAGTTTGCAGATTCATAATGGATGGTTTTGACGCTGCGAAATTACACTTTTTCTTTTAAAAAGTATTATTTTTGGGAAAGAAAATTTGTAAAAATGCCCAAAATAAGTAGAAAAAGCGTGATTTTAGGTTTAAAATCCGTGAAATCGCGCATTTTAAACCTCAAATAATCGTTATTGAACCTATGTTTGTGAAAGTTGGCGTATCTTTGCACCAGAAAAAGATTTTTAATGGTTAAGGTTTATGGTTGATTAATTTAGTTTTTAAAGTATTGAAAAGCCTCGCTGTGAAGCGAGGCTTTTTCGTATCTGGGGGTTAGCGGGTGTCTGACGGCTATGCCAGCAGGAAGCGTTCGGCCTCAATGGCGGCTTGGCAGCCGCTGCCGGCAGCGCTGATGGCCTGGCGGTAGACGGGGTCGGCACAGTCGCCGGCAACGAACACGCCGGGAATCTTTGTGCGTGGCGTGCCGTCAATCTTCTTCAGGTAGCCCACCTCGTCGGTCTCCAGCCATTTCTTGAAGATGTCGGTATTAGGCTTATGGCCAATGGCCAGGAAAAAGCCGTCTATCTGAATGTCAACCAGTTCTTCGTCGGCCTCGCCCTTACGCTTTACCAGATGGGCACCTTCCACGCCGTTCTCGCCAAAGAGACCCAGCGTGTTGTGCTCAAACAGTATCTCGATGTTCTCGGCTTCCATGACGCGCTGCTGCATTACCTTGGAGGCACGCAGGAAGGGCTTGCGCACAATCATATACACCTTCTTGGCCAGTCCGGCCAGGTAGAGGGCATCCTCGCAGGCCGTGTCGCCGCCGCCAACAACGGCCACTGTCTTCTTGCGGTAGAAGAAGCCGTCGCAGGTAGCGCAGGCCGACACTCCTTGTCCGTTGTATTTGCGCTCATCGTCTAAGCCAAGGTACTTGGCAGAGGCTCCGGTAGCAATGATGACCGTGTCGGCGGCTATCTGAGTGCCGTCGTCAGCGGTGCAGACATAGGGAGCCTTGGAGAAGTCCACCTCGACGATTTCGCCCATGCGTATGTCGGTGCCGAAGCGCTGGGCCTGCTCCATCAGGTCCATCATCATCTGGTTGCCGTCAACGCCCTGGGGGTAGCCGGGGAAATTCTCCACCTCAGTGGTCTGGGTCAGCTGGCCGCCAGGCTGCATGCCGCTGTATTCTATGGGGTGCAGGTTGGCGCGTGAAGCATAGATGGCAGCGGTGTACCCTGCGGGGCCGCTGCCAATAATCAAGCAT
>Ga0247610_10007468_pt1 | contig 11222 bp, 7 predicted proteins | sample 174DNAGHGhighgp2_FD_193483 | JGI IMG/M metagenome (GOLD analysis project Ga0247610, IMG submission 193483) | Sheep rumen microbial communities from Palmerston North, Manawatu-Wanganui, New Zealand - 1742 DNA GHGhigh gp2 | ecosystem: Host-associated > Mammals > Digestive system > Stomach > Rumen ...
GGTGACGGTATAATATACTATCTCCTTCTCGTATTGCGCAATAACCGTGCGGTCAGCGGTGATGTTCGTAAGAGGTTTGCTCCAGCCGGTAAAGTTGTATCCTTCGCGTGTCGGGTTCTCGTCCGGCCCTTTGGCATCCTTACCGTCTTCTACTTGCTCTTTATACAACTCGTCTCCGTTCCAGTCAATGAAGGTGACAGTATGGTAGATGACGCTCTTTTCGTATTGGGCGGTGTATGTGACATCCGCGGATACAATATTCAGACCAATCTCCAACGCGCTCATAATCTCCGAGGTCTCCGAGGAGAGCCACCCGATGAAGGTGTATCCTTCGCGGGTTGGGTTTTCGGGTACCAAAGGATTGTCGCCGTCCACCACTTTGACATCAATAATCTTGTCTCCGTTCCAGTCCACGAAGGAGAGTGTGTGTATAACGGCATCTTGCTGGTATTGAGCATGTATGGTAATGTTGTCATAAACCTCGATGTACTCATTCGTATCCCATCCGGTGAAGGTATATCCTTCTCGTGTCGGGTCGGCCGGAGCGGTGACTTTACCACCCCAGTCCACTGTCTCTTCTTTGAGTACGGTCTCATCCCAGTCAAGGAAGGTGACGGTATAGGTCTGCATGACGAAATGTGCAGTGACGGTGGTGTCGCTTGTGACAACGAGTCCTGTCTCCTCATTGTAGTTTGTCCAGTGGTCGAACTTATATCCGCCTTCGGTGGTGTACCAAACCAGTTCGAGTACAGTGTTCTCCGGCACGGCATTGAGGTCAATGCCGCTGTTCAGCACTTCTATCTCTCCGTGTTCTGCAACGAGGGTCACCTGGTACGGGCCGCCTTGGTATTGTGCGGTATATGTTACATCGGCGGTAACGGCTGTGGCGTTGATGTCCGTTGCGCTCATCGTCTGTCCGTTGGCAGAAGAGAGCCATCCGAGGAAGGTGTATCCTTCGCGGGTCGGGTCATCCGGAGCCGTAGCCTGACTGCCGTTTTTCACCTGTTGGGTAGAAATCTCTTTTTCATCCCAATCGACGAAAGCAACGGTATGTAGTTTTGCGAAGTAGGCAGTTACGGTTGTATCACGTGTCACGATCAGACCTGTCTCCGGGTTGAAGTTCTTCCAGTGGTCAAACTCATATCCTTCGTCAGGTTCGGCTGTGAGGTGGAGTGTGTATCCGTAGGGCACCGTATTGATGTCAAACGGATCCTCCTCATTGGTGAGGATGGTACCGTTTTCGGCAACCAGTGTTACCTTGAACAGCTGTACCTCGTACTTCGCTTGAACGGTGATGTTCTCCGTTACGTTGTCGAACTCCTTGTCCCATCCGAGGAACTTGTATCCCTCACGTACCGGGTCTTCGGGTGCGACAGCGGCTTCGCCTTCCTCCACCACGGTGGTGGTGATCCAGCGGTCATCCCAGTCCACGAAAGTGACGGAGTACTTGTCCAGCACCACCACTTCGCCGTCTTCAGCGAGGTCGGCAACTATCTCGAGGAAGGAATCCTTGTAACCAGGAGCCGCCTCGTATGCTGCTTTGACACCTTTCTTTGCCAGCACGTGCAGACGCTGGATAGCCATTTCTTTGCGTATCTCTTCATTCTCGCTCTCTGTACCCTCACCGGTGTACTTCATTACGGCCGAGAAGGCGGTGCTACCGAAGATCATCTTACCTTTATCGCCTGCGTCGTACTCACTATATTTATAACTGATGTCCACAGGTGTCTCCGCATAGCAATAAACATCCGTAATTTTGTTGCCACCCATCACGGCATGGGCATTGAAGGCAAGGTTGCATATTTTCTCCATCGTGGAAGGAATATACACTTTCTGGCAGAACTCCCACGGACTGGATGCGGAACCTAATACACGCGGCCCCTGAATCTTGGTTTTGAGTTCGGTGATACCCTTGTTGATATGAATCTCGTCAATGTAATCCCAGTAGTAGGACACACGCTCGTCGATGTAGTCACCCACATCAAGAACATTCTTTCCGTAGATATTGAGTGAACGACCGACTGTAATCTCCCATTTGGCAGGATTGGTCCAGTTCTCGTCAGTCAAGTATCCGCCTGCCGGAATAGCGGCCTGCTTCTCTATATAAGGATCAACGCGAACAGTCATTTCTTTCCAACCCGGTGTCTCGCGGTAACGCTCAATGAAGTCGCCGTAGGTATAGACGTTGATGTCGCTCAAGGCTTGTCCGTTGAAGATATTGTCCTTAATGGTCTCTTTGGCATTGAGGTCAAAATCAGGCGGGTTGGGGGTAGATATCCAAATCTCCTTGATGTTACATCCGTTGAAGGCTTTGTTGCCGATGGTACCTATCTGGTCGTACATATAGACGGTTTCCAGACTGCTGCAGCCGTCGAACGTACCAGATTTAGGTTGCTGGTTGTACAAATCTGCGGTAAAGATATTGGCGCATCCTGCAAACACGTTCGTGCCAAGATATTTCGCAGAGTACAAATCTACATAGTCCAACGAATTGCAGTCTTTGAACGCATAACTGCAGATCGTATCTGCATTCTCCATCAGTTCCCTACCATCGAATCTATCCAGACTATAGCATCCGGTGAAGGTGGAGTCGCCGATGAGGTGTACTTTCGGCATAATGACATTCTCCAGATTCGGGCAGTGGGCGAAAGTTCCCATATATAGATCCACTCCGTGTGTCTCTTTGTCGAAGCGATTCACTTGCGAGTGAACGGTTACGCCGGTAGCGCCGCCCAACACCTCCACGTAGGGCAGGTTTACATCACGCAGTTTTTCGCAGCCGTAGAACGTGCCGCGGAGTTTTTTGAGGGATTCGGGCAGAACTATTTCCTTGAGATTCGGCAGGAAGCAGCACGCACCGCCAAGGCTCTTCACATTGCCCATCACTTCCACGCGTTTCACTTTGTTCGCTACTTTGTTATCGGCACCAAAATCTATCTTTTTTGATGACACCTCGCGTTGATCCCAAGCGATTGCGTCGCGTTCCCAAGTCTCGTAGGAGAGCAAGTCTGTCGCATCGCCGACAGGCCATATATAGAGCGTGCTGTCGGACAATAGCGCGAAATTGGCGCTGCGGAATGATGTGTTGTACCATACCTCCAATCCGTTTAATGCATAGTGCAAGTCGCTCCACCAGGGGGCGCTCAGGTACTCTAATTTTACGCCGAAGTCCTCCGTGCGCACATCGCAGTGGATATCACTTGTCTTTTGCGGCTTTCTGGAGCTATGATCGATTGTTCCCTCGAAGGTATAGCGGTCGATGCTGATGGGAGCGTTGTAAGCTACTATGTAATCGACAGGACAGCCCTTCACGATATATTTGCCGAGTTGCTTGATGGATTGGCCTAACACAAGGGAGCCCATTATGGAACAATCCGCGAAGGCGTAATCGCCTATCTCTTCCACATCCGTTAGATAAATACATTCAAAATTCGGCCCATAAACTTTAACTTTACTGTAAGTCTCATCGTAAGCATTCGTATTTGGGGAGTCAATACTTACCAACTCATCATTCCCTGCGAAAGCATAGTTACCGATGCGTTTGAGCGATGCAGGCAATTCTATCCAATTGAGACGGCTTTGCTCCGCGTTGAAATGGAAGGCATGGTTACCGATTTGCGTCACGCCGTCTTCAACATTAACATATTTGATATACCGGCGGTATTTCGCCCACGGTTGCTGGGTCTCGTTGCTGTAATCGGGGATATCCTTGAAAATGTCCATTTCTCCATCCGCATACAATGTCCATCCGTCGCCCAAAATCGGGAAGGAGATGTCGCTCACGCGGTTCATCTTCTGCCAAACGCTGCCGTCCGCATCGTACGACGCGTACTCCGCAAACGGATAGTGGAGATATATCTTGGAGAGATCCAATTGGCGGAAGGCGTTAGGATCATACCAAGGTGCCTTGCCTGACATAAAAAGACCCTTCTCGCTGTTATCGCAATCCAACAGGGTGAAGCCAAAAGCCTCGCCACCAATTTTAGTGATATTGGAACCGATATATACTTCGTCAAGTTTTTTACAATATCGAAATGCAGAAGCCGGTATTTCTTTCAGTTCGGGTTGAGTACCAACGACTACTTTAGTCAAATACTGACTACATAAGAAAGCGCGGCTTCCTAACTTTTCCAAGTTAGCAAGTGATATTTCAGTAAGATAATTATTGTAACTGAAAGCGTAGTCACCAATTATTCTCACCCCGCTCAAATCGACGTTGTTCCGCAACCCTGTGAAAATGAACGCTCCGGTACCGATTTCCAGGACACCTTCGAACGCCGAGTTTTTACTATAGCAATTAAGCGACGGACCGAACATCAATGGGATAATTACCGGAGTCTTTACATGTACGCCGCCATGGTTCATAGAAGCCTGCATGGCATTTATCCACGGCATACCCGAATTGAGTTGCAACTTCTTTATATCCTCCGCCTCTTGCGGCAGATTGTTGTGCAGATTGATAGCAGGAAGAGTCGGGTCATACGAAGAGTCCTTATACTTGTCGTTGCTGTCAAACATCGCTTTCGCCTCTTCCTCGCTGATATACTCTTTGAGTTTCCACTGGTAGGTACAGATATTCATGTCCTCATTGCCGCTGAGACTGCCTCTATGCCACCATCCGATATACTCGTTACGCCAGGTCTGTTTTTCCGAGATAGGGTTCTCGCGCGTCTCGACACGTCCGCCGACGTAGAAGTTCGCATCGTCTTTCCATCCGCTGATACGGCTGTCGAGGTTCTTGTCATTGAGGTAGCAGTCGTAGGAAACGAGGATGACGGGCTTGCCGGAGAAATTGAGTCCGTCGGGTTGCGGGTAGAAAATGGAGCAGTCCTTCTTATGCTTCACCTTCGTGATATACGGGAAAAGGAGCCGAATCTTTTTGAGGTTCTCATCATCGAAGCACGTACCATAATTATACGCGCGTTCATAGTTAACGGTGTCGGGTTGGCAAGCACCCTCCAAAGAGTTAAAATAGCCTCTTTTGATTTCCGGCATCTTAGAGCCGTGCAGGATGATGTTCGGTTCGTTGTCAATCCACATCATCGGGCAGCAACCGAACGCCCAACCGCCGATCTCTGTGAGGTCCTCTCCCAAATCGACTTGCTTGAGGTAGGGACAACCGATGAAGCACTCCATCGGCACTTTCTTGAGTTTTGGCAGGGCAATCACACCGGCGTTACATTGCTGGAAAGCACGTCTGCCCACTTCTTCTACATTTGGCAGACACAAGGTAAAACCTTCTCGTCCGGTTTCCAGAAAGGCATGAGTAGCTACTTCCTTACAGTTCTCCGCTTCGATAGTGGAAACATATTTAAGTCCCATGAACGCGTACTTACCGATGTACGAAGCGTCGGTAGTGATTTTGACGATTTTGGTTTGCTCGCCGTACATGTCGTTGTATTTGACCCACGGAGCTTTTCCCTGCTCTGAAACGTAGAAGTCGGGCATCGGCTTGCCGTGTGTCACAATGCTGAGCACACCTGCGCTGTTGACATTGGTGATTACATACTCGCCACCGTCAAAGGTGCCGGAATAGGTACCTGTGTACCATGCAAAACTCTCGCCCGCCGCTATCAGCAGCACTGCGAGCAGAAAAAGTAGTCGTTTTTTCATGTTGAATAATTTAGTTAGTTATGATTATTTTTTTGAAAAGTAAAATCTTAATAAGTGTATTTTATACACACGCAAAAGCGATGCCTACAATAAGGCACCGCTTATCGTTGCGAATTATTCATTATTTCCGTTATGCTGCTCTCCTCCAGCGGGGGGGGTAAGTTGTTGATTATCAGTACGTTGCAGGCGCATCTCACTGGGTTTAATGCCGTAATAGCGCGTGAAGGCACGGGTGAAATTGGTCAACAGCGAGTAGCCGCAATGCTCTGCTACATCGGCGATGGTGATGTCGCGATAGTTGAGCAACAGGTACTTGGCTTTTTTCATGCGCACGTGCGTCAGGTACGCCTGCGGCGTGACGGAGAGGGTTTGGGTCATCCGTCTATGCAGTGTCCGCGGACTGACATGCATACGCTGTGCGATAGAGTCCACGTCAACCTTTCCTTCTTTCATCACTTCGTCCATCGCCTGCGTCAACTGTTCCATGAACGCTTTGTCATCATCCGTCATAGTGGACGGGTCAGGAAGCGTCTCCTCGATCACATTTCTATATTGCTGGCTGATTTCGGCATACTGGTGTTGCAGGGACGAATGGCGTCGGATGAGGATATAGACTCCTATGCCGATGAGTACTAAGACGATGAGGGAGAGGGTGATGGACGTAGCAAGGATGATGCGCTGTTTGCGCTCCGCCTGTTCTTTCGCCTGCTGCAGGAGGTCGTTATGATAAAGGGCGTTGTAACGACTGATGGCTTCGGCGGTCTCGTGCCGGTAGATAGAGTCGCGCAGCAGTTTGGAACGTTCCAGATGAAGCATCGCTTCGTTCGGCGCTGTCGCTTTCGTCACCTTATAGAGTCCTTCGCGTGCATGCAGCTCATTATACATATCGCCCTGCTTAAGGAAGAGTCCTGCCGCCTGACGGTAATAGTCCGTCGCTTCGGTATCTTCGCCTTCGGCGGCGAGGATGTCCCCCATCTGGTTCATGCAGATACCATACGAATGGAGATTGCCGCTGTTACGCAGCAGCGGGATGGCTTCGAGCAGCGACTGTTTGGCTTCATCGATATCCGACGCGCCTATCTGCGCATTGGCGAGTTGCGAGAGACGGACAGCGATACGCGCGCTGTCTCCGAGCTGGCGCTCAATCTCCAGTGCCTGCTGCGCATAAGAGAGGGACTTGTCCGGGTTATCCATCGCCTTGTACATCTCCGAGGCAGTGCCGAAAAGGACAGCACGGCGGCGGAGGTTGTCGGTGAGCGAGTTGGCGGCGATCGCTTCCATGATATATTTCTCCGCTTCCTGCGGCTTGCCTGCCGCCACAAGGACGCTCGCGATATTATTGAGCGTGGAACTGAGTTGGTCGTAATCGCCGCCGTTCTTATCTATCTCGTAGCATACGTTCAGTGCCTCGGCGGCTTTGTCGAACTCACTCAAGCGGAAATACGCGGCACCCATGAGGCTGTACACATCGCCTTTGGCGTTCGTTTCCACTTTATCGGAACAGCGTTCCGCAGCACGGCGGCAGAGATCTACCGCTTTATTGTAATTGCCCTCGCCGTAGTGCCACTCGGCGATATAGTAATACACGTTCACATCCACCGAGTCCATGTGGGCATCGGCAGGAAAGATGACCGATTCGTCAATATACTCGATCTGACGAAGATAAGCGAAGAAGTCATTCGCCAGCCGCAAGCGGTTCGCCGAGGTTGTGGCAGCCGGATAAGCCGTCTCATAACGCTTCATCTGCTCTGCGGTATTCAGTGCGGCGTGCATCGAGAAGCTCAGACAGAGCGCCAAAAAGAGGATGATATATCGTGTTTTTCTCATGTGATTTAAAATCCGCCAAGTAGGCATTTTTTCTTGCGTCATTAGACGCTCGATTAAAATCCGCTGCAAAGGTACTGCTTTTTTCTGATATATCAGTAATCATTATTCAAAAAAAAGTAATCATTTTCGGACAAATGCAGTTGACGGCATGTTTTTTAAGCAAATAAGAACAAAAAAAGAGCCTCCGAAGAGGCCCTTCCCGTTCACTCGTTAAACGTTCATTCGTTCAACGTTAATTGCCGTGAGCGGCATCCCACTCGTCGCCGCAGACTTTCCACAGGTAAGCTTTCATGGTCTTTTTGCCGCCGGGCTGGTCCTTCTGTGCGAGGAAGGCGGCCTGGCCGGAACTGATTTTCATCAGGTCTTTCGCACGCAGTGCTACTGCCTTCGAGACAGCGTCGAAGCGTCCGCGGATCTCCAGTTCGCCACCGGCTTTACCCTCTGCACGGATGGATGCCTGTGTGGCATCGTCATCTGCGAATGCGCCCTTGCAAGTTGCACTCTTGTACACGCGCAATGTTGCGCCAAAAGCTTTCTTAAAATCAGCCTTCAAGGTCTTAACCTTCATGTTGCCTTTCAATGCAATTTCTGCCATAATAGTAAAAATTTAAGTTAAATAAATGATCATTTATTGCCCGCAACTTAAGGACTGCAGGCGCTGTCCTATTATTTACTTTCACCGCGAGCTGCCTGACCAATCGTCAGTTTGTTGTCAACGCATACCTTTCCTGCCGGATCTTTGATTTGTACGGTTAGACCGAACATCTGGTCGAACAGTTTCTCTGCCTCGCCGACTTTCATCGAAGCTTTAATCTTCAACTCGTCAAAACTCTTGGTCGTTACATCTTTGGTGGTTTTCTTGTTTAATGCCGCCAAAGTAAGTTCGGGATCTGCTAATTGACTTCCCTTGTAAATGGCAAGAGTTACGCCGAAAGTTTTCTTGAAGTCAGCACAAATAGTTTTAACTTTTTTGTTCGGTGCCACCGAGAACTCTGCGTTCGTAAAGTGGTCTTTAATAGAATTTAAAAGTCCCATAATAAATGATTTAAAGGATTAATATATATACTTAGTATTATTCTTTTTATTTTGCCGCAAAGGTACTGCTTTTTTTGATATATTCTTGGTCCTTGTTAGTCCTTTTGTGGAGCAATATAGGGCGCGTTTCAGGGGCGCATAGGGGTTATATGCTATCATGCTGCACCATATAATATACTATGTATATTATCCCGTGATTTTAAATACACGTTTACATACAACAAAAAAACATGGACGCTTCTTGTCCATGCTCTGAGGTCCTGAGATTACCTGTGCCAACAAACAAGAAACGCCCACGTACAACGCAGACGCATGCTTATTCATTTTAGTTGGCACGCAATAGAAATTTCTCAGGTTTCAGAGCAATGCTTAAAACAAATAGCAAACGCTATATTTTATGTCAGGAAATGGTCCGACCACTCACTTGTAGTCCACTTTATTCCATTTCGGCTGCAAAGATACAACAAATATTGCATATGCGCAAATAAAAAAATAAAAAAGTACGCACAAACTTGCATATTTGAAAAAATAAGTATAACTTTGCAGCGTTTTTCGTGCAGACGAGAAATCATTATTTTTATTAACATAAAATTTTTACCATTATGAAAAAGATTATTTTGATTATGGCTGTTGCCATGGCAGCAATGAGCTGCGGAAACAAAGCAGAGAAAGCAGAAGCCGCTCCCGCAGAGGCAGTACAACCCGCACCCGCAGAGGCAGTACAACCCGCACCCGCTGCTCCCGCACAGGAAGCTGCTCCGGAGAAAGAGCAGGGTCTTCTCGAGCGCGCTATCGAGTTGGGTCAGGATGTCAAAACTGAGGTTGAGAAAAACAAATAATTCGCTTTCCGAACATTTTGGCACGGTATTTGTCTCTCCTCCAGTGACTCTGTTAATTTAAGGAGGAAAGACAATGAAAAAGTTAATGATTTTAGCCATGAGCGTCCTAATGGTGACGAGCATGAGCGCCCAAGAAGCCAAAGCCCGGAAGGGTGAGTGCAAAAGAGACAAGAAAGAGTGCAAGATGGACAAGGAACAGCGTATCGAGATGGATATCAAGTTCCTTACCGAAGAACTCTATCTGAGTGATGAACAGGCAGCTAAATTCGCCGTTACCTACCGCGAGTTTATTGAAGCAAAGGCTAAACTCAACGAGCAGTTCAAGGCGAAGTTCGCCAAGGATTTGAACGAACGCCAAGTAGCGCGTGTACTCCGATTCCACGGTCCGCGACCGGATTTCAAAGAAGGTCCGCATCCGCACAAGTTCAAAGAAGGTCCGAAGGGACCCGCTCCCGTGCCAGACGAGGCGAAATAAAAAAAGAGGCATCCGTGCCTCTTTTTTTGTGGGGGTTAAGCGTTCTTGTGGGTCAGGAGTTTATTTCTCCCAGCCGTCAAAGACTTCGGGGCCATAGACATTGTCTTCGTCGGGTTCGTGAAGCGGGGTCCAAATCTGCGCGAAGAAGGGATTGCGCTTCGCCTCTTGGTCCCATGCCCACGGCGTAGAAGGATGATTACGGAGGTCCGATTTCAGTTTTTGGATGGTTTCCTCTTTGTAGGGGAAGGGGAAGCATTCCGGGCACCAGTGTCCGCCGAGCAGAATCAACCGGCGCGATGCGGTGAAGTTATGTCCCTGCGCGCAGCGCCAGATATTATTGCCCAAGTACTGTCCCCCACGGAAAGCTGCCGCTTTCTGTAACTCCTTGTCCGTCAGTTGCTCCACCGGTTTGGTCTCATCGTAGCCATGGTTAAGCAAGACGGGGTGTTCGCTGTTATGGCTGAGGTCAAAATGCTTCCAATCGGGGATGGCTTTGTACGCTTCGAGGCTGCCGTAAGAGGCCGCCACGCGCTTAGAAGCGCTTATTTGTGAAGGGTCATTGGTCTTTTGTGACTTTTTGACCCACCACTGTGTGCCGTGCTCTTTGCTGTTGGCCATGAAGCGCATAGCGAGTTTGATACAATGCGGAAAGAATTTGGCAATGCGGGTCTTAGCGGCAAACTTGATAGCCCACGGCACGGAAGCCGATTTAGCCATCTGCGCGAAATAGTCCTTGACGGGTGTGTTCGCGCGGAAATGCAGCAGTTCCTCCAGACGGTCGCCGTCGATATACCACATTCCGTGGAAATTACGGGTGGTGAACCAGTTGGCGTTGAATATCTTCTCGGGTTTGGGACAGCCCACGGCTTCGAGTAGCAGACATTCGAACTCGTAGTTCGACAGGCGGTATTCCTTACCCGAACCGATGTTATAGTAGTTATTCCAGAACTGCTCCGGCACTTCGGGTCGGCATACGCGCTCCAAGAGTCGTCCGCTGTCTTCGACGGTCGCCCATTCGAGCACGCCGCGGATAGGCACATGGAACATGATGGGGTCAAAGTTCTTTAGGATAGCCGGATAGAGGATGCCCGACTGTCGCAGGGACGCCCATTGTTTGATGCCGGCATCGGTGATGATACGTTCGGCAAGAGCTTTGGTAAGTCCGTAATGGTCGTACGCGGAGACGCAGATAGGGTCGCCTGCCCGTCCCCAATGGAGCGGTTCGCGACGGTCGCCCATCTGGGCTACGGACCCCACATAGACCACTTTGGGTTGTTGGTCTTCGGGTTGGGCAAGAACAGCTTTCGTCACATTCTCCGCGGCAGAGATATTGGTGCGCAGTGTCGCTTTCGGACGATAGTCCGCCTGCGGCGAGACCATACCGCCTACATGCAAGACGATGTCTGCGCCGGAGACACCTTTGAGCACATCCT
>Ga0247610_10007469_pt1 | contig 11221 bp, 9 predicted proteins | sample 174DNAGHGhighgp2_FD_193483 | JGI IMG/M metagenome (GOLD analysis project Ga0247610, IMG submission 193483) | Sheep rumen microbial communities from Palmerston North, Manawatu-Wanganui, New Zealand - 1742 DNA GHGhigh gp2 | ecosystem: Host-associated > Mammals > Digestive system > Stomach > Rumen ...
CAAATCTTTTTTTGTTTCATCGAAACTTGATTCTAGTTCTTTTTCTCTATTTTCAATATTTTCCTGTCTTTTCTTGTTTAGAAGCAAAGTATCTTTTCTTGTTACTAAATCAGATATTTCTTTTCTACAAATATACTTTGGTTTTGTTGCGGTTTTATCTGTACCTACTTCTTCATATAATAATTTTTCAATTTTCTTTTTTGCTTTTTCATAAGAAGTATTTTCATCGCCACTTTGAATGATGTTTGTCAATTTTTGAATTACATTATTTTGTTCTAAAGATGTCACTTCTAGATTGTTTTGCTTTATCAAAGTTGTATTTTCAAAAGTTTCTTCATCAATTCCTAATTGCTCTAATCCTATTTCTAACCCTTTTGATTTACTCTTATTAAAAGATGCTGATATATCATTATTGTCTTCATCGTAAATCTTTGTAGAATTGTTTGAAAAGTTACGTGTTAAAGAATATGATTTTTCATCTTGCTCATATTCCATAGAACCTGTGAAAGCATTGTCATTGCCCCATGGCTTTAGTCTTTCAGTCTCAGAATATTTATTACCATCTTTGTTCTTTTCTATGCCATATAGCATGCATTTTATAAACATTGTGATAGTAGATTTCCCGAGATTCATTTGCTCCACGAACAAGATTTAATCCCTTTTGAAATTCTATTTTCTTATCATTTATATTTCCAAAATTATTTATTTGAAGATTTTTAATATACATTATCTTCCTCCAATTAAAACTCGCTTATAATTATAAGTTTTCAAATACACATTCTATTGCTTTGTTTATTTCATCTTGATTTTCAGAGTTATTATCTAGCTCCTCAAGCATCTTCTTAGCAAATACTCCTTTTAGTGTGTTTTCATGTGATATCTGTTCTAAATTATAATCATTTCTTGTATTATCTATTACTTCAACAATATTGTCTGATAACAGTTTTATTTCTTCGATCAGTTTAGCAACATCTAAATTTCTAATGCCATTTAAAACAATCCTATAAATATTGTTTTCAATTTTTAATTCATTTAAAGCTTCTGTTGTTGAAGAATATTTTGAAATATCTAGGTTAATTATTTCAAAATCCATGTCGCTAATATCCAAAAATTTATAACTTACCAAATCACTTGTAAGCCTGTTTTCCGTAACTATTTCTTGCTCGTTTAGAGCTTCTTCTTTTATCTCTCCTACGACCATTCCATGTACTCCTAGTTCATCAAAACCACAAGATGTTAAACTTCCAGGATAAATTATTTTGCTATTATCAATTTTTGGCATATGTATATGTCCAAATGCCACATAATCGAATTTTTCTAGCCATTTTTCAGGTATGTCTTGGTATTTTTTTGAACCACCATTTAGTGTTCCATGAGCGATCAATATATTTACTTTTGATTTATCTACTTCTAAAGTCTCTAATTCATTGCTATTATACTCGTAATCTTCAAATCCAAAGCCATAAACGTTAATATTTTGGATTTCATACATTCCTACTTCTTTTCCAAAAATAAATACGTTTTCAGGCCATTCTTGAGTGTTATAAGCAGATGATTTAATTAGTGGATCATGATTTCCTGGTGTTATAAACACTTTTGTATTTGGTATATTTTTAAATGAACTAATCAAGAAACTTATTGTGTCATCTGTTACAAATTTTTGTTCAAACAAATCGCCAGACGCAAATAAAATATCTATCTTGTTTTCATTTATATAATTTATAACTTTTTGAAAGACAAAGCGTTGTTCCATTTTTTTCTTTTTGATTAATTCCTTATTTCCTCTTAAAGAAACAAATGGCATATCCAAATGCATGTCTGCAATATGTACAAATTTCATATACGAAAATCCTTTCATAAATTTGTATCAATTATACCATAAAAATAAGAGCGACAACTAGTCGCTCTTACGATATTATTTTTAATTTTTCTTTCCAAATAATTCATCAAATTTCTTTTCTAGTTCTGCTTGGAAATCATAGTCTGGATCACTAGCACTATTATTTGGCATATTAGAGTTTGTCACGCCTGAATTTCCAAAATTTGTAGTGTTTTGTGAATTATAATAGTCCTCTTGTGGTGGTGTATTGCCTGAAGCACCAGCTCTAATGTTAGCATCACTAAATAGATTATCATTTGAAGAATTTGATTTTGGAGCAGATGATTTATTAGTTGCAAATATATCGTCAAGATCTGCAAAAGGATCATTTTCTTCTTTTGAATTAGATTTTGATGGAGTACTATTCCACAAATCATCAAAGCTAGGTGTACTAGATGAATTCCATTCTGTTGGATTAGAAATAACAAAATGTTCTCTTGCTTGTATTCCTTCAGTTAAGTGGCTTATCTCAAGTTCCATAGCTTCATTAAATCTAGGGTGTGGTCCACCTACGCCTCTAACCTTTTTGTTATAATACCAATATTTTCTTGCTTTGATTGGCTTCATTGCTTGAACAAATATCAAGCAGTCATCAGTATCTAATCTACGAAGTTCATCTGGTGTCATAAGTGCTCTTGCCATAATTTGATCTGAATATGAATGTCCAGATGTTGAATTGTCTTTATCTGTACTTCTAGAAGTACTATCATGTGAAATAGTTTTTTCACCAAGTAACTTCGAAAATGTTTCTAATGTTTTTTGAGCATTACTTCCTAAGAATAATTGTGTTGAACAGTTGGCCATAATAATTTGTGCCATCTTTTCATCATATATTTCTTCTATCTGGTCTAATGACTGCAAAATAATGCTTATATGTAATTTCTTTGAACGACATGTAGATAGAATTCTTTCAAAGTTTGGAATTCTACCAATATTAGCAAACTCATCTAACACTAAGAACATCGGAACCGGAAGAGCTCCACCGTTTTGGTCACCAAATTCATATAGTCTTTGGAACATCTGTGAGAAGAATATGTTCATGATAAAGTCATATGTTCCATGGCTTTCAGGAGTAATAAAATATACTACTGATTTCTCTTTTGCTAAATCCTCAAACTCAAATGAATTACATGCTGTAAGTGCTGCTATATCTTCAGAATCAAATGCAGAAAGTTTTGCTGCAAGTGATACTAAGATATTAGCAAATGTTTTTTCACTACCTAATCTAATATTATCAAACTGTCTTCTTGCCGGATTATCAAATGGAAGTGACTTAAATATTTCCATTAAGTCTTCTCCTTCATTTTCCGCACCATATCTAACTAATGCTGCGCAAGAAGCTAGTGAATGTTCTTCTTTTGGTCTATTAAATAAAATATAATAAATCATAGCTTTTAATAAAGCTTCTGATGTTTGATCCCAGAATGGATCTCCGCCTTTATTATTTCCTTTATTATCTTTTTGAGAAATAATTTTAGTAATAATATCTACGTCCATTGTGTTTCTAATATGAGCTAATGGATTATATCCATCTGAATATTTAGGATCTGCAAGATTTATAACATGAACATGGTATCCATGTTTTTTCATTAATCCAGCTGTTCTATCATAAATTTCACCTTTAGGGTCTGTAAAACAGTACGAACCTAACATTTGCATTGCATTTGGAATTGCAAATGATGCTGACTTACCAGAACCAGAACCTCCGGATAACTAATATATTTCCATTTTTTCCTGATGGAGGATTTGGAAGCATTGGCATGTAATGATCTTTTGCTAAAATAAATCCGTCTGTTCTACTTAATACTGCGTATTCTTCACCACGTTCTGCCCAACCAGCGCTACCATGTTCAACACCTTGGAATTCTTTGTCAGTTTTCATCATTATTAATAACACAATGCATCCAGCAAAGTATACTATTGAAAATGATTTTAATGCTGCAAAATATATTGATGAATGCTTAAAAATTACACTTAAGTTTCCGCCAATATCTGAAATATTTCCTTGAGCAATAGATGTTAATACTTCAAATATACCTCTTGTATCTAATGTCATATTTAATTCTTCATCTGTATGCCCTTCTGCAAATGGTGAACTAGATGCTGCTTCTCCATCAATTGAATCCGTCGTTTCTTCTCTAACTACTGGACTTCCAAATTGTTTTTGTTCAACGTAATCGACTTTATTTTTTACAAATGCAGACACAATAAAAAGGGCTAGTATAACATATACTACGCCCATTACTATCATTAAAGGTTTTCTTTGCTCAAACCATCTTTTCATAAAATGGCTTCCTCCTTTGTAAAATAGTCATGCTTTTATCTTTCGTTTTCTTCTCTTTCGTTATCTTTATTAACTGAAACTTTTGGTTCATCTGTTTTTGGATCAACTGCTAATTCTTCTGGTGGTCTAGCATTTCCATTAATAACAACATATTCATCATTTTCAACATCAACCATGCTCTTATCTTCAACTTTTGAAATTGGTTTTTCTTCATCAGGTTCGTAGCTATAACCTCTTACTCCATTTTCTCTCTTTTCTTCCATAATAATCACCTTTCCTTTACTTCTCATATACTTCTAATGCTATGTATGACTTATGTGGCAATAATTTTATCTTTGCCATAATCTCATTTGCATCAGTGTCAAAATATACTGTTGGCTTAACTTCATCACCAGCTATTGGATCAATAATTGTAATTGGTCTTTTGAAGTTAGGAGAATACTTAAATTCTTTGTATTCTGTTTCGTCACCTGTAAGTTTAATAGCCGAATATTTAATATTTCCTGGCTTTTTACCTACACGAAGAATTCCATCTTTAAAATCACCTGCATTTAAAACAGCTTCACCTGGTTTTAATGTTAGAAAAACTACTTCTTTTCTCTCATTTGCATCTGGTTCAGGATTAAAGAAAAATGTTTTTCTATAACCAAGCTTTGCTACTTCAATAAATGATTTTAATTTTTCAATCGAGTGAACATCCACACCATCCTCAACAGTGTGGTTGATTTGAAAAGCCAATGTGTTCATCCCTTTGGCATCTAGTACCGTAAACACTTTCTTAGCATCAAACATACTCATCTTTTCATTCTCCTTTTCTTTTGCACGCCAATCTAATTGACAATTACATTTTATCACATATTTATGTTAACGTCAACTGTTAGCTGCACAGTATACATAATTATTGTTAATGCTATTAATCGTCAAAACTTATTGATAATAGCGACCTTACGAGTTTAGTTCTTTTAATTTTGCGTATAATTCTTTTTCTTGCTCTGAAAGTTCTTTTGGGACGCCAAGGCTTATAACTGCCCTTATGTCGCCTCTTTTACCATCTTTACTAATAAAACCTGCGTCTTTTATTCTAATGACCTCTCCGGGCTGTGTTCCAGCTGGAATAATTAGCTTATATTTCATATCGTCTATCGACTTAATTGACTTTTCACAGCCAATTGCGGCCTCTGCAGGGGTAATTTTAACATCTTTTATAAGATCAATTTTCTCTAATTTAAATTCTTTATGTTCTGCTATCTCGACATCTAGGTACAAATTGCCGTTTTCTGAACCAAAATTAGCCTTTTTACCTTCTCCTTTAAGTAAAATCTCGGTTTCATTGTTTGATCCTCTAGGTATTCTAACACTAATCTTTTTTTGTGGTTCTCCAAATGGTTTGTACATTATTTGTCTGGTAACTCCATTAAATGCTTCTTCTAAGCTGACTTGAACATGAAGTCTTTCATCTAAGTTAGTCTTAGATACAGTATTGTCATAAGATTTACTTTGCTTTTTTATCACTTCTTCACCAATAAAAATCTTAACAAATTCACTGTTTTTAATGGTTTCAGCATCAAATCCATTATCTAGCACATGGAAATAGTACCTTACGTTGTAACGTTTTTTAAGTCGCTCTTCGCCTAGTATCTGATATGCTTCGTTGATATCTTTAAATTTCTCATTTGCTTCGATATCTCCTGGATGTGTATCTGGATGATATTTTTTGGCTAGTTTCCTATATGCAGATTTAATTTCATCATTTGAAGATTTTGGACCTCTAAGTCCTAAAATCTTGTAATAATTCTTGTACTTCAATTTCTTACTTTCCTTTAACTATTCACTATATCCGCGATATACGATAGCCGTTCCTTCTATCTCATTAATCGCAATTCTATCACCTGCTTTAAAAGCAGCCTTATCTTGCGTAATTCTAGAAGCTTTATCAATTTGCCATGCACCCTTATTTAGAGATACATCTAGCAAGAATACTTCATAATTCCTTAGTTTATAGCTTTCGGTTTCTGTTGTAATTGACCAATCTGCTAAATCTAGTAAACCTCCACCTTCTAAATTATATGACACTACCTTCTTTTTCTCAAGGTTTTCTGACTTAACAATTAAATCTTTTTTATAACCTAGGCTTTTTGTAGTGTATTTTTCACCAAAAGTTATAGAATCTTTGTTCTTCATTTCAAAGTTTACAAAGTCTCCAACTTCACAATCATAAACATCATTTATTAGGTAATCCTTGGTATTGCTTGACGTTGTGGTTAAAATTGTTACATATGTCTTCTTATCCTTATAATTACGATATATCTTTTTGATAAGTCCGTAATATGTTTCTCCTTCAACTTCACGGTCATCTGTAACGACAAGCATTTTTATAACGCCCTGACTATCTACTACTGCTAAACATTTTAGTTTTTTACTATCTGTAGGTAATCCCTTGATATCCTCAATAGATACCTTATCTATGCTTGCATCTTGTATTTCGTCATATTGACCAAATTTATAATGATTTGTAACTAGATAAATATCTAATTCTTCATCATCAAAATATTCTAGTCTAGAAGCCAATTTGCTCATTTCTATTACTTCAACTTTAATTTTGTCTGTAAGCTTTGTTGCACCATTTATTATCTTAAGAGACTTAATACTCTTTGTACTTCCTTTTTCATACTCAATCTTAACTAAATCTCCCTTTTGTCCCTTCAATGTATCAGAAGATGTATAAAGAGATTTTTGAACACCATTTTGAAGAACTCTTACTACACCTGTTTTATTGTTTTGAGGATGGAAAGAAATGAAGAATGCTAAATCTAAGTCCTCAAATACTACTTCATCTTCAAGTAATTCTATTTTTATTACTCTTTCTGATAAATCTTGAATAATAGATACTTTTTTACCAATTAGGTTTTCTAAATCAGTTTTCTTTAAATTGTTAAATTCTTTAACTGTATTGTTCAAGTAATTTGTGTATAAAGTAGATTTATATGTTTCATATTTTCCATCTGATGTCTCTATGTAGTAATTATCTTTTTCTGTACTATATCCTTTTAGTATTACAGTCTTTGCGTCTCCTGTTTGAACAAAGTAATACTTTTCAGGTGTAATTTCTACTAAAACATCACCTTTTTTAACCGATGACCACTGAACTCTTTCATTGTCCTTAAACACTACAGCACCTGTATCAAAAACAGCATCATCTTCATTTATTGTAATTGTTCTAGTTAGATTTTTAGGATCTGTTGTATATCTATATGCAATGGTATCATCTAAATACTGATTATCTACCTTGCTGTGGCTTGTATCTTTATCTTCCTTTTTAGTATCGTCTTTTATAGTTTTGTCTGATACTTTAACTTTATCTATTAAATAAGTATTTGATAAATTAATCGAGATTGTTCTATCATTTGCTGGATCGTCTTCATAATGATATAAAAATGCATAATCAGCTTGTTTGCTTAATTTAGTTTTATTAATTAATTCTAAATTATCTTTTTCAAATTCTTTATATGTTCCAGAATATAATTGTGCTCCGACATCCGTTGAAATTCCAACAACTTCTAGTTTCACAATTTTACCAGGATATTCAACTCTTTTTAGCAATACATCTGAATATCCACCAATTGATGAAAAGTATACTTTTGCTTTTTGATCAAATAATCTGTAGTAATTACCATTTAATTGAACCCACATTTCACCATTTATTTCTTTATAGTCTTGTACCCTTGCATTAAACAAAGCAACATGATCTATAATTTTTGAAGATATTAAAGTGTGTCCTGAATCAACATATGTAAAACCTGTTGTATCATTTCTATAAATCATTTCCCACTCATTTGCTTTTAACATGTTCCAAATAATATTTGCAACATCACCACGATTCGCAGGATCTGATGTTTTTTCAAAACTAACATGATCAAATAAGTTTTCAGCCCAAGCTTTATCTATATACTCTGCATCCCAACCACGAGGATCTGTTTCTTTAAGATATGTATGTCCTAAAGCTCTCGTAACCATTTTGGCAATTTCTGAATAACTTACTTCTTTATTTGGTTGGAATGTGCCATCCTCATAGCCAGACATAAATTTATTATTAATAGCTATATTGGTATATTCATAATACCAAGCTTTGCTATCTAAATCTCTAAATTTTTTACTTTGAGAATCATCAAATTTAAGAGCTTCTCTTTCTGAAGGCTTAAGTGCAGCCATAACAAGCATTTTGGCAAACTCTGCTCTTGTTACCTTCTTAGCTGGAGAAAAAATGCCTGATGAAGTACCCTCAACAACATTTATTTCAGATAGTCTTTCTACTGCTCCCTCGCATTTTGTTCCTAAAGTATCGTAAAAATATACCGCGTATGTTTTACTTGCGAAAGATCCTAGAGTAGCAACTATTCCAAGCGCTCCCAACATAATGATTAACTTGTTTTTCTTCATTTGTATCATCCTCCAAAAAGGCATAACAACCCAATTTTTAGAATATCTTATTATAAATTATAAAAAATACCGCATTAGCGTGTCAACGATAATGCGGTATTTGTAAAATAAACGTAACTATATTATTATACTAATTCATGCCCTTTATTAAGACAAAAACTTTCTTTTCAGGTTCAACAACAATACGATCTTTTTCAGCAAATGCCAATTTAAATCTGTCTGTCTCTTCTCCGCTAACAAATTCGTACTCATCAGTTCCTTTTTTCTTATGAACATTAATAGTAAAATATGTTGCTTTTCCTAATTTTATTTGATTTCCATCAAACACATAATCATCTTCAGAAATATCAAATGCTTCATTTAAACCTTTGATTTTGAACACTCCATCTTCTTCATCATCTAATTCTTCTATAACATAAGCATCTTCTAAATCTTCAATCTTTATTTCTTTTAAAGTATTAACAGTTTTACTTGCTCTCAATTTATATATTAACAAGCTACCATCTTCAGGTATATTTTTATCACTTGTAACATTTAATTGGAATGTATCATCATTAAAGTTAATGATATCTATAAAATTCTTACCTCTAATGTATTTTGAAGTATCAACTCTACCAAAATAAATCTTTTTTGTGTCTACTGTAAAATCGCTCTTGCTTTCTGTAGCGGTTTCTTTGCTTTCTTCTTTTTGGGTTTCTTTTTGTTCTGTTGGTGTTGCAGCTTCTTCTGGTTTCTTATAATTTATAGAATTGTAAATTAATAACGCTACATTATCACGTCTAGCATTTCCAATTCCAACAAAGTCATTTGTCATTACTCCATCAAAAATACCAGCATCAGATAAAGCAGACCAATATGGAGCAAACCATTCTTTGCTTCCTTTTTCTTCTATCTTTAAACCTAATTGTCTAGATAAAACAGCAGATATTTCACCATAAGTTATTGTATTGTTTGGTTTAAATGTTCCATCTTCATAACCATTTACAATTCCTAATGAAGTAGCAATGTTTATATAGTCTTGAGCCCAGCATGATTCAACATCACTTAATTCTTTAAATGTACTGTTTTCAGCCATTTTTAAATTAAAAGCTGTAACAATCATTTTAGCAAACTCTGCTCTTGTTATAGTGTTGCTTGGTTTAAATGTTCCATCTTCATAACCAGAAATAACTCCTTTTGAAGCTAATTCATCAATTGCCTTTAAATAAGATTCGCCTTCGTTTTCTAAATCCTTAAGGTCTGCTGCAAATATTACACTTGTACTAAGCATAATTGCAACTAAAGTAATTAATAAAATTTTGCTCATTTTCATTCGTAATCCCTCTTTCTTTTATTCTATTACATCAATTATTTCTTCTATTTTTTGAACATCTATACTTGCAAGTTTATAAGAATCTCGCAAGAATTTAACTTGATCTTTTGCTTTGCTTTCGTCGTTACTATAGATATAAAGAAGTGACTCTCCTATTTCTACTTCATCGCCAATCTTTTTAAGAACTTCTATTCCAACTGTGTTATCTATGAAATCTTCTTTCCTTATTCTTCCACCGCCTAAATTTACAATTGCTTTTCCAATGTTCTTACAATTCATTTCATAAACTGTACCACTTTGCTCACTCTTAACCGGTGTTTTATATCTTGCCATGTTTAACAATTCTGGTTTATCTAGAATTGAAGGATTTCCTCCCTGTTGAATAATAAACTCTTTGAATTTTTTTAGTCCTTCACCATTTTCTATTTGTCTTTGAATCAATTTGAAATTGTTTGCTATATTATCTCCTTTGCCAGCAAGTTTTAACATGTATGCTCCAATTACCATACATACTTGCATAACATCTTCTTCACCTTCACCTCTTAAAGTTTTTATTGTTTCCATTATTTCCAAACTATTTCCACAGTATCTACCAAGAGGTTGATTCATGTTTGTTATTACTGCAACTGTTTCGCGTCCAACTTTTTTTCCAATGTTTACCATTGTTTCTGATAGCACTTTGGCTCTTTCAACGCTATCCATAAATGAACCAGAACCACATGTTACTTCAAGAACTATTTTATCTGCACCTGATGCAATCTTTTTACTCATAACAGAAGATGCAATTAGCGGAATACTTTCTACTGTTGATGTAACATCTCTTAGCGCATATAATTTTTTATCTGCAATTGCTATGTCGTCTCTTTGTGACATTATTGAGATGCCTATATGCTTTATGTTGTTTATAAATTCTTCTATAGAAATATTGGTGCGAAATCCAGGAATCGATTCTAATTTATCAATTGTTCCTTGAGTAAAACCTAAGCCTCTTCCAGACATCTTAACTACTGAAACTCCTAAGCTTGCTAAAATAGGCATAAGCACTAGTGTAACTTTATCACCTATACCACCTGTACTATGCTTATCAACTTTTATTCCATCAATCGCTGATAAATCTAGTGTTGCTCCTGAATAAGCCATCGCCATTGTTAAGTCAACAATTTCTCTTTGTGACATTCCATTTAAATAAATTGCCATAAGAAAGCTTGATGCTTGATAATCTGGAATTCTTCCTGCCGAATATTCCTTGATAAAAAATTCGATTTCTTCTTTTGATAATTCTTCTAAATCTCTTTTTTTTCGAATAATT
>Ga0247610_10007470_pt1 | contig 11221 bp, 11 predicted proteins | sample 174DNAGHGhighgp2_FD_193483 | JGI IMG/M metagenome (GOLD analysis project Ga0247610, IMG submission 193483) | Sheep rumen microbial communities from Palmerston North, Manawatu-Wanganui, New Zealand - 1742 DNA GHGhigh gp2 | ecosystem: Host-associated > Mammals > Digestive system > Stomach > Rumen...
TATGGAAGTCCTCGTCTCACCGTCGATCGGCCTTTGACTGAAAAAGTGTCAGGCGTCTTTCTTCTGTTCCGGAAGCTGGTCCTTCGTGCTATCCTGGAACTTGTTGTTGTAGTCTGGTTCGATGTACGTCCCTTCCGTTGTCTCGACAACTTTCGCGACCGGTTTTTCTTCGGCGTAGTTCTGATAGGAGGAACCATTCTCCGGCCACATTTTGTGGAGCTCTTCCAAGTTCGGTTCCTTACCGGGTCCATACATTTCGGTCAGATCGACCACAATCTCGCCGGGATGGTAGTTCAAGTTCTCTCCAGCAAGAATTACTTCACTTCCGTCCTGCTTCTTGATGTAGTACGTATGGGAGGAGTCCGGAATGAACTCCGGCACGACTATGGGGCCAGTCTCTGTGGAGAGAGTGCCCGGGAGGTCACTGCCTTCCGCCACGCCGACATCGGCGATATCCACTTTCACGTCTGGATGGATCCCATGATCGAACCTAGGTCCGTAAGTTTCGACAATCTTAGCGAACTGCCTGCGGTATTCTTCCGCGGCGAGATCGCAGATCTTCTCCAGGTACTTCGGCGTCATCCCGAACTCAGGTCCGGTCTCGTCATTCGTCGGTTCATCGGCATATACGAAGAGCTGATGGTCCTTCGGGTTCTTTTTGTCGAAGCATCCGGACATGAAGACGACGATCTTCTTCTCACTGATCTTCGGTTGCGTCAGCCGCAGGGAAATGTCGTACTCCGAGATCCGGCTGGAATAGGCGACCATCTCGTCTTTTCCGTCCGTGGAATGAGAGATGTTGACGCGTTCGCTCAGTTCCTGTTTGAACTTGTCTGTTGTGGCGATCATGCGGAAATTGGCTTCCGCAAGGCGAGATAGCTGAATGAAGTCCTCATAGATCAGACGAGGGACGATGTTTGCCTGACGAGGGAACCGAGTCCAACGGCTGACCCGGATGCCCCGGAAGTTCCAGATCAAGAAGTTGCTGTCTTCGAATTCGACGGTGATGTCACCGTTGAAATACAACCTGCAGAGACGGTTGACCTTGGCGAGGTACCGTTCACGATTTGCTTTGTTCATGATAGGTCTGTTGCTCATAATGAGATATCCTTGTAAGGTTCCTGTAACGTTACATATTTGACATTGATACACCAGAATCCGGACGGGAAGGGATCTTTTCCGAGTTCCTTTGTCCGGTGGATGATCGGATAGGATTCCGCTTCGGAGGTCGCGAAGATCTCAGACGCTGCATCTTCGTCCTCCTCCTCGTCCGGTTCGCTGATCGGGCGATGGACATGATTCCGAAGGATGTCCAGTTCCTGGATGAGAAGGTAGGTCTCGTCGCCTACTGATTTCGTTCCAGAATAGCCCGTGGCGATCTCCAAACCAGTAGCCGTGTAGACAGGTACATGATCACCTTTTTCTTTCCATGGAGAAGGCGGAGCCTCCCGGTATATGCGGTCGTCTTTCTTGAAGAATTTGATCCTCTTCGAAGATGTCGTGAATTCCAGATACATGTCCTGCAAGGCGTCCAGCTGGTTCTCGACTACCCAGGTCAGCAGGCAGGTCGCCGACTTCTCCTGGGGGGTGGCGGTCAGGATTGGACGTGTTGCATTCTCCAGCACGGTCTTCAGCATCTCGGAGGAGTTTCTCATTCTCTCCAGAAAGAGCATCGCGTATTCGGATGGTCGGAGATTCCTCTCCGGCATGAACCTCCCGTAGAGGTCCGCAAAAGGTATCGGCTCCCCGCTTGGTTTGGAAAGCGGGGCATTCTTCACCCGGTCTCCGGGGAAGACGTCATGGATCGTGACCCGTTTCTTCCGGCTCTCGAAAGCCTCTTTCAACAAGGCTGTCTCGTGTTCCATGGGTTTTCCGGAATCCTGGAAGATAATCAGCATGTCCGCCAGCCGTACGACGTCCCAGACGGCGTTTCTCCGTCTTGTGAGATCGAACGGTTCCAATGGCTTCATGGTATCCTGCATGCAGTTATTGACGCCGGAATAGAACGCTACCATCTCCGCCAGATTGGAACCCGGGAACGTGTAGAGATGGGACGATGCCGTCACGATCTCGTCCAGATAGTATTGCAGAAGGAAGTAATTGTTGAAGTCCTTTCCCGACACGATGAAGAATCGGTACGGACATCTAGGGGCTCTCATAGTGGACCTCCTCCGTTAAAAAGGGGTGCCAGGCCGGAGGGTGTTCCTCCGGCCCTTTGAACTGATGTTTGTAGTTTACTTCTTCTTGTTGTTCGTGCTCGGCTTGAACCCGGCGAGGGAGTCACCGATGATGTCGCCGAGGGATCCGAACTCCGTCTTGGCTTTCGGGTCGTGATGGCGGTTGTAGTTCTTCGCGATGCGGATCTTCACCGTCTCGCCCGTTTCGGATTCATAATACTTCACCAGGCCATCCACGATGAACGCGAAGATGCCGGTCTTGCGGCCGCAGCGGTCGTAGATCTGGCGCAGCACAGCGCGGACATGCTTGATGTTCTGGGACATGTTGGGGGACATGGCTTCCGATTCCTCGTTGAGGAAGCAGTTGTCGATAACGTACATCGGGATGATGTTCTGGCCCTTGCGGTCCTTGATGCGGCGCTCCGTCAGCTTGCACAGCGTGTTGAACATGATGTCCTTCATGCTGTAGCGCGGTTTCGGGCCACGACCTTTGCGTCCGGGTTCCGGGTCCAGTTCGGAGCGGGTGATCTCCGCCTCGAAGGACGTCAGGATCTGGATGAACAGCCGTGCGCGATTGACGGTCATCGGATCCTTCGCCGCTTCGACGGCGTACTCGATGAAGACATCGATCATCTTCTGGCCGTAGGAGGTCTTCTCCAAGGCACGGCGCCAGGCGAGTTCCCGCTGTTTGGCGGATTCCTCGTTGTACCAGGCTTTCCTGGCTTCGAGGTTCTTCGCATGTTCCGGCATGGTGCAGGCCTCCAGAAGGCTGAGGACAAGATCCGTCTGGAACGTCTCACGCGCCAGGCGCTGGTCGTCCGTGCGGCGCTTGTAGTTGATCAGACGGCCGGTGGCCTGGTCGAGGAACTGGTAGTTCTTCGTGCCGTCCTTCGGGTTGATGTCGATGATGACTTCGAGAGGACGTCCGAACAGGGTCGTCTGTTTCCTGGACTGGACGATGGTCTTGCCGTCCGGACCCATGGTGTCCTTGATGGTCTTGGCGGACTGAATGGCGGTTTGGATTTCGTTGACAAATTTCTTCAACATAAGACAGGGTCTCCTTTTGGTAAGAGGTGGGCTGGACTAATGATGGTTGTCTACAGAATAAGACCGGATTTGTTCTCCGTGCCGAACGGCTCGAAGTCCTTGTCCATGGTCGTGGCCTTCTTCGCCGCGGATTGGTACTCCGTCGCCGCGTCGGAGAGGTCTTCCGTAAACATGGACGGTATGCCGGGGTCGATGACCGCGATGTACGTTGTCGGGCCCACACCGACGTACGACACGGTCGCCCGGATATCATCCGGTGATACGCCTGCTGGATTGACGGCCAGCAATCCGTGTATAATATTCGCCTTGCTCACTGATAAATCAACTTCGCCAGGAAGGTACTCCGGCAGGGCGGAGTCGGATCCGGTGACGACCAGTGTGCAGATGCCAGGTTCGCACTCCGTCTCCATCGGTCGGAGGAACGTCAGTTTGTCCGTGTAGTCGAGCTCGCTCACGGAGCTGTCCGTCAGCATGCCGATCAGCTCGATCAACCGGGAGATGGTCGAGTTGTTGACTTTCTGCCGGCCGGGCTTCGGGTTGTCCTCGAAACGCAGGGTGTTCGAGAACAGCATCATCGGCAGGCAGATCCTCAAGTCTTTCGCCAGCTTGTTGAAAGTCTTCAAAGCGGCGATGGAGTTCATGCAGTCACGCTGGGAGCTGCTGTCGCAGATGCCGACGACCACGACCGCCTTGCCTTTGTCGTGGCGGTAGATCATGTTCGACAGGACGGTGGCGATGACGTTGCCGGATCCACCCGCCATGGAGCAGATCATGATCGTGATGTCGCTTGCCTTCTTCGCCAGATCCTGGTGATTGTCCAGGTAGGTCTTGATCGTGTTGTAGCACTTGCTCCGGTCTTTGCCGGAGCCAAGGTTGTCGATGGCGATCGGGTCGATGTCTTTTAGTCCGTTGAAGTTGGACTGGGCGGTGTCGATGGCCTTGTAGGTGACCAGGCCGGCGAAACGGCCCTGGCTTTTCTCGATGAATTCACGAAGGATGTTGCAGCCGCATCCGCCGCAGCCGATGATGCTGATGGTCGGAAATTTCTGTTGTTCCATGGTTCGGTTCCTTTTTGGTTGAATGAAGTAAACTACTCGGGCGGGTCCTGTCTTGGAGGCAGGCCTTATTACATTCGTAATATATAACCTCTCTTTATATGAGCATGGAGCATCCTTCATTTTATGAAACCGTCATCCAGAATTTTTACGCCATGGAGGATTTCCATATGCCAAAACCCACTCTTTCCGAAGAGGAGGTCTACGAAGACCTCTGCCGGATCCCCTATATCCAGTCCGAAGACGACAAGGCCGTCGAGGACATTCTGAAAACCTACTACCAACCCAGGATCCATGCGTCCTCCGAGGAGGCTCTCTCCTTAATTCTCCAGGATCTCTATGTCCCGGGTATCGTGGAGAAAATCGAAGGCAAGACCATCCAGGCGGGCATCACGATCAAGTCCGCTGTCCAGCGGCTCTCCCAGTTCGTCGGAAACATCCGGGTGAGGCTGATGACATCCATTCTCACGGAGGAGAACATCCGGAAACGCTTCGCCAAGCTCCGCGTCGTCTGGCTGCCGTTCGGACAGGAGGGAAGCGAAGACAATCAGGAATACTGTGTCGCCCCCACCTACGAGGTCATGACCGCCAGGCTCCGTGGTCTGTCCGACATCACGACCTATCTCCGTCGTCTGGCCGAGTCTGAGAACCCTTCCGATGTCGTAGACGGGAACACCTACGGGAAAGTGGCGTCCATGTCCAACGGCGTCCTGAAAGTGGAGGCATCTCAAACCGGTCTGGTCAGTCATCTGGTCTGGCAGGCTCCTCCTCTCAAGAAGGTCTACTGTCGTCAGAGCCCTCTGGCGAAGATGACGAATATCGACAACCTCTGCAATGCCGTCCTCTTCGTGAGAAACACGACGACGGAGAACCTGGTCAATCTGGTCGACATGGCATTCAAGAAGACCCAGAGAGCCTTGGAGCCTTTCGAGGGCATGCCGATCAGCGAAGATGATGAAAACGTCGAACGCGCCATGCGCGACTACAGCGTCAGCTACATGCTGACAAAGATGGCCAGGGATGTCGTCAAGCAGGGCATCCAACGAGAGGTCAACACTCTCGCGGTCAACTATCTGGCGAAATTAAAGCGTATCAAATCGGATAAATAACAGGGAGACACCATCATGCCAATCAGTGGACTGCTGTTCGGGACCACCCACAGCGTAGAGCAAATCACGAACATCAAAAGCAAGAAGAAAGTCGACAAGATCCTGCTGAAGGTTGTCAAGGTCATCAAGGCGAAAGGCAAGCTGGATGGCTGGGTCAAGCCGACTGCATCTTTGTCCAAAGACCTGAAATTGTCGGACAAGACCATCCTCTCCATCATGAAGACCTTGGGGGCGTACTACCAGATCGATCTAACCGCCAAGAAACTGGACACGCCCATGGCGATCGTCACCGAGATCAAGGTCAAGAAACCGAAAGTCGTCAACAGCCTGTATCTGGTCGACATCGATGAAATGGAAGTCGACGCGGATGATGATGTCCAGACGGAAGATGTACCGGACGATCCCGGCATGAGCTTACCGAAACCGGAGCTTGCTCCCCTGGAGGAACCTCATGTAGAACCGGCTGTCCCGGATCCCCTCCCGGCGGAGAGCGAAACCCCGCCTAACTCCGGCGCCGTCATCGGCACGGTGGAGGGTGAACTCCAGGAAAACCCAGACAACATTGAACAGGCGGAGTCCACCGGGGAAGTGACACCTGATCAACAGACAGCGGACGATCCGGAGACAACGGCGTCCACGGAAGGTCTTTCGACCACCACTCCTAAGACACCCTCGTCCTGGGGATCTTTCCTCAACAATCTCTAAACAGACACGCCCTCTACCCCACGGCCGTCTTGGCCGTGGGGTAGAGGGGTGCGTTTCATTTCTCATTGACACGGGTGTTGAATCTTGCGATGGCGTCAATGTATTCCTTCCCATACAGGGTGTAGCTGCCCTGTTGATTCAGAATCTTCTCATAGGCGGCATCCGACAGGAAGCCGTCGTCATGGGTCTTCTCCAGAAGACGGAGTTTCCGGCTCTTGTCGAAGGCGAACCCGTTCTCGGCGTCCCGGAGATTCCCGCCGCCTCTGATACTGGGCGTATCGAAGTGGGCGAAGACATAGGGACTGGAGATGATGTAGTCGCATGCGAGGACGGGGAAGAACCCCGCTGTGTTGAGGATGTAGGGTGCGGATCCGACCCTGGCTTTCGCCTTGCAGGCGGATATGGCGGAGTAGATGGTCTCCGCCTCGTCACAGTACAACGAGCTGTTGAAGTGGACCAGCATGCCGTCCTTCGGTGTCACTAGGACATCGGACAGCATGACGAACTGGTTGATGGCCTGTGATGTCAGGTTCAGGAAGTTCATGTAGAAACTGATCATTTTACCGCCACCCTTCGGAAGGGGGTTGATCGTGTAGGCGATATTGTCCGGACTCTGCATCCTGGAGGACATGTCGGACGTGACGTCTCCTCCATTGACGGAGGGGAGATCTTCCATGGATGCATGCGCGGCCTTTACGATTTCACGGATCTCCGGGTCCTTGATTTCCGGGATGTCGGATAGCTGGGCTTCGTCAATTAAGCTGAGCATGGCGTACCTCCCCGGCCGGCAAGGCCTTCAAGCGTTCGTTTATCACATCAGCCGGAAAGAACGTATCCTCCCGCCTATTGATGATGAGATCAAACTCGTCCTCCGTGATGAGGCCTTTCCCGATCGTTCTCAACAGATAGGCGAAGTATTCGTTCAGCTGGGAACATTCGTCCGCGATGTCCATCGTCTTGCCGGATTGGCCACCGGACGGCATGTGGATCATCAGGGTGGATCCGGGCATCATGATCCGTTCATGACCGCAGAGCCAAATGACAGCCGCGATGGATGCAGCCGTCGACATGGCTGTTGTGATGACATGGGCCTGGGTGTTCCAGATGCCCTGGATGATGTTCAGACCCGTATCGACCCATCCGCCATAGGAGTAGATCTTCAGGTTGATGATGTCTCCCTTCTTGGCGTTGTACAGGGTGTCCACCAACTGGACGTATTGCCCAGGGGCGGTCACCTCTCCGTCCAGGACGGAGACGTAGTATTTCTGGCCCTCCGGACCGATGGACGCCAGGATGGACCCCGACATGCCGAACCGAGGACGGATGACATTCGAGATCGGACCATTCGGCGCTTTCTTGGTCTCCTGAGGCGCGTGTTCTTTTGGTTCTTCTTCTGCCATGGGTGGAGACTCCCGTACCTTATCTGAACATGGTGTGGAACACGGATACCGGGCGGCCGTCCTGGTAGAGGCCTTCCTCACTCACGTCATAGGTCGTCCGGTTGATGACGATCTTGTCCATCTGGAGGATGTCCTGGAGCTGCTGGTCCGTGATGACCTCCTGGGAGACCATCGTCTTCAGGAGGTTCTCCCGGCGGAATTTGTCGGTCGGCAGGGAGAGGTTCTCGATGGAATCCGTCGGGGCGACCTTGGAGGCGCAGCGGTAGCCACCGACATCGACGGCGTCCCAGGTCACCAGGGCCATGACCCGCTGACGGATGTTGCCTTCCGGAGTGGTCCCGATCTTCTCGACAAGACTTCTCAGGGAGAAGGCCGTGTTGATGACAGAGGACTCCAGGGATTCACGAAGGTATTGCCCATAGGGTCCATAGGGACGGATGTCAGCATAGACCGGGACATTGCCGCGTTCGGTCTTCTCGCCGGTATAGGCTCTCACGACGACGTGGGAGACGTTCTTCATGTCGATGACGGCGATCCGGGAGAGCTCCTCCTCTCGTGTGATATACGGATGACCGTACTCGCCGCAGAGGCCGCCGGCCTTCAGTTTCTTGTAGAACGCGCAGCCGGGGTTCGTCAGGCAGTCCAGCATGGACTCCTTCTCATAGACCTTGCCGTTCTGGGACGGCTGGTCGCCGATGACCATCATGCACAGGCCCTTGTAGACGCCGTCCTTGTCGGGGTGCAGGGCTTTGCTATTGGGAGACCCCTCCAGCATGCAGCTGGAGATGGAAAAGGAAATGTCGCTCATGTGTGTTTCTCCTTGTGATAGGAAAATGGGTAAAGAAAGGCTTCAGCATAACATGGCCGAAGCCTTCCTGTCTTACTCAAGACCCGGTTTCGAGTAGTACATGGCCTCTCCCATATGAAGCGTATCAGACCCAAGATAGGTGGGCTTCGTCATATGAGAGCAGCCAAGCTCCGGCTTGATGATGAGTTGGCAGTCGCCCCAGTCCATGCTCTTGGCATACATGCTTAGCTCCTTCCTGGCATGGGTTATCTCCGGAGTCTGGGTCGTTCCGACGAGCATGTCAGTCTTACTGGCGAAGCAGTTCCTCGATCTTGCTCTCATTTTCGTTCTCATGAGTCAGGGCTGCGTTGATGGATGCGGCAAGATAACCGGACTCCAGTTTCGCCGTTAAGGATGTCGTCACGTTCGGAAGGTCGGACAGCTTGAGTCTTACGTAAGGTGTGTCTGGATTCTCCGCATATCGGTATTGCGTGTGGACGTCGTTCGCGCATCGGCAGAGATGGCTGTAGATCATCTCGAAGATGGCGTGGTTGAACTTCGACACCTTGGAACCAGTGATGGCGGCCACGATATCGAACATCCACGTCTCCTTGTCGTAGGTGATGATCGGTGGGATCTTGCCTTTCTCCAGATACATGGAGAACAAGGCGTAGGCGATGAACTCGTTCTTGACGACCTTGTTAGACATCAGGAAGACATCCCCCTTTCGGAAGGTGCAATGGACGAACTCGTCCCCTCCGATTGTCGTGAAGACGATATCGGACGGCTGCATCTCGATGACGCCCGGAAGGAAAAACTCCTTGTGTTCCTCCCGCAGCGGATTCTTCCAGATCTCGAAGATACCCAGGGTGCGGACTGTCTCGGTCACGGTCAGCAACTGAAGCGCCTCGTAGGTCTTTGGAATCAGGATATGGATCTCGTCCGACCCCATGTACCGGATCTTCCCATCCGGTTCGGTTTTCATATATTCATCAAGCATTTCTCAATCTCCAGGTTAAAGAGGTATTGTAGGGCGACGAGCCTTTGGTCGCCCTGTCCGTGACGAAGTACACGGTATTGTTCTGGCAGATCGTCCATCTCGCCGGGGTGGATCCGGAGGCCTTGGCGTACTTGATCGTCAACGCGGAATTGGTCGCGCTTTTCCAGACACGGTCTGTGCCGACAGCCCCTTCGACGGTCAGATGGTAGTTTCCGTCGAACTTCGTATACATGGACCCGAATCGGGCGGCTCCTTTGACGACCAGCGTCGCCGTGGAGATCTGGCCATTCTGGATCAGAGGATCTACATGGACGGAGGTCAGGATCGGCGTGGAGCCTTCCGCCAGATTGATGGCGGATCCGAACGGAACTCGTTCATAGGTCAGGGTGTGTTTCGCCGGAACATCCAGGATCTCCGGATCGGGATCAGGCAGAAGATTCTGGTCTTCTTTCTTCGGGACCAGGACATCGATGTCGACCAAGATGTAGTGGCGGGTGTCTCTTAACGCCTCCCCGATCGGTGTCTCCCGATAGGGGGATTCAAACGTGTGTGGAGATTCCTCCCAGCCGATCCGGTCCAGACGGACATTGTCCGGGATGATGTCCTGCCCGTCGACGATCCGGATCCATCGGATCGAGCTGTCGTCGTACGGAAGGAGTTTCTTCCACTGGAGGTTCGTATATCGGGAGACATCCTGATCGTTGGCTACAGCGTAGAGAGGCCCCGTCGACGCATAGACGACACCGGTCTCGTCGTCGACAAGCTCCCAGGACAGGTCCTCCTGGTTGAAGACCTTTCTCAACTGACGTTCCTCCTCATCACGGCAGGCCTGCTCGACGGTGGAGTAGGACTGCGCGGTCGTGGACCCTTTCATGTACCAGGTGTCAGACGCCGGGTTGTCCCCGGTCTTCGTCTCCGTAAACGCCAGGATCTGGTTTGACCGATTGACAATGACCCAGTGGTCGCCGTCGACGATCGTCGTGACCAGGAACGGTCTGACCGCCGCGATGATGTTGGCATACGTGTGGCCGGACGGATAGATCTCGGCGACAGCGCTCCAGCTAAACGTGGTATAGTCCATGAGATCCGTCTCCGAAACGGCATAGGCCTTTCCGTTTTTCTTCAGGACCCATACGTTCTTGTTCGGGACATAGGTGGGTATTTGCTCCTCCAGGTCCTCCCGGATGGTGTCCCATGTGTACATCTTGGCTGCTCCGGCCAGGAGTTCAAAGGTATTGTTGACACTCCTTCCCCAGATCGTGTTCTCGGACTTCGTCATCATGACAAACGCCGACAGGTTGACATTGTAGTCGACGTCCAGATCAGCCGGAGCGTATTCTGTCATCGCCTCATAGGTGACCTCATCACTGCTCCTCGGGTCGTTGTTCGTATTGCCGCCTTCTTTCCTGGAGATATGAAGCGAAGGCTGGGCGACTAGGGTGACTAGCGTTTGGTCCTGATACGGGATCCGGACGTAGTCGACGAACTCCCGTGTCCGGGTGTTCATCAAAAGACCTCTGACGTGAGGAGGGAATAGCAGCTTCCCGGGGCAGAGCATGGCCAGGGGCTCGACCTTGTCGATGCCATAATGGACGCCTTCGTGCATATGAATCATCCCGATGAAGGGGATGATCTGGTCCATGTGGAACTGGAAGGCGATCCATTCCTCGCTCCCTCGGTCGTTGTGATACGCCTGATCGAGGAAGATGTTTCCGAAGACATAGCTCATCAGCACCCGGAACATGGTGGCTTTATGGTAGAAGAGATTCTGATGCTGGAGATTGGAAGCGACGATGTTCTCCAAGATTCCGGACGTGATATGGAACTCCACGATCACCCGTCCGGCATCGTCCGTATAGGAGGAGATGTCGTCCAGTCCCCGCATGAACAGACGGCCTGCCAGCGATAGCAGAGGTTCTCCCGGGGTGGCGCCTTCCGGGA
>Ga0247610_10007471_pt1 | contig 11220 bp, 11 predicted proteins | sample 174DNAGHGhighgp2_FD_193483 | JGI IMG/M metagenome (GOLD analysis project Ga0247610, IMG submission 193483) | Sheep rumen microbial communities from Palmerston North, Manawatu-Wanganui, New Zealand - 1742 DNA GHGhigh gp2 | ecosystem: Host-associated > Mammals > Digestive system > Stomach > Rumen...
GGACTGAATCAGCAACTCATCCCGTATTTCATCTCCTCCCATCCGGGGTGTACGAATAAGGACATGAATCATCTCGCCGAGGAAACGAAAAAAATGCACTACCGGCCGGAACAGGTACAGGACTTCACGCCGACGCCCATGACGCTCTCTACCACCATGTTCTACACCGGCATCAACCCCTACACACGCGAACCTATATATGTCGCGCGTACACCTGAACAGAAAAAACAACAGAACCAGTACTTTTTCTGGTATAAAAAACAGAATCATAAATGACAACTCAAAAATCTAAAGTTTCCGGTAGGAAATATCGCATCAATCCGGAGACGCTGCAATTGGAGCGTATCGAACATGGTTTTCAATATTGGCTTCGTCGCTCCGGAGGTTATATTCTTGGCGGTGTGTGTATAGGAGTCATCATCTTCTATGTGCTCTTGTATTTCTTCCCCTCTCCGCGGGAGGCTTCGCTCATGCAGTATAACCGTAACCTTACGGCGGAAATGGAGGTGTTGGAGAAACAGGTGGACCAGATGCAGATTATTATGGCCGACCTCTCCCAACGGGATGATAACCTGTATCGTGCTATTTTGGGCGCAGAACCCATTCCGCAGGCAGTGCGTACCGGTGCGGCGATGCAGATTTCCTATTATGACTCTTTGGCCCGTATGACCAATACGCAACTGGCAGCCGATATTCGGCGGAAGGTGGATATATTGGAGAAAGAATTGTATGTGCAGGCTTGTTCGTACGATGAGATCCTCGATTTGGCGAAAAATCAGGAAGTGCGTATGGAGAATATTCCGGCCATCCAACCGGTGCTCAATAAAGACCTCAAGCGAATGGCTTCGGGATATGGATGGCGTATAGACCCTGTCTATCATATCCGTCGTTTCCATGAAGGAATGGACTTCACGGCGCCTGTAGGAACGGATATCTATGCTACGGGAAACGGTACCGTCACTTTCGCTGGCTGGAGACAAGGCTACGGTGAGACGGTCGAGATTGATCACGGCTTCGGCTATGCTACGCGCTATGCGCATTGCCATAAACTGTTTGTAAAACCGGGAAAGAAAGTGAAAAGAGGGGATGTGATTGCCCTGGTCGGCAATACCGGTAAATCAACCGGCCCGCATGTGCACTATGAAGTACATTACAACGGAAGACCTATTGACCCGAGAAATTACTATTTCTATGACTTGAGTCCGGAGGATTACGATAAGATGGTGCAGCTATCCTCCAATATGGGAAAGATGATGGACTAACACGTCACCCGTAACCCCTTACCCCTTACCCCAACCGGGATATGCGCTCTAAAGATTTCTCGTCAAGGATCTGAATTCTTCTTCCTTCGACGACCACTAATCTTTCTTGCGCGAACTGGCTGAGCGTACGAATGGCGTTGCTTGTTGTCATGTTACTCATATTCGCCAGGTCTTCGCGAGGCAATAACATGGCTAACGTACGGCCGTCTTCTTCGTAACCGTAGTTCTTGAGAAGCAGCAGGATACTCTCTGCCAAACGGCCGCGGATATGTTTCTGAGTAAGGTTCACCGTTTGGATTTCGGAGAATGCAAGGTCTTTCGCCATCATCAGCATCACCTCGTAGCACAAGGCGCCGTTTTCGCGAACCAGACGGGTAAAGAAATCACGACTCAAACGATAGACAGTACATGGCTCAAAGGCGTTCGCGTTACTGTTATACGGCTCATTGGCTATGCATGCACGGTATCCGAATATATCATAGGGCTTCAGCAATCGGATAATCTGCTGGCGTTGACCGATTCCTTCCTTGTAGATACGGACTTTTCCGCTCAGCAACATCCACATATACTCCGATTCGTCGCCCTCTAAATGAATCACTTCATTTTTCGCATAGTGAACCAATTCCACGCAACGAACCAGTTCCTCACGCTCCTTTTCGGATAAGGTCATCCAGATGGGATTCAACTCCCACATAGGAGCAAATGTCTCGTTTTTAATTTTCATTAACCTTGAGCCTATACTGCAAATCGGCTGCAAAATTACTATAAAAATTGCATATATGCAAATATTTTCATGATTTTTGTTTCTTTTTAATTTGCATATGTGGAAAAAAAGCAGTACTTTTGCAGTGCTTTTTAATCGAATACACTTTGATTATGACGATTCAGGATTATATATCGGCGCATAAAGCGCGTTTCATGGAAGAGTGGGCGAGTCTCATTCGTATTCCGAGTGTTAGTTGTCAGGCTGAGCACAAAGCGGATATGCTCCGTTGTGCCGAGCGCTGGAAAGAACTCCTTCTCGCCGCCGGTTGCCAGCGTGCCGAAGTTCTTCCCTCCTCCGGCAACCCCTTCGTCTATGCCGAATATAAATCAAAAATCAAAAATCAAAAATCACAAATACCAATACCCACGGTCTTGGTTTACTCCCACTACGATGTCATGCCCGTAGAACCCATCGATCAGTGGAAGTCTGACCCGTGGGAACCGGATATCCGGGACGGTCGTCTTTATGCCCGCGGAGCGGATGATGACAAAGGTCAGGCGATGATTGAGGCGAAAGCCTTTGAGTACCTTGTGCACGAAGGACTGATGGCTTGCAACGTCAAGTTCATCTTTGAAGGCGAAGAAGAAATCGGTTCACCGTCCCTCGAAGCCTTCCTCGAAGACCATAAAGATCTTCTCAAAGCCGATATCATCTTGGTTTCCGACACCTCGATGATCGGCAAAGACACACCGTCTATCACTACCGGACTTCGTGGTCTCGCCTATTGGCAGATCGAAGTGGATGGCCCCAATAGAGATCTCCATTCCGGACATTTCGGAGGAGCCGTGAAAAACCCTATCAATGCCCTCTGCGAGATGCTCTCGCAAATCGTTGATAAAGAAGGCCGAATCACCATCCCGGGTTTCTACGACGACGTGTTGCCTATCCCTGAAGCCGAACGCGAGATGATTGCGCAGATACCTTTCTCTCAGGAGAAATACAATGCCGCCATCGATGTGGATGATGTCTTCGGTGAGGTAGGGTATAGTACTCTCGAGCGCAACTCCTGCCGCCCGTCTTTCGATGTCTGTGGCATTTGGGGCGGCTATACCGGAGAAGGTTCCAAAACCGTTCTTCCCTCCAAAGCCTTTGCCAAAGTGTCCTGCCGTTTGGTGGCGAACCAGGACCACGAGAAGATATCACAAGCCTTCATGGATTATATGCAATCTATCGCTCCGAAAGGAGTTCGCGTAAAAATAACTCCTATGCACGGCGGACAAGGCTATGTCTGTCCGATTGACATCCCTGCTTATAAAGCCGCAGAACACGGCTTCGAAATTGCCTTTGGCAAACGTCCCCTCGCGGCCCGTCGCGGAGGCTCCATTCCTATCATCGCCGCTTTCGAATCCATCCTCGGCTGCAAAACCATCCTTATGGGCTTTGGCCTCGAGCAGAATGCCATCCACTCGCCCAACGAATCGATGGACCTCGAAGTCTGGGAAAAAGGCATCATCGCCGTCACCGAATTCTACCAAGAATACGCCAAAAATCACAATTAGTTGCATAGTTAAGTATAATATACACATTACTTTTTTGTAGTTCGTTTCCTGCTCCGCGTGAAAGCGCGGAGTTTTCTTTCTTCTATTTCCGACGAATGCCATCCGCCGCTTAAACATCGTCCGTTATCCGGATGTCCCCTTTGTCATGACCTCATTACGTCATAACGTCATACCGTTCCCTAAAAAACATGCTTTTCTCATAATTTATTTGCGTATATCATTTTTTTATTGTACCTTTGCACCGTCTTTCCGAAAGGATAGACGGACATATTGAATTTCGCGTTTGCGATTTATTGACCATCTTGAGGTGGGATAGGAAACGTCCATTTTTTATTATTATACCAAACCCCGAAGGTGTAAGAAGGGAAATAAAACTCAAAAATTATGAAAAAATTAATCTTTGCTCTTGTGGCTGTTCTATTTGCAGGTTTTACATTTATCAGTTGTGATAAGAAAGACAAGAATCTCGAGAGCGTCAGTGAAAGTGACTTGATTGGTAAATGGCAATTAGTCTCAGAAACACGTAATGGGAAAAAAACTTCTGTTCCGGAACTCTTTGTCATTGAGTTGACATCTGATCACAAAGTGTATCAAACAAACCAACAAGAAAAGCATGTGAATGTGGGTGAGTGGAGTCTTAATGGCACAACATGTAATATTGCAATTTTTGGCGAATGTAAAGTAACTGAGTTAACATCCTCTAAACTGGTGATTGTCATCAACGATGAAGGAGATGAATTAGTTATGGAATTCAAACGCCTGTAATTGGAAAATTTGTTTCTTTTTTATATTACGCATCGCCTCATTCGGCGGTGCGTTTTTCTTCCCACCTTCGTTAATTTCCAGAGATTGTATCCTGGTCATTTTGTCCGTTATTCGGCATGTCATGCCGAGATAGATTACATCCCCGACGCGGAGCAAAAACTCCGCCATTCTCTTTTTTTGTTTCTCTATTTCCATAAATTTACAGTACAATTATATGCGATATGTATGTTATCAGTAGGTAAATAGTATGTTATTAGTAGGTGATTAGTATGTTAATAATGATATCATCTCACGACTATTGTGTACAGTCTAAGTACCGTCATTACTCAATAAAACTCCAAATTTATTATTTTTTGCCAAAATATTTGCGTAAGTGCAATTTTTGTAGTACCTTTGCAACCGCAATGAACATTTTTTTACAACAATCATGAAAATAGCTATTATTGGCGCCGGGAGTGTCGGCACAAATATTCTCCACGCGTTTGAAATGAAAGGTATCCGCGTTGAACTGGTTCATGCGCGGCCGTTGACGGCGAAGAGCCATGAGCTGATTGCTGCCGGTAAAGAGCCGATAGTCGAGTTGCCGCAGGCCGATTGTTATATTTACACGGTTGCAGACCATGTGCTGCGAGAGATTGTATCGTTGGTGAATGCCCCCAAGGCGCTGCATCTTCATACCTCTGGCTCGATGCCTATTGACGTCTTCGGCGACGACAAGCCTCACGCCGGAGTGATGTATTTCTTTCAGTCCTTCAGCCGCGAGAAGCTCATAGACGACTGGAGCAATATCCCTTGTTTCATCGAAGGGCGCGATATAGACGACATCGCCGCCATCTATTCCTTGGCACAATGCCTCACGAGCCGGATCTACGAGGCGAATCAGCATGACCGAGAACGACTCCATATCGCCGGTATCTTTGCCAATAACTATACCAACCTCATGTACCGCATCGCGGCGGAGATACTCAAAGATACGCAGATTCCTTTCGAAGCACTCTTACCGCTCATTGACCAAACGGCGGCTAAAATGCACGCCATGCGACCCGCAGATGCCCAGACAGGCCCCGCGAAACGAGGGGATCAAGATGTGATGAATCATCATTTGGAAATCTTGAGAGAATTCAGGATTCAGGATTCAGGATTCAGTTCGGAGGAGTTAAGCGCAGTTTATCAATCGCTCGCAGCGTTAATCGGGAAAGAGCATAATCGTTAAGGTCTTCCCAACGAATGCAGATAGTGCCGGGTATCTCCGGCATTTTTTGTACCTTATGTAATATAAAACGCGCATGAATCTTCTGATGCGACAGCACATGCGTCAACTCAATCGACCTTTCGCCTCTCACCCTCTCATCCTCTAATCCATTACTTTCCTCGCACGGAAACTCATACAAATGATACCATATATCTTTCTCTTCCCTGCGCCTGATTAAAGTATTTAGGTCTGTACTCAAAAAAACATGGTACGTCAGCCATCTGTCTCTTACTTTCGGTCTCGGCTTTCTAACCGGCAATAACTCCGCCGTCCCGTGTGCATACCCTGCGCACGCGCTTTGCAGCGGACAGGTCTCGCAATGATCACCCAAAACCGGAGTGCATTGCAGCGCACCGAACTCCATGATAGCCGAATTGAAAAGCCGTGGATGATCTCTGTCCAATATCTCTTCTATTTGCTTGTGAAACAGCTTCTTACCGGCAGTAGTGTCAAACGGCTCGTCGATATCCAACAGTCGCGCAATCACCCGATATACATTCCCGTCCATCGCAGGGTAGGGCATGTCATACGCAAAACTCGCTATAGCTCCCGCTGTATAATCTCCGATTCCCGGCAACGCCCGCAACTCCTCAAACGTCCGAGGAAAAGCACTTTCAACTATCATCTTCGCCGCCTTATGCAGGTTTCGGGCCCGGCTGTAATAGCCCAAACCCTGCCATTCCCGCAGAACCTCGGCCTCATCCGCGGCTGCCAGATCCTCAACACGCGGCCAACGAGACACAAAACGCAGGTAATATTCCATTCCTTGCGCCACGCGCGTCTGCTGCAAAATGACTTCACTCAACCATATGCAATACGCATCCTCCGTCTCCCGCCATGGAAGGACACGGTGGTTAGCTTCATACCACGCGTATAAATGACTATATAATAAGGAGTTGAGCATAGTTTTTCAACATTTTTTAGTAACAAAATTGCTAAATCGGGTACAAAATTACAAAAAAATAACAAAATTTGCAATTTTTTTCACGAAAAATTTTTGTATTTCAATAATTTATAGTAACTTTGCACGGTTTTTCGACTTGAATATACAAAAAAGAGAGATAATATTATGACAAAAGCTGAACTTATTAACGAAATTGCCCTTTCAACGGGATTCGACAAGCCCACGGTGAGTGTTATCGTTGAGGCTTTTATGCAGAATGTGAAAAAAAGCGTATGTGAAGGCGAGCCGGTTTACTTGCGCGGTTTCGGTAGTTTTATTACCAAGACTCGTAAGGCTAAAATTGCCCGTAATATCGCGCGTGAGACTTCAGTAATGGTTCCGCAGCACGAGATTGCTGCTTTCAAGCCTGCCGCAGAGTTCGCACAAGCTGTACGCAGCAAAAAATAAGAATCAATAAATTTTTTAGTATAACTTCATTAATTATTAATCATTATGCCAAACGGAAAGAAGCATAAGAGACATAAGATGTCGACGCATAAGCGTAAAAAACGCCTGCGTAAGAATCGTCATAAGCATAAGTAATTGACGATTGTCTTTCAGCTTTGTGGCGCGAAGCTCGCTCAAGTGTGAACGGGTTTGCCACAAGGCTTTTTTATTTATTTTATTAATCCCTATTAGTATGAAAAGCGAATTGATTGTTGACGTACAGCCGACGGAGATCGCTATTGCGCTGACAGAGGACGACCGACTGCAAGAAGTGGCGCGTGAAAAACGTGATCAGGATAATTTTGCGGTGGGAAACATCTATTACGGTCGTGTCAAGAAAGTGATGCCCGCGCTGAATGCCGTTTTCGTGGATGTAGGTCATGAGAAAGAAGCTTTTCTGCATTATTTGGATTTAGGTTCTCAGTTTCGTACGCTGCAGACGTATGTTACCAAGACCGTCTCGGATAAAAGACGCATCCCTTCTATCACTAAGACTCAGCGTCAACCCGAGGTGGGCAAAGAAGGACAAATAGCGGATGTGCTCAAAGTGGGGGATCCTATTCTGGTGCAGGTTTCCAAAGAACCCATTAACACCAAAGGACCGCGTCTCACCGCAGAGATCTCCATCGCCGGACGAAATATCGTCCTTATTCCTTTTGCCGACAGCGTCATGGTATCGCAGAAAATCAAACGTGAGGCAGAGCGGCAACGACTCAGACAATTGATGCTTTCCATCAAGCCTTCTGGCTTCGGCATCATCGTAAGAACGGTCGCAGAAGACAAGAGAGCGGCTGAATTGGACAACGAACTGCGACTCTTGGTCGAGCGTTGGCAAGAGACAATCAAGTCGCTGCAACAAAAAGAGCCCGTAAGCCTCGTCAGCGAAGAAATGGGACGGACACTCGGAATCATCCGTGATGTGCTTAGTCCTGATTTCACAACGATTCAGATCAATGACAAGGATATCTTTGAGGAAGTCCGTCATTATCTGCAACTCATCGCTCCTGAAAGCGCGAAAATCGTCAAGCTTTACAAGGACGAACAACCTATTTTCGACCATTTCGACATCACCCGTCAGATGAAAACGGGACTCGGCAGAACGGTCGGTTTCAAGCATGGTGGTTATCTCATCATCGACAAGACCGAAGCACTGTTCTCCATTGATGTCAATTCCGGCAGTAAGAAAATCTTTGAGGACCAGGAGCAGAACGCATTCCAGTTTAACATGCTCGCAGCGGATGAATTGGTGCATCAGTTACGCCTGCGCGATATTGGCGGCATTATCATCGTCGACTTCATCGACATGGATTCGAAAGAGCATCAGCAACAACTCTACGACTATGTGCGTAAACTCATGGAGCGCGATCGAGCCAAACATAATGTGTTGCCGCTCAGTAAGTTCGGTCTGATGCAAATCACGCGTCAACGCGTACGGCCGGCTGTGGAAGTACAAGTGGAGGAAGTGTGTCCTACATGTGGAGGAAAAGGTAAAATCCAGGCTTCCATCCTCTTTACCGACCAGATCGCAGAGCAGATTGAACATGAGTACGAGCAGCACGGAAAGGGATTGCAACTCCATTTACATCCTTATATTTACGCGTACGTCACGCGCGGATGGTGGAAAAGCCTCGCAAACCAATGGCGACGCAAATATGGAGTCAAAGTGGTGGAAAATCAATCTCTCGGAATGTTGGAAACCCGATTTATTGCAGAAAAGTAAGCAAAAGCCCGCAACCATGCGGGCTTTTGCTATCTTAAATCATCAATCATCAATCATCAATTCTCCATTCCCTCTTCTTCCGCACCGGGGATGTATTTCTTTAGTACGCGTGCTACACCTGTAGTCCAGGAGTTGATAGAGTCGTTATCCATCTCCAGGCCGCTAATCATATGTACCACCTGGTCAATCGGCATACCGTAACGCAGCACGCCGGAGATCAAACGCGCGTAATTCCAGAACTCGCGGTCGAACTTATAACTCAGTCCCTCTACGGTCGTCTTGAAGCCGCGCGTGTTGACGAATTGGAAGTCATAGCGTTTGGTGCCATCGGGTTGCACTACCTTGATAATCTTACCGTTAGTGACGGACTTGGGTAACGCGATACCCATCTCGTCATCCGCAAGACCCGTGAAGATCTCGTATGGTCTTCCGTCCTTAAGACCTACAAACGCAATCCATTTGTCTTTCTGATTCTGAAAGCGTACTACATCCGCTTCCAACTCTACGGGACGCTTCAAAAGCGTTGAACTTTCTTGTATTTCCATAAATCTAAATCTAAAATCTTAAATCATCAATCACAAATCACAAATGCTCAGCTTGCCTGAGCAACTCGTCTCTCCTGCATCATTCTTCTGCTGGTACTGCACTCCTTCCTCTGTTACCAAATAATACGTCTGGAGTGTCTCACCCAGCATCGCCTCTTTCGAATAGTTGATATCCAGCCGCACTTTCTTCCCGTAATAATCGGGTAGGTAAGCGTCTGTCATCGCTTGCAAATACCGGCAACTGTTGCAATGCCCGTTATAATCAATATCCGAATACACCACTTTGTGAGGCATAACACCAGTCGGTTCCGGTATCGTTGTCATCCGTACACGAGGAATATCCAGCACTTCACCGTCCACGCAACCCTCAAACATGGGGTCATCAAATATATTGACAATCTCCCGTTTCTCCAAGTCCAGCACCGCCCATACACTCTTGCATTGCCCGATAAGAACCCATTCGTCTTTCGACTTTCGACTTTCGACTAATTTGTAAATCCTAAAATCACGAGTACTCAGCATATGCGCATTGCTCTCAATCCATGTCTCAAAACGCACCTTCTCGCAATGAGTCGGCAATTCGTACATCTCTACACTTAATCGGGTCAGAATCCATGTCAAACCCATAGGATGTAGTTTGGAGATACCGAATCCCAACTCGTCGGCTACCGTTCCGGCTACTTCTAACAAATAGTTCTCCAGGTTAAATAGCCGTAGTTTCTTCTCGCCGTCCACCTCCTGGTACTTAATCTCGTATTCGTAATTATATTTCATAATGCTAGATTTCCAGAGTTCTAGATTTCTAGAGTTCTATTTATTTTAACCATCTATCAAGCCATCCTCTGAACTCGCGTTGCCAGAGGATACCGTTCTGGGGTTTGAGTACCCAGTGGTTCTCATCCGGAAAGATGAGGAGTTCGGCAGGCACACCGCGCATCTTCGCTGCGTCATACGCCGCCATAGCCTGATTCGCTAAAATCCGGTAGTCCTTTTCTCCGTGAATACATAAGATCGGAGTATCCCATTTGTCCACGAACTTATGCGGGCTATTGGCAAACGTGCGCTGGGCGATCTTGTTGTCTTTCTCCCAATATGCGCCGCCCATATCCCAGTTGGCGAACCATTTCTCTTCGGTCTCCAGATATTGCATCTCCAGATTGAAAATACCGTCGTGCGCGATGAACGCTTTGAATCGTCCGTCGTGATGGCCGGCAATCCAATAAACGCTGAACCCGCCGAACGATGCGCCTACGCATCCTAAATGGTCCTTGTCCACGTACGGCTCTTTGCAGAACTCGTCTATCGCACTGAAATAGTCCTTCATACATTGTCCTCCGTAGTCGCCGCTGATCTCTTCATTCCATTCCATCCCGAATCCCGGCAAGCCGCGTCTGTTAGGGGCAACAATGATATAATCGCCCGCACTCATCATCATGAAATTCCATCTAAACGACCAGAACTGACTTACCGGACTTTGAGGACCGCCCTCGCAATACAATATCGTCGGATATTTCTTGTTCGGATCGAAATGCGGCGGGTAAATAATCCACGTCAGCATGTCCTTGCCGTCTGTCGTCTTCTGCCATCTGGGCACAACCGTCGAGCGCTCGATCTGGTTGTAGATATTGTCGTTCTCATGCGTTAACTGGTCTAACAACTGATTATAAGTGTCAAACGGTTGGTCATACCATACCTCCGTGTGGGCGTAATCGCCGTTGTCTTTTGCCAGCCATGCCGCTACATCCATTCGGTAGATCTCGTTTGCCTGACGCATGGAGTGGCCCAAAACAAATGCGTAATGGTCGCTCACATCGCCCAGCCCAAGGTCAAATTGACCTTCTGTCAGGCGGCTTATGTAGCCGTGAAGATTGACGTGGTAGAGTTGCACGGTAGCATGCCAGCAAGCGGTGAAGAGTAGAGTAGAATCGTTGTACCATGCGTATTCATCTACATTCGTGTCCATCGTGCGGCTCAGGAAACGTTTTTCGCCGGTCTTCAGGTTCATCACCATCAGCCGGTTC
>Ga0247610_10007472_pt1 | contig 11220 bp, 8 predicted proteins | sample 174DNAGHGhighgp2_FD_193483 | JGI IMG/M metagenome (GOLD analysis project Ga0247610, IMG submission 193483) | Sheep rumen microbial communities from Palmerston North, Manawatu-Wanganui, New Zealand - 1742 DNA GHGhigh gp2 | ecosystem: Host-associated > Mammals > Digestive system > Stomach > Rumen ...
GTGGAATTCCAGTGGTTGGGCAAATTTCTCAGAGTTGATGAATCCGCTCCACCTCAAGCGTCCCATCATGATGGTCTTGTCTTGGGTGATTGACGCAACACCGTTATTCTGAGGGCCGCCGCTCCAAGTGTCCAGGGTATTATTATCATTGACAATGGTGGTGTCATTACATACCACGCCACCAAGCGGAGAGCCCGACTCAAAGCTGGCCAGAGTTCCAGTGCCCACAACCCAGAAGTTGGCATTACATGCTACCAACGGGCGCTTGGTGGGTGTGCGATGACGCACTACTGCATCCGAGAGTTTCTCCGTCTTTCCAATCGTATTGTGGCCATAGGTCGTTTCAATCCGGTTATTCGGATTATTCAGGTCCATCTCGACCACATAGACATTGAGCGGTATGCCAGGGATGCGCACAATCGTGTTAATCATGCCCGGTCCCACTTGACGACGAAGGAGGGTATCGGCAGAATAGGTCTTGCCATTTAACACAAAGTCGGCATGTGCGGGAATGACAACAGATGCCACCATCAAGAAAAACAGCAGTAATTTATGTTTCATTGTCTTTTCAATTATAAGGTTTAACAGATAGATGATGCAAAGATAATTATTACTTACGAAATGACAAAATTTTACCGTTTTTCCATCAAGATAAACACAACAATAACAAGCAGCTATCGTATAAAGCACAGCTGCCTGGCTGATTCGTGACAGGACTGATGAGGGAAAAGCTACTTCCCCACGAGGTAGCGGTGGAAGGGGAAGCTGCGGAGCAGCAGGACGAAGAGGAAGCAGACAATGAAGGCCAGCACGCCGCTCACCAGACAGTCCACAACCCAGTGGGTGCTACCCAGCCATGAGGCGGTCAAGGGCCAGATGACCTGACGCAGGATGAGCATCTGCGACAGGTAGATGCCGAAGGTGCACTTGCTCAGCAGCGGCCACCACGTAGCGGTGGAGGGATGGTCCTTGCGATCATAACGTCGGGGGGCAAAATGCTGCACCAGGGCGAATAGCAAGGTGGCCATCGCGATGTTGTTGATGCTAATGTCGCAGGTGATAGTGTCGATGTGCTGCTGCCAGGTGATGCCGAAATGGCCCTGCACCAGGAACTCGAAAAGGGGCATCAACACGATGCCGAAAACCAGCAGCAATCCCCATTTCCAGCCGTGCTCACGGGTAAAGATGGGCAGACCATAACGGTGCATATAGTAGCCCAGCAGAACATAGCCGTAATAGTTGGCAAAAGCGCCGAACATGTTGTGGCTGTATTGCGACGCCTCGATGAAGATGCCATGCTGGTAAGGGATGAACGATGAGAGCACCCACAGCACAAGCACCACCTCGACGCCACGCTTGCCGATGGCCTCGATGCACTTGCTCACCAGCGGCAGCGTCACATAGATGACCAACAGCACATAGACATACCACAGCAGCCCCTCAACAGGATGAAAAAGGATTGATGTCAAGAGCCGTGGCGTGAAATTGTGCAGCAGGAAAGCGTGCTCCAGCAGATAAACGGCCGTCCACACCAGCAACGGGAACAGCACCACCTTGAACCTCCGCTTGACAAAGCGCTTGGCGGGCATCGTGACGGGCAGCAACAAAGCGCCCGTAATCATGAAGAACAGGTTGCAGTTTACCGCCACCAGCACAGTATAGACCGCGCCAGCGATGGAAGGCGTGTTATAATAGATGTCGTATTGCCTGATGGGCGTGTGGATGAGGATGACCAGCAGGCAAGCGATGACACGCAGGATGTCAAGATAGGGAATGCGCCGTTGCAGTTGAGACGCAGTTAACATGGCTGCGAGGATTTGGTTTCGATCAGTGCAACGGCATAGGCGGCGATGCCCTCGCCGCGTCCAGTGTAACCCAGTTTTTCGGTCGTGGTAGCCTTGATCGACACCTGACCAGGTTCACAACCCATACATTCAGCCAACTGCTGCTGCATGGCGGGGATGTGGGGATTGAGTTTGGGCCGCTCAGCGCAGATGGTGATGTCACAGTTGCCCAAGCGGTAGCCCTTCTCATCGAGCAGCTTTATCACGTGGCGCAACAGCAGGCGGCTGTCGATGCCCTTGTACTGCGGATCGGTGTCAGGGAAATGGTAGCCGATGTCACGCAAGGCGGCAGCGCCCAACAGGGCGTCACACAAGGCGTGGATGGCGACGTCGGCATCGCTGTGACCCAGCAGGCCGCGCTCATAAGGAATGTTCACACCGCCCAGCCAGAGTTCACGACCCTCGACCAGACGATGCACGTCAAATCCCATTCCCACGCGTGTCATATGATTAGTTTTCAGTTTTCTGTTGGCAGTTTTCAGTTGGCAGTTGAGTGCGGATGCCACTGACAACTGAAAACTGACAACTATACTTTATTAGTTACGGCCAAAGAGGTTCTTGATGCCGTCCATGTCGAACGACAGAGTGAAGCGAAGCGTCTGGTCCAGAGGACTGTTCTGAGCCGTAGCAATCATGTAGCTGGCATCAATCTTAATGACGTTGAGCGAGAAACCGGCGCCCAGACCGAAGTACTGGCGATTACCGGCATACTTGCTCTCGTAATAGTAACCACCACGCAGGAAGAACTGCTGGTTATAGGCATACTCGGCACCCACCGAATAGGTGATGCGCTTGGCGAAGTTGTCGCTGAAACTGTCAAAAATACCCGAAATAGAAGACTTGCTCTTCCATTCATCAACGGCATCTCCCCACGCTAATTCATCACCGCCATAATCGTCCAAACGAGGCTTGGCAGGTACAAGCATCTTATTAGCATCCAAGGCGATGGTCAGGTTATTGTAATCAGCCAGCGGGAAGGTGAACGCCGTACCCAACTTGAGGTTGGCGGGCAGGTAAGCAGGATCATTACCCTTGTTGTAAGACACCTTTGAACCGATGTTGGACACATTGAAGCCCAACGACCACTGGCACTCGTTGCGCCCGATGACGGGGAAAGTAGTATAGAAACCTGAGAGGTCGGCCGAGAAAGCCGAGGCACCCTGCGTCTGCTCGCCGGTGTTCATGGCACTGTATCCCAAGTCACTGTAGATGTAGCGCAGCACGACACCCATCGAGAATTTTTCGCTCAGTTTGCGGCTGTAACCCAAGTCAACAGACATCTCAAACGGGTTGATCGTTGCAAGCGAGGCGCCCTCGCCATCGGTTGCAGTCACTTCACCCAGCGAGAAATAGCGCAACGAAGCGCTAACTGCCTGATTGTCATTGCCACCGATTTTATAGTAACCTGAGAGGCTGGCCAGGTAGATGTCATTGACAATCTTACGCAACCAGGGCGTGTAGGAAAGTGAGACACCTGCTTGGCTGTAGGCGAAGGCATACTTTGACGGGTTCCAGAACTGGGAGTTCACGTCGGCCTCGGTAGCAGCACCCAGGTCACCCATAGACGCGCCACGGGCATCGGGAGTGATACTCAGTGATGTCACGCCTGTCGTCACGGGATTAAACTCAACATCCTTAATGTCTCCTTCCTGGGCCCATGCCAACAAGGAGGTAGCCATCATGGCGATGGCAAGTATAGACTTTGTCAGTTTCATTCTGAATCGAAAAATTGGTTTGTCTTTTTCTACATAACTAAAAAAAACTCTTTTTATTGTATAGACCGTCCATTAGCCGATGTTTTTTAATTGAATTGCACTACCCGCCCATATCCAACAATCTTTATCCTAAAACAATTACAGGACGAAATGACCATCACAATCTGCTTTCACAGTGAGAGCAGTTGATGGCCGATGCGTGGTTTTTTCTTGTTTCACATGGTTGCTTGAGCAAATTGTGCTACCTTTGTCGAAAATATGCAAGATTGCACATGAGAGTTGAAAGTTATGGTAAAGGATAACGACAAGACAGTAGAACGGCTGTTGCAACAACCCTACTGGGTCATCGACATGCTTCCCAAGCAGGTGCCACAGGACAGCAAGGGGCAATTCTTCGTTGTGGAGCAATATTATCTTGAGGGGCCACGGCACGAGCGTCTGTGCCAGCAGTTTGCCGATGTGTTGTTGAAACTGAACTGCTACTACGACCTGCATGTGAGCCATGATGATGAATGGGTCACAAATCCCCAACCCGCAGTGATGGCTGAATGGCTGTCTGAATCCCTGCAACATGGCCACCTGTGCGCTTTGATCGACGATGGCGATTCGCTGATTACCGCCAGCGGCGGTGATATCTGCCTGACGCTCTACAATCCATCGCCCAGCCTGCTGCAACTGGTCGGCCAACTGGCATCAGCCTCCGGCCTATTCCTCTGGCAACCAGCACAACATATCGTGCCATCAATCGTCTGATGAAGATAGGTTACATTATTCGGACTGAGAAATACGAAGTAAAGGACCCGATATTTAGATATCGAATTTCATATAATCAGCTATAATACAATTATTTACATAATACGAATAATTTCGCAACGAAATTTTTCGCAAAACCTCAACTAAAAACTAGGGACTAGGGACTAAAAACTAACAACTAAAATATGGATCGTTCTTCACAGATTATCAGGACCAGTTGGATTGGCATCATCGCCAATGTGTTGCTGGCTGCATTCAAGGCTGGTGTTGGCATCCTGGCCAGTTCGGTGGCCATCGTGATGGATGCGGTGAACAACCTGAGCGACGCGCTCTCGAGTGTCATTACAATCGTGGGCACCAAGCTCTCGCAACGACCCGCCGACAGGAAACACCCATTCGGGTTCGGGCGCATCGAGTACTTTAGTGCCATTATCATTGCGGTGATTGTGCTCTCGGCTGGTGTGACCTCGCTCATCGAGTCGGTCAAAAAAATCTTTGAACCGACTACGCCCACTTACACCACCGTCACGCTCATCGTCATCATTGTGGCCATCGTGGTGAAACTCGTACTTGGCAGGTATGTCAAGTCACAGGGCGAGAAACTCAAGAGCGATGCCCTCATCGCCTCGGGCTCCGATGCCCTGTTCGACGCCATCATCACCTTGGCGACGCTCATTTCGGCGGGTGTGATGCTGTTGTGGAATGTCTCACTCGACGGCATCCTGGGCGCACTGATTTCGCTGGTCATCATCAAGGCCGGTATCGAGATGCTGGCTTCGCCAGTCAACGAACTGCTCGGCGCCAAGATTTCGCCCGAACTGCTCTCGCAAATCAAGAAGGAAGTCAACGACTTTGACGGTGTGCATGGCGTGTTTGACATCATCGTCCACAACTACGGCCCTGACGTACAAATCGGCTCCCTGCACATCAATGTCAAGGACACGATGGACGCTCACCAGATTCACGGCCTCACGCGGCGCATCAGTGAGGAAATGTTTGACCGTCACTGCATTATCATGACCGTCGGGGTATATGCCGTCGCTACAGGCGATAACAAGCGCGCCCAGTTGCAGCACACCCTCATGCAAGCCGCCGCAGCCCACGAGCATGTCGAGCAGGTCCACGGCTTCTACTACTTCGAGGATGAGCACCGTGTATCAATCGATGTGGTGCCCGACATCACTATCCACGACGATGCCGCCTTCATTCAGGAACTCATCGCCGAGTTACAACCGCTCGTCCCCAACGATAAGGTGTCCATCGTCATCGACCACAACTACAGCGAGTAACCGAAGATTCAAACAACTGATTATTCTGAATATTCTGAGGGCATACGCTCCTAAAATATTAAGAATATTGAATAGTTTTACTATTTCAATGACTGAACCATCTGAATGCTCTGAGAATTAACTCAGATTTTTCAGATGGTTCAGTTGTTTAAATCAGTTACAGTTGTCAGTTTAAGGTACAATCGGTGTGATGGTGAAGGAGCAGGTGCGGTCGATGGCGGGGATGCGGTACTGCTCCAGCGGACGGGCGCCCCAACTGTCGATGCCGCCCACGCCGCAGTGCTCGCTGTCGAGGGTGAGATAGATATAGGGGGCAGCTTCGGTGAGTTCTGACGGATGACGCTGATGCTTCTCGTCGCCCTCGTCAAGTGTGCTGACAGAAAAGTGCAACGCACTAGCGTAGAAAGGCTTATCGGCGGTCACCTTGATGCCGTTTCCCATGTTGTCGGTCTGGCACCACCAGCGCATGTCGCCCTTGGTGCCCGTCTCCTGCGGGCGGATGTAAGGGTAGAACTGCTCGTCAGCCGTCTGGCGGTAAATGCCCAGTCGCTGGCTGTAGCGGCGGTCGGCATAGTTCTCGATGGGGCCGCGGCCGTAGAAGTGGCTGACGTCCATCGAGAGGGGCATTTCCATCACCATGCCATAGCGCAGCATCTCGGGCACGTTCTGGACTGTATCATTGAAGGCGATGCCCTGGGTCACGCACAATGCGCCGCCAGCGTGTATTTCGTAGGTCAACGTGAGCGTCGCATGCACCTCGGGCATATCATAACGGGCGACAACGGTCACCTGCGACTTGCTGGAGGCTTTCTTGTCCACACCTAATGAGGTCAGGTTCATCACGGGATTGCGCCACACTTTCAACTTACGCTGTAACCATGCGCCCATGTCGTTGTCGGTCACAGCGCGCCAAAAGTTGGGGCGCAGCGTGCCGCCCATGCCTAAAAGAGAGCTGCCGTTAACGACATATTTGCTTAAGAGCCCCGTCTCACGGTTGAAGACGATATTCACGCCATCGGCTTCGATAGCAATATCGCCATAGGACTGCTTTTTTATTTTAAACTTCGCCTTGTCACGGGGCAACTCATCGGCGTGGAGTGTCGCCTCGCTGACGGGCAACTGGGCGTAAGCGATGCGTTGGCCCTTTTCCATCAGTGGTTCGGCCTCCTTGAGCAGGAAATCGACGTTGAGCATCACCTCGCTCGACGGGTCAAGCACAGCCAGAGTGTTCGCGATGGGCAGATGTAACATCTGGCGGCCTTGGGGTGCCACGTTTAGGTTCAGTTCCTCGCCGTTGAGGACGGACTGGCCATCGACCAGCAGTTGCCAACGCATCTTCACGTTGCTCAGGTCGCGGAAGAAAAACTCGTTCCTCACGGCGATATCGCCTTGACGCACGTTCACGTCCTCGGCCCAGACGTTCTGGTAGTAATAGGCCGTCTCATAGGCGTGCGGATTCCACACGCGGTCGGGGCTCACGAGGCCGTTGCAGTTGAAGTTGTTGTCACTGGGGTCGTGGGTGTTGTAGTCACCGCCATAGGAGAAATAAACCTTGCCGTCGGCAGTCTTCACGCGCAGACCTTGGTCCACGAAGTCCCACACAAAGCCGCCCTGGAACTTGGGCAAGCGACGAACGATGTCCCAATACTCCATCAGTCCGCCACCCGAGTTGCCCATCGTGTGGTTGTACTCGCACAGGATGAGCGGTTTGGTGGATTCGGGCTTGCTGGCATAGCGCTCGCACCACTCGGGCGAGGCATACATCGGGCACATCAGATCGGTGTTCTCGCCGCCCTCAGCCCGTTCCCAATGGATGGGACGCGAGGGGTCGGTGGCACGTATCCAGTCACGTGCAGCGATAAAGTTAGGGCCGTCGCAGGTCTCATTGCCCAGCGACCACACGATGACGCTGGGATGGTTGAACTGCACACTCACGTTGTGCTGATTGCGCTCCAGTATGGGCTTGGCAAACATGGGTTTGTAAGAGGCGGCCACACTGGGGTCGTAATGGAATCCATGCCCCTCCTGGTTGGCCTCGGCGATGACGTACAAGCCATATTCGTCGCACAGGTCATACCACTGCGGGTCATCGGGATAGTGACAGGTGCGCACGGCATTGATGTTCATGCGTTTCATCTCCTTGATGTCGGCAATCATGCGCTCACGCGACACGACATAGCCGCCATCGGGGTCCATCTCGTGACGGTTGGCGCCCTTGATGAGCACAGCCTTGCCGTTGACCAGCAATTGGCCATTCCTGATTTCCACACGGCGAAAACCGATTCTTTGGACAACGGTCTCTCCCTTGGCTTTCTTGTCGGCGGGAACCAGCGTTGCAACCAGGATGTAGAGATAGGGCGTCTCGGCAGTCCATTGCTGGGCACCGGATACGGTCCAGCGGTTATCGCCAGCCGGTGTCATGGGCACTTCCTTACCCTGGGAATCGAGCAGGCGGTAAGTCATTGCGCCCTTGCCCGTGATGGATGGAGCAATCATCAAAGTGCCGTCTTTCAGGTCATCGGTGAGGCCTGTGGTCACACGCAGGTCGTCGATGTGGTTGCGGGCATCACGGCAATAGAGGTAACTCGACCGTGCCACACCCGACAGGCGCCAGAAGTCCTGGTCCTCGCTATAGGTGCCGTCGCACCAGCGCATCACTTGGAACGCCAACAAGTTATCGCCTTCTTTCAGGTATGGTGTGATGTCAAACTCGGCAGCCGTCTTGCTGTCCTCGGCATAGCCAGCGAACTTGCCGTTGACCCACAGGCTGATGTTGCTGGTCACGCTCCCGAAGTGGGCAATGACCTGTTTGCCTTTCCAGTCGGCGGGCAGGGTGATGTGGCGGCGGTAGGTGCCTATATGGTTATCCTGTACGGGCACACGGGGCGGGTTATTCTTCCAATTGTCGCGCCACGGGAAGCCGATGTTGACATACACCGGGTCGCCGTAGCCGTTCAATTCCCACATCCCAGGCACGGGCATCATCGCCCAGCCGCTATCGTCCAGGTCGGTGCGATAGAAGTCGGTGGGTCGCTGGTCCAGGTTGGCCACCCAATGGAATTTCCAGTCACCGTCCAGCGACAGGTAACGTCCTGACTGGGCAGGTTGCTGCTTCAACGCTTCGTCCTGAGTGTCGAAGGCAAAAAAGGACGTGTGCACCGGCAGGCGGTTGATTTCGTTCACTTGCAGGTTCATCCACTCGTCACCAGCGGGTTGGGCAGCTGCACCTATCGCCAGCGACAAGCAAATCATCGTGAGAATTGACGGCTTCATAATAGTCAGTTAGAAGTTAGGAGTTAGAGGTTAGGAGTTAGGAGTTGCGCAGGTATTCTTCGGCACGTTGTAAATCCTCGGGGGTGTCGATGCCGATAGTCGCGGTTGTGGTAATGCCCGCCTTGATGGTATAGCCGTTCTCGAGCCATCGCAGTTGCTCCAGCGACTCGGCAAGTTCCAGCGGCGACTGTGGTAGGCGGGTGATTTCGGCCAACACAGGGGCGCGGTAGGCGTACATGCCCACATGGGTGTAATACTGTGTCAACTTGGGCCAATCGTCGCAATCCTTGCCCCTGACAAACGGGATGACTGAGCGCGAGAAGTAGCGGGCACGCATCTGACTGTCGAGCACCACCTTGGGCGTGTTAGAGTTCTCCAGTTCGCTGTAAGGACGCACCGGGTCAAAGGGGCGGACCAGCGTTGCGATATCGGTTCCCTCATCGTCAAAGCACGCCATGATGGCCTGCAACTGGTCGGGTTGGATAAACGGCTCGTCACCCTGGATATTGATGATGACGTCCTCGCCACCACCGTTCTTCACGTAAGCTTCCTGGCAGCGGTCGGTGCCGCTGCGGTGCTCGGTGCTCGTCATCACCGCCTTGCCGCCAAAAGCCTCCACAGCCGCCATGATGCGGTCGTCATCGGTAGCAACCACCACGCGGTCAAGCGCCTTGCTCACCTGGCGGTAAACCCGCTCTATCATCGTCATGCCGCCAAGCATGGCCAGCGGCTTCCCCGGGAACCTCGACGAGGCAAACCTCGCCGGAATAATCCCAATAAATGTCAATTTCTTCTCCATATATTTGCAGTTGATTTTTTATTGTCCAAGTTCTTTCTCGTTCAGTTTTGCTTCTATCTCTTTAATAGTGGGTATTGTACCCTCTACCTTCTCGGGATAGAACTTTTCTAAATCATATTCTGATATGCCTATGGGCTGGCTACTGGATTCCAACGCATACTGGGCTTGTATGCGGTCTTTTTCCTTGCAAATGAGCAAACCGATGGTGGGATTGTCTCGGCCATCCTTGCGTAACGTATGATTGCACGCCACTACATAACCGCCCAATTGCCCCACATCGGCAAACTCGAATTTTCCGATTTTCACCTCAACGACCACATAGCACGACAGATTGAGATTGTAGAAAAGCAGGTCAATAAAATTCTCGGTATCACCTACTTGCAGGCGATATTCCTTGCCCACATAAGCAAAGCCTGTGCCCAATTCCACCAAAAATTGCGTGATGTTATTCAGGAGGCTATTTTTTAATAGCCTTTCATTGTAGCGTCCCGTTATTCCAGTGAATGCAAAATCATAAGGATCCTTGGTCAATTCCTGAGCCAAATCACTCGTTTCTTCGGGTAAGGTTCTTGTGAAATTAGTCAGCGCCTTGCCTTGCCGCTCATACAAGTCGGAATCAAGGAAGTTCAAGAGCATATTGCGGCTCCAACCGTTATTAACCGATTCACAAACATAAAACCACAATTTTTCCAGGTCATTGGGGAATCTGTCCATGAGCAACATGTGATGGCCCCAAGGTAAAGTGAACAATTTTGCAGCAAGTTGCTGCATAAACTGTCCGTCAGATTCTGCAGCAACTTGCTGCATTTTTTTAATCACTTGGTCATAAACCAGATAAAACTTCTTGGTATATCGTAAATTGCGTTCCGATAAACCGCTTGTATTTTGAATTTCAGTTTTTAGGTCACGGCTCAATGTCGCGTAGAACTTACTGCCATACTTGTTTTCCACATCACGCTCAACGATATCTTTGCCTAATTCCCAATAGAAACGGAGCACTTCCTCATTAACCTTTACAGCAGCCTTGATTTGGCTCCTGCGATAACGAGTGCTCAGTTCCTTAATCCACTGAAGATAGTCCTTATCAATAATAGAAACCGGTTTGCCCATATAATCTGACTAAGAACTCAATAACATTGTTTCCCTTTTTCGTTGAAAGGATCAGTAGCCCCAGTTTTCGCCGAGGAGGATGACGGTGTGGCGGTGGGCAGGGAAGCTGTTGCGGGTGAAGTGGACGTAGTTGCAGATGCACTGCGGGCTGTTACAGTTGTGGCACACGCCGTCGAGACGGCAGGGCGTGTCGCAGCCCAGACGCGCGGTGTTGATGGGTGCGGCGACGTTGCGGGCGCGGGCAAGCGCTGCCTCGATGGTGGGAGCGACTTTGTTCAGCCCGATGACATGAATCACGTTGTGCGGTCCCCAGGTGATGGCGGCCACGCGGTTGCCACGGCCGTCGATGTTGACGATGACGCCGTCCTGGGTGATGGCATTGGCGCTGGTCAGGAAGTAGTCCACGTCCATCGCGTCGAGGTAGCATTGGCGCTTCT
>Ga0247610_10007473_pt1 | contig 11219 bp, 8 predicted proteins | sample 174DNAGHGhighgp2_FD_193483 | JGI IMG/M metagenome (GOLD analysis project Ga0247610, IMG submission 193483) | Sheep rumen microbial communities from Palmerston North, Manawatu-Wanganui, New Zealand - 1742 DNA GHGhigh gp2 | ecosystem: Host-associated > Mammals > Digestive system > Stomach > Rumen ...
ATCCAAAGCAAAAGATGATGATTGGTTTGATGAAGATTCATTAAGAAAAGAACTATCAATAGAATTATATAAGCTAGATAGTCTTAACGTTGAAATTCCATCAGCGGATTCTTTATTCACAAAGGATGATAAAAAAGAATTTGCTTCAAGATACAATATTGATTTAGACGCTAAATTAGGAGATGAAGCAAAAGATAAATTATCTACAGATCCTGATATGGAAAAATTCATTATTGAACTAGAAGATTATTCAATTGTTGGAAACAATGTATTTTACAAGATTACAGCATCAAGACGTAATCCATATAAAGAAGTTGGATGGAGACAAGCATTTATTAGAATGGTTACAGAAGTATATGTTAAGAATCTAAAAACAAATGAAGTTAAATTCTTGTATTTATATATAAACAATAATTATGAACTAATGGAAGAAAAGATTTCAGAGCTTGAAAGTGGAGATGCAATTATATCTGGAGATATTTTTGCAGATCTTTCAGGAGATGTTTCTGGAGAAGTAATTGTTCCAGTGTCAGATGAAAGTAAGCTAAAAGATGGAGAAATGCTTCTTGAAATCGATACAACAAATATTTGGAAATCAGAGTTTGATGTAAGAGTTGAAGAAGTTGGTGGAATGATTATTGGAAAACGTATTGAATACGAAGGACATCACACAAAAGATGAGAGCATAATCAAAATAAAAGTAAATAAAGAACCTGGAGCAATGTTAACAGTCTATATAGATGGTGAAGCAAGCTCAAATATGGTATTTGAACAATAATTCTAAATGAGATAGTATAGATTTTTTAGGAGGTACAAAAGTGAAGACATTCTTAAAGATTTTAAGTATAAGCTTAATAATAAGTTTATTTGTTATGAATCTTTCTTTTGCAAAGGAATTTACTGACGTCAAAGGAAGTAAATTCGAAGGTGCAGTTGATCTTCTTTCTTCGCTTAATATAATTAACGGATATGAAGATGGAACATATAAACCAAACAATACAGTTACACGTGCTGAGATGGCCAAGCTAATTATTGTAGCACTAGGTAAAGATTCAACAGCAGCATCATTAAAAGGAGATACAAAATTTTCTGATGTTAAAGCAGATGGATGGGCTGCAGGATATGTAAATTGTGCTAGTAGCTTAGAAATAATTAAAGGTTATCCAGATGGAACATTTAAACCAAGCAATACAGTAACTTATGCTGAGGCTAGCACAATGCTTTTAAGAGCATTAAACTATAACAAAGAATTAGAATCACTAGATTATCCTACTGGATATATGACAGTAGCAAATAAGGCTGGTATTTTAGAAAATGTTACAGCAAATAGTTCTTCAGAAGCAGCTAATCGTGGAAATATTGCAATAATGGTTTTAAACACACTAAAAAGTGGAGTCAGAAAAATAGTTTCAACAACTACAAAAGGTGTTATTACATATGGCGATGGATCACCACTCATTGAGTCTTCTTTCCCTGATATTCAATTTATTAAAGAGGGCGAAATAGTAGATATAGATTACACAGATAATGAAATTTATATTAGAGATAAAGCTAATAGTCGTAGAATATCAGCTACACTTTCTGATACAAGTAAAATATATGAATTGTTTAGAAGAAAAGTAAATTGTTTATACAATAAAAAGGATGATAAATTCCTATCTTTTGAAATTGCTGATGATTATAAACTAGAAGTAGTAGATGTATATGAGATAGATGATGATACAATCTACGATGATGATAATAATGAATATGAGTTACCAGATGATGATGATATTATTATGGCATATATTTCAAACTATGATGATGTTGAAACTGCATACTTGGTAATGGAAGGTAAAAAAGTTATTTCAGCAGTTCTTACTGGAACACCTAAATTATATATTGGCTTAGTAACAGAAATTGATGATGTTCAAGTGGATAAAAGAAAAGGCTTTGAAATAATAACACCAGAAGATAAATATAAAGAATATGCTTTAAATAATACATCTGAAAAAATAAAATTAGGCGCTGTTGTTATATTCTCATTAAATAATAAAGACTATGCTATGATTCAAGAAAAGATATATGAAAATGATGCGTTATCAATTGAAAGCTTAACAGCAAATAATACAGAAAATTCAATTCAATTAAAGAAGAAGAATAAAGTTACTTTTGCAAAAGATACAGAATATTACGTATATATAGTAAATAAAGATACAATTAGAGAAGCAGAATTAAAAGACGTTGAAAAAGAATTTGATTTAGCTGAACTAGTAAAATTTGCAGATGTATATTACTTAATAGTATTTGAAGATAGTGTAGATGCAGATGATATTGTATCAACATTATCAGTTACAGAAGCAAGAGAAAAACTAAACAAATCAATTAAGAAGGCTAATACTTATCTAAAGAAAGAATCATCTTACTCGGTTGAAACATATGAAGCTTTAGCAGAGGCTGTTGATGAAGCAAGTGATGCATTAGATGGAAGTGCTTCAGCTGCAAAATTAGAACTTCTAGACAGAAAGATTACTCAAGCAATTTCTGGTCTAAAGAGTTCAAATTCTGAAGATAAAGCAATACGTAAAGATTGGGATGAACTTCAAGATATCATAAAAGAAGCAGAAAAGTATAAATCATCTGATTATACAAGCTCATCGTATTCTAAATTAACTACTGCTCTTAAGAATGCAAAAGCAATTAGCTTATCAAATACTACAAAGAGCAAAATTGAAACAGCTATTGAAAACCTAGAAAAAGCAATTAATCTACTAGTGACTAAAGAAGCTGATGAAGAATTACAAAGTGCTATTGGAGAATTAAGAGTATTAATCTCAGATGCTGAAGCAATATATAAGAACAAATCTCAATATACAGATAGCTCAATAAGTAATATGTACACGAATCTTACAAGAGCTAAGAAGTTAGATACTGATGAAGCTAGCTTACGTGAAATTAATACACAAATTTCAAACTTGGAAGCTGCAATTAATGCATTAGTTAAGAAATAATCAATAAAGGCGCATTTAAATGCGCCTTTTTTATTTATTTTGAGCTTTTTATTGTATTATCTAATAAAACGTGATAAAATCCAGGTGTTTAGGTAAAACTCGTACGACCGACCATCTTAAATTTAAGGGGGTATTTTTAGATGAATGGGATATCCAAAATAAACCCTGGACGGAATCTTAAGGTTTTCGTTCACTTCTTAGGAGCAAATAATGGCGTTGTTACTGGCTCTGCAACTGTAGTAACAATTGTGAGAAACAATGTTACAAAGAACATTCTGGTGGATTATGGCTCTTTTCAGGGTGAGCATGAACATATTAATCAGGAGCGGTTTATTGTAGGAGACGATATTGACTGTGTTTTGCTTACTCATGCTCATCTAGATCACTGTGGTGGAATTCCAGCGCTTTTTAGACCTCTTGGAGAAGTAATTCCTTATACTGGTAAAGTCTATGGAAGTAGAGAGACCTTGAATCAGACCGTTCATATTCTTAGAGACTCTGCTAAGATTTATGAAAATAAGCTTAAAGGCCTCAAAAATGAAATGGATAGAACCAAGGAAACTCTTCAAAAGACTAAAGAACGTAGGACACGTGAGAAAGCAAGACCGGCTGAAATTGCATCAATTGATTCTGCTGTAGAAGTTATCGAAGACGAAGAGGATATTCTTTATAGTATTGAAGATGTTGAAGAAGCAATTAAGCATTTTGTTCCTGTTGATGTAAAAGTATTTGGCAATGAAGATATTACACTTTTTGAAGGAATAGATGCAAAGTTCATTCCATCTCCGCATATAAATGGTGCTTGTATGATTGAACTTACTGCACATTTGGGAGATGAACGTTTTACCATTGTTTTTACAGGAGATATTGGTAAAAGTGATACTTTGCTTTATCGCAAAATGAGATTTCCAGTTAATAATGATGCAAATTGCATGATAATGGAAAGTCTTCATGGTGATGGGCCTGAGATTGAAACACTTGATGAATCGATTCTTAAACTTAAGAAAATCCTCAAGAAGGCACAGAAAAAGCAAAAATCGGTAATTATTCCTCTATTTGCTATGGATAGGTCAGCTGGATTTATTAAGCTTTTTAATCAATTCATGGATCAAGGGATGTATCTACAGTGCTTTATTGATTCTCCACTTGCTATGAAAGAACTTAATTGTTACATTAACAGCTATGAAGAAGGATCAGCTTGGTTTAAATATCTTGATGGTTTTCCTTTTAAGCTTGATAGATTTCAGGTTATTGAAGATTATAGTCAGCATATGCTTGCAGTTAAGTTCAGGGGTCCAAATGTATTCATAACTTCTTCTTGCATGGGATATGGCGGAAGAGTTGGAGAATACTTTGAACAGCATATACAAGACGAAGACGCAATCTTCATTTTCCCTGGATTCTTACCTAATGAATGTCCAAGTAAAGAATTGCTTGAGGCTGAAAAGGGGTCTATAGTTGAAATTAACGATCGAAGATATATTAAGCATTGCGAGACTATTCAGCTCCATGGATTTAGTTCTCATGGTTACATTGATGAAAAGATTAAAGTCTTACAGTCTTATCCCAATGTCAAAACCATTTTCCTAAATCATGGTGATGAAGCTTCGATTAATGGAACATATGAAGAAATCAAGAATTTTAGTCTTCAGTATGAAAATAAAATAAGAGAAATCGTGGTTCCAAAGTTTGATGATATATTCGAACTATATTAATTTGATAAAAATCCGGCAGTACTTGCCGGATTTTTGTTGTATAATTTACATAAATATGATAGTATCTCAAAAATGATTATTATAAAAAGGAGAATTAAATGAAAGTAGCTTTTTATACATTAGGATGCAAAGTAAATCAATATGAAACAAATGCAATGCAAAATGACTTTGAAAAAGCAGGCTATGAAGTAGTTGGTTTTAGCGATTTTTCAGATGTATATGTAATAAATACATGCACGGTTACAGGAATGAGCGATAAAAAATCAAGACAAGTATTAAGAAGAGCAAAGCAAATAAATCCAAATTCAATAGTATGTGCAGTTGGTTGTTATGCTCAAGTTGCTAAAGATGAGATATTGAAAATCGATGATGTAGATATAATTCTTGGAACGGTTGAGAAAAAAGATATTTTAAATAAGATAGATGAATTTAAAAAACAAAATCGTAGAGTAATTGATGTTGAAAACATTTTAAGAATACAACCATATGAAGAATATAATGGCATAGCATTTTCTGAACGCGTGCGTGCAGAAATAAAAATTCAAGATGGATGTGACAGGTTTTGCTCATATTGTATAATTCCATATGCAAGAGGACCGGTTAGAAGTAGAAACAAAGAATCAATTATAAAAGAGATAAATGAAATATCAAAAAAAGGAATTAAAGAAGTAGTTTTAACAGGAATCCATATTTCATCATATGGTAAAGACTTTGAAAAAGGTGCAAATGATGCACTTTCAAATACTGGTACTGAAGATGCAACAAATTATCATATGCTAGATTTATTATATGAAATCAATAAAATAGATGGAATTGAACGAATTAGATTAGGCTCACTAGAACCTAGAATAATAACAGAAAAATTTGTAAGTGAACTAACAAAAATAGATAAGCTATGTAATCATTTTCATTTATCACTTCAAAGTGGATGCGATGAAACTCTAAAAAGAATGAATAGAAAATACTCAACAGATGAGTTTAGAAAAATTGTTAAGTTATTAAGAGATAACATTAATGAAGTTGCATTAACTACAGATGTCATAGTAGGTTTTCCTGGAGAAACAGATGAAGAATTTGAAATAACAAGAAAATTTTTAGAAGAAATCAAGTTTTCTAAGATGCATGTTTTTAAGTATTCAAAAAGAAAAGGAACCAAAGCAGCAGAAATGCCAAATCAAGTTCCAGAAAATATTAAAGATACAAGAAGCGATGTATTATTAAAAATGACAAGTGAAAATGAAAAAGAATTTGCTTCAAGATACATTGGAAAAAATATAAGAGTTTTATTTGAAAATGAAAAAGAAGGACATACTACAAACTATATAAAGGTAAATTTAGTTAACGAGAACAAAAGTTTTACTAATAAAATAGTGGAGATTAATGCAACAGAAGTAATAAATGATGGTGAAATATTATGCAAAGACGGAACAGAATAATCCGTCTTTTATTTTTTCGCAAAAAGAAGCACCTGCTATCGATCAACTACAGCAGGCGCCTTAGATAGAGTAACTCATTGGTTGCTCCTTTCTAAAAATAGATTTACCAACAACAAACACTAACCACATCATCATGCAACCAACGTCATCGGGTACCTCACCCCCGAGCACACACGGAATCTTCTCCACAAATTGTATAGGATGACACTCTCGCAAGTACCAGCGGAACATCTTCCGACTCTACTCACAACTACAATGTCCTTTGTTGATATTGTTATTATACCACAGTTTACATAAAAAGTAAATATTTTTTCTAGTATTTTAATCTATTTAGTGATAAAATAAGGCGTAGATTTAATTTGAAAAGGATGAATATAAATGAGACTATCAAAAGATTTCTTTTACACCTTAAGAGAAGATGCCAAAGACGAAGACACAATTAGTGGAAATTTGCTTGTAAAAGCAGGGTTTATTAAAAAAGTAAGCAATGGTATATATCTTAATATGCCCTTAGGTGATAAAGTTTCAAAAAACATAATAAATATAATTAGAGAAGAAATGAATAAAGCAGGAGCAAATGAGCTTTCGATGCCTCATATGCTACCAATGGAATATTTTGAACGTTCTGGCAGAGCATCAGGATTTGGTCCATCAATGTTTAGATTTAGTGATAGATATGGAAAACCTTATGCCTTAGGTCCAACACATGAAGAATTCTTTGTTTATGCAGCACAAAGCAAAGTACGTTCATACAAAGACTTACCATTTAATATTTATCAAATAGGTGAAAAATATAGAGACGAACCTCGTCCAAGATTAGGCTTAATTAGAGTTAGAGAATTTATTATGAAGGATGCGTATTCTTTTGATGCTGATGAAGAAGGTATGAAAGAATCATACAAGAAAATGTTTGATGCATATCATAAGATCTTTACAAGACTTGGATTAAACTACAAAGTTGTTAGAGCTGATACAGGCGTTATGGGAGGACTTCTTTCTGAGGAATTCCAATCAGTTACTGATACAGGTGAAGATGTATTAGTTCTTTGTGACTCATGTGATTATGCTTCAAATATTGAGGTTAGTAAATGCGTTGCAAAAACTCAAATGGAGTCAGAAGATGAAAGAGATTATCATGAAGTTCATACACCAAATGCAGGAACTATTGAAGAAGTAACTAATTTCCTAAATCTTCCAGTTTCTAAATTTGTTAAGACAATGATATACAAAATAGATGATAAACTTTATGCAGTTATGGTAGAAGCTGATAGAGAAATCAACGAAGTAAAATTACAAAAACTATTAAAAGCAGAAAACGTTGAGTTAGCACCAGAAGAAGATGTAGTAAATGTAACTAATGCAAAAATAGGTTTTGCAGGTCCTGTTGGAATTGAAATTCCAATTATTATGGACGAAGACATTAAAACTAAAAAGAACTTTATAGTTGGTGCTAATAAATCAGATTATCATTTAGTAGATGTTAATCTAAAAGACTTTAAACCTTCAATTGTTGCTGATGTTAAGAACATAAAAGAAGGTGATATTTGTCCAAATTGTGGTGGAAAAGTTTACTTCAAAAAAGGAATTGAAGTTGGTAACACATTTATGCTAGGAACAAAATATTCAGAAAAACTGGGATTAAATTACCTAGATAAAGACAATAAGTTAAATCCTGTACATATGGGTTGTTATGGTATTGGTGTTGGAAGAAATATGGCAGCAGTAGTTGATCAATCACATGATGATAAAGGTATTATTTGGCCAATGAATATTGCTCCATATAAAGTTGCAATAGTTCTAATAGATAGAAAAAATGAAGAACAAGTTAAAGTTGCTGAAGAACTATATGCATCATTTGAAAATGTGGGAATCGATACTATTTTAGATGATAGAGATGAAAGAGCAGGAGTTAAGTTTGCTGATATGGAACTTATTGGTATTCCAATAAGAATTACAGTTGGAAAGAAAGTTCAAGAAGGACAGGTTGAACTTAAGATGCGCACAGATAGTGATAGCGCATTATATGCTATTAATGAAATCGAAAATGTAGTTAAAAGTATTATTGATAAAGAAATGAAATAATAGGAGATTATTATGACAGATGAAGAATTAGTTGCTTGTCTTGAAGCATTATTATTTGCAAGTGGCAAAGCAGTTGATAGAAAATCTTTAATAGAAATATTAGGGATAGATAGAGAAAAATTAGATGTTATAGCTAATTTGCTAAAGGAAAATTTAGAAAATAGAAATGCAGGAATTCAACTAATTGAGATTGAAGACGGATATCAATTAGCTACAATAGAAAAGTATTATGATATGATATGTAAGCTTATGGATAATAGACCAAAACCATCACTTTCTCAAGCTGCAATGGAAGTACTTGCAATAATGGCTTATAATCCCAAAATTACAAGAGCTGAAATAGAGAAAATCAGAGGAGTTTCTTCAGATAGTGCTATAAATAAGCTAATTGAGTATGGTTTAATAGAAGAAGCGGGTAGAATAGATGCTCCAGGAAGACCTATGACATTCAAGACTTCTGAAGAGTTTTTAAGACTTTTTGGCTATAAATCATTGAGCGATATGCCAGAATTACCAAGGATTGCAGAAGAAGATCCTCAAATGGTGATAGAAGGCATGAGCGAAGATGGCGAAAATGAGCCCAATAATGCTGAAAATGTACCTGAAACCGTTGAAAATACTGAAAAAGTAGAAGAAAGCACTGAAAATGAGGAAGTTGAAGAAGAATAAATTGACAAAAAAATAAAAAAGATATATAATACTCTAGCATTGACTTAAGAAAGGTATAAATTTGTATGATTTTCCGCTATTCTTAAGTACATACTAAAGTATATGTCCTTAAGACATAGCAGTTTAAGATATTGTTTATTATAAGTTAATCTAAGGAGGGAATATAAATGGCACAACCAAAAAGAAGATGGTCAAAAGCAAGAACAGGTCTTAGAAGATCTACATGGAAGGTAGATGCTCCAGGATATGTTGAATGCCCACATTGCCACGAACCAGTACAACCACATAGAGTTTGCAAAAATTGTGGATATTATGATGGTAAAGAAGTAGTTAGTAAAGAAGAAAAAGAAAAAGCAGCTAAATAATTAGGCTGCTTTTTTCTTTATGTAACATCATAGAAAGGTGGTGAGAAGTTGAAAAAGCATTTAATTAAAAGAGTAAAAGAAAATAGTATTGCAGAAGAATTAAACATTCAACCAGGTTGGTATCTTACATTTGTAAATGATACTGAAATAAAAGACATTCTAGATTACAAGTATCAAATGTTTGATGAGTATGTCGTAATAACAGTTGAAGATACTAATGGTGAAGAATGGGATTATGAAATAGAAAAAGATGAAAATGAAGATATAGGACTAGAATTTGAAGAAGAATTGATGGATTCAGCACGATCTTGTGCTAACAAATGTATATTTTGTTTTATGGATCAACTTCCACCAGATGTACGTGATACATTAGTTTTTAAAGATGATGATTTTAGATTATCTTTTATGACTGGTAACTACGTTACATTAACAAACTCTGGATATAGAGATTTAGATAGAATAATAGAATACCATTTAAGCCCAATAAATATTTCTGTCCATGCAACAAATCCAGCAGTCAGATGTATGATGCTAAATAATAAAAATGCTGGTAAAATTTTGGATTACATTAAATACTTAACAGACAATGATATATATGTAAATGCACAAATAGTTTTATGCCCTGGAATTAATGATGGCAAGATACTAGATCAAACAATCGAAGATTTATCAAAGTTTTATCCATACATTGAGTGTATAGCGATTGTACCAGTTGGTCTTTCAAAGTATAGAGATGGATTATATAAATTAAAACCATTTAATAAAGAACTAGCACAAAAAGCGATAAAGCAAGTAGAAAAATGGCAAAATAAATTCATGAAAGAATATGGACATCATATTGTATATATTGCAGATGAGGTATATATAAAAGCAGAGCAAGAAATACCTTCTTATGAAATTTATGAAGATTTTCCACAGTTAGAAGACGGAATTGGTATGATTGCAAAAATGAAACATGAATTTGATAAAAAATATCTTCGAATGAAAGAAAGAAGTATTAATAAAACTATTTCCGTAGCAACAGGAAAAGCGGCATATAATTTTATTAGGGAACTATCTAATAAATTAGAAATAAAATTTAAAGGCTTAAAAATAAATGTTTATGCAATTGAAAATACATTTTTCGGTCCACAAATAACAGTATCTGGTTTAATAACAGGAAATGATTTAATTAATCAACTTAAAGGAAAAGAATTAGGAGAAGCACTTTTAATTAATTATTCTTGCTTAAAAGACGATGAAGATGTGTTTCTAGATGATGTAAGTCTTAAAGAAGTAAAAAATGCTTTAAATGTTAAAATAAGGATTGTAGATGGTACAGGAGAAGATTTTATAGATAAAATTGTCAAATAAATGGCTTAAAATCAATACTTACAGGGTGTATTTATTGACTTTTAGGCCTTTTTATTATATAATATGCATGTCAAAAAGATAATTTTAGAAAGGCGGATATTATTATGTCCTTATACGATATACTCGTAGTAGCTTTCTTTGTTCTTATAATCCGTGTGGTTGTAATTTATCATAGGAAAAGGAAACACTTAACTAATTTTCGACCTAGCCGAGAGGAGTGATATATGATGCTGCGCAAGATTCTTGAAGTTCTATGTATTATTGCACTAAATAGAGATTATAGTCCGGCATCTGCTAATGTTTCAATTAATCAAAATTACTCTCCGGATGAAAGTGAATGGGTACCAGCGTATAAAAGGCCTATATCTTACGACGATGACGATGAATAATAAAAAACCTACTCTAAGTTTTAGAGTAGGTTTCTTTTTAACTATTTTTTCTTTGCAGGAGCACTTCCGCCATCAACAATATTTGATAGTATTAAAGCTCCACATATTAAAATTGTAAATACAATAATGATTTTAGTGTAATCCTTTTGTATACCTGTATCTGCTGACATTTTTCCCGCTGCAGTATTTATATCAGAATCAACATCAACATCTAAGTTTT
>Ga0247610_10007475_pt1 | contig 11218 bp, 23 predicted proteins | sample 174DNAGHGhighgp2_FD_193483 | JGI IMG/M metagenome (GOLD analysis project Ga0247610, IMG submission 193483) | Sheep rumen microbial communities from Palmerston North, Manawatu-Wanganui, New Zealand - 1742 DNA GHGhigh gp2 | ecosystem: Host-associated > Mammals > Digestive system > Stomach > Rumen...
CCGGTTCTCTTTTTTTTGCTGTCAAGTTTTTTTCTTGACACCCTCGAATATTTACCCATCAATCTATATTGATATAATATAAATATTCCATATACGCGTAAAAATGCCCAACCTTGAAATATTACAATCTTGTTACTATTTGTAACTATTTGTAACTATACTTTGGGTTGTAACTGTGCTATGCTTTATAACGTAGGATAAACCTACATTATTATTTCGGCTTTTTCGGTTGTGCCGATAAACAACTGCAAGCCGCAAAAGCGGCGGAAAGGGCAAACAATGAACACAAACACAAACACAAACAACACGGCAAACACAATCACAGCGCAAGACGTAGAACGCGCCGCAAGGCAAGCAACATTAGCCACCTTAAAACGGATTTATGCGGCATCCGGCGAAAAGAGAATACTCGATTTATATTTCGGTTTAGTTGGGGATTTTAACACGTTTGACAATGGCAAGCCGGACACAATAAGCGATGGTTATGACCTTTTCGCGGTTGCTTATTCTTTCCTTTGGGAACAGTACGCAAACGGCGCAAGTTTTGACGATCCTATCACGATCACGTTAAAGTCCGGCAAGGTCAAAACTTTGACCGTCTTTCAAGGCGCTTGTCGTGCTGTCCGTTCAGAGGTCTACAAGCATAGCGACGCCAACAAAAGCAATTTTTTATATATAAACGACTTTTCCGCAACCGACGACGTCGGCAATACGGAAACTTTTGGCGAAACGTGCGACCGTTTAATCCGTGTAAACAAATACTATGATTTACCGACCTATGAAGATTACACGACAACAACAGAGATGTTGACAGCGCTAAATTTGACCGGACGCGACCGTGATATTATCAACAAGCGGTTACAAGGTATAAGTGTATCTAAAATTGCGGAAAAATACGGCGTAAGCCAACAAGCAATTTCAAAAGCTCTTGCACGTATTCAAGCCACGGCGACGGAAAAATTCCCCGAAAAAGTCCGGCGCTTTAAGTTAAAAAGGGCGCACAAATAAGCCATTGCACAGATAGAAAATAGGCGGCGAAAAAAGCCGCCTATTTTTTTTTCGCTTTTTTGGGTTGTAAGTGTTTCGATTTTTTGTATAGTAACGGAAAGCGAAAGCAAAGCGGCAAGCGGTAAACGCTCCGGCGCTTTGTTTGCCGTTCTTCCTCTTGCAAAAATTTTTTCTTGTTGCGGGTTGTAACTCGATTAAATTTTTGTATAGTAGCGGAAAGCGGTAAACGCTTTTCAAAAAGCCCTACCAAACCGGGCTTTTAAAGCGGTTATGGGTATAGGCGCAAGCCTATGCATAGGCGTAAGTCTATGGTTTACTATTTGTACCAAAACAAAAGCGTCGGTTGCCGGATAGTGAAAACGGCAACACGATCGCCTATAAGCGTAACTTCGGCTTGAAGAAAAGGCTATGCGTTGGCTTTTAAAAAGTATCGCATAAATGCGTGATATTTACAGGTATTCCGAGGAATGCCTGATCTATGAATATGGCTCTGTAATATCCAAGGATATTGCCCAGCGTACAAGTTTATGCGTGATGTTTTAAAATCTCCGGCGTGAATAAAGGAAATGATCTAAAAATCGCTTATGCGATTTATTATAAACCTATATTAAGCACATCAAGGCTTTTTTGCTTTGGTGTGCTTTCTTATGGGCTTATATGCCCAAATTTTATAGTCGCCGGACTTAAAACGAAAAGGAGAAAATTATGAGTAAAAAGAGGACTATTGCCATCGTTGAGCAGGAAATCAAGGATCTGATCACTGCCTATAATGAGGCAAACATGAGGGAAGATCTTTCCTCTATGCGTGAAATTGACGGCAAACTAAACGAGTCGGAAAAAGAGTATGCGAAATTGTCTATGTTTACAGTTTTCGACGAGCTTGCCAAAACAGAAAAGCCGATGTTTGAGGCAATCAAGCGTTATTCTTATAGCATTATCAAGCATAGAGATAATGTTGATAAGGAAACGAACATTGCCACCCGTGAAATATCCTATAAGGATAAGCAAATTGACCTTGTAAAGTTTGAGGATTATTGCAAGGAAAAGAAAATTGCTATCGCTCCGGCTAACGATTGGCGGTATGCAATTCAGAAATTCAATCAATTACTTTGCCTTAAAGCCGCGAAAGAATTGGGCGTTAAGACTAAACCTATAAGTCAATCGTTCTATATGAATAAGATTGCAAAGGCTATCGAAATGGGCGAAACGCCGACAAGCAATACTGCCATGTTAAAGCAGTTACAATTCATTATCGACAAAATGCTCTATGTTGAAGGGGATCACGGTAACATCTATAAGGCAACAAGCAGGGACGTCGCATATTTGAATATGCTGTATACCAAAAAGGGAAAAGCAATTCTGTCTATTGCGACGGCTAAGCATGGATTTTTGACCTCCTTGATTATGGATATGCTGCATAGACTTGTATGCAAAAAGGACTATACCATAGAGTGCAAACTTGAAAAAAGTAATTGATTTTTGAAGGTTTGCATGATATACTTAAAATGCTTATAGGGCTTATGTTTGTGTTCACCTTATAAGCAACGGTTTTGAGCGTTCCGTGGAAAAACGCTCATTTGCAAAATGAGGTATTTGGATATGGAAAAAGAAAAACGCAATTATCATAAGGAAACCGGCTATAAGGCGCAAAAAAAATGGGCTATGAAAAGCGATTTAAAATTAGTTGGAATTAAAATCCATCAGCCTCAATATGAGCGCCTTAAAGAATTAGCTAATGCCTCAAATTTATCTATGTCCAAATTTATCATTCAAGCATTGCAAAAAGAATATCCGGAGGTATTTAATGATTGATGACAATCTGAACGAAAATCTTGAAGAGCTTGAAATGCAAGGCGAGGAATTTGATGCCAATATGGAACCCATATTGGACGAAATATCCGGCTTTCTTGACAAGCAAAAAAACAAAAGAAATATTATGTTAAATCCGCGAGGCGTAGCAAGGCTCAATGCGGTTTATATGGCACTGCGTGATATAATGAAGAAAATTGATCCGGATTGCATAATCAAAATGGTTGAAGATTCCATAATTAAAGGGACAATTCATATTGAATTATATTGCGACGAGTTTATAATCAATAATGATAACCGGCAGGTTATGAGTTTGATTTTGCAACAGTGCCCGACAATAGATATTTACTATACCACTCATAAGGGCGGCAAAACTGTATTGGTATTTGAAATACCAAAGGTTTATGTTACCTTTTGAGGCTTAAATCAATCCGATAGCGCCGTTATTATGGCGCTATTTTTTATACAAAAATCAAGTTGTTTTTTGTAAAAAAGTTCCATTTGTGAAACAAATGCTTGACACGGACAAAAATCTGTGTTATATTTTCTACACAAAATCGTTCCATGTGTGAATTGAAAGGAGAAAAAGTACAATGTCAATGCCTTATGTTATCCGAACTATTTGTGAAGTCGTAGTAGCAGCTTTTATAATCTGGGGATTATTCCACGAACAAACTCTGATTGATTTTGAAGATCAAATCATTGCTAAATTGAAGGAGAGAAAATCAAAATGAAAGTGCCATGCAGAAATTGTTCTGAAAGATCATTGTATTGCCATTGTGAATGCGTAAAGTATCAAACATTTCGCAAGGAACTTGATTCCATCAATGCTAAACGGAAAGCGGAACAGGATTTCAATCGTTTTTTACATAGTGTTCGATCCGCCCGTTTTGCATAAAAATGCACCCACCAAAGTGAGTGCAAATTTAACCGGAAGGAGTGTGCTTATGTACTATACCGGTTATAGTTTCGTCGCTCTTGTTAACGGCAAGAGAATGGAATTCGTATCCGAGGAAGAATACCTTGAATACATTTCCGAAAAAGACGAATAAAACATAGCACAACCCAAGCGATATTTTCACCGGGGGAGTTTCACGCTATAAAAGAAAATCCCCATTTATGTCATTATATCAAAATATAGGGCGTTCGTCAAGTGGTATGACACAAGACTTTGACTCTTGCATCATTGGTTCGATTCCAATACGCCCTGCCACTATGCTGGATTGGTGGAATTGGCAGACACAAGGGACTTAAAATCCCTCGATAGCAATATCGTACCGGTTCGACCCCGGTATCCAGCACCATTTTATAAAAATAAAAAAGGAGCAGTAAATATGAAAGTAACAAGAGAAATTGCAAAGAAATTTTTGAGCGAAAACAAAGATCATACTTTATGGTTTACTGATGGCATTTCATTTAGTGATATGTATAAAATGCTTCGGTATCGGATGGCTTTTGGAGAAGCTGAAACGTTATGTATTATCGGAAGTCTTAAATTAAATGGCGCAAAAATATTAGAGGAGGATGAAACCGATGACTAAAAACGATAAACTTTCCTATCTTATCAACGGGATTATTATGCTTAATCAGACAAGCGAACATCGTAATCATGACATCTATAAGCTCGCAGAGGAAATTGGATTTTTAATAAATGGGAATCCACGATTTGCTGTTTTATCTTGCATAGGAGCGTCCTATGAAGAAACAAGAAACGCGGTTAAGCAAGTTTTAAAAGAAGAAAAGATTTTGGATTTGGAGTGAGTATGATGTGGCCTAATAACGCTTATAGTTACAACAAAGAATTTCAGCGACAGTTGGACGAAGCAGCAGAATACGAAGCCCATGCGAAGCGAAGACCGAGAGCCTTAAAATTCTCAACGGATAAGTTTTATAATTTTAAAATAAAACATAAGAAAAGGAGATCTCAAAATGAACATTAAGTTTGAGCCAGTAGAAGCTGAATATCAAGGAATCAAAATACCTAATTATACAAACACATGGTCAGCATTCGATAAGGCAATTGTTGATGATAAAACCTATTACATTATGGAAAATGATGTGTGGGGAGATGAAACTTGGTATTTGGTATGTACGTTTGAAAATGACGAGATACAAGTTATATGCGAAACATATGACAATATCGAAGTCGCTTTAACGGATGAGGGGATTATATGAAACGCTCTAAATTAATACCTATTGGAGAACGAAATCCATTGGCAAGATGTTGGTTTTGTCGAACTAATAAATCAGTAAAGTATACAGCAGAATTTATTAATCCAAATTTAAAATCAAATAATAGATATATGAAAATTTATTTATGTAATAAGTGCGCGTTGATTCACAATGATGATTTAAGGGAGATTGAATAATTGTATAAAACAACAATTTTATGAGGAGAAATAATTATGATAGAAATGCCCGTAACTTTGCTATGCAAGAATCCTTCCAGAAATCAAGAAAAAAGAATTCAGCAAATGCTCATGTGTGCCATTATTGATGGCTATACAGATGCAACATCTGAATTATCAAAATTTATTTCAAAACTATATCGAGAAAAGAATCCAAACGCAAGCGTTATTTATCATGCACTACAACCTTTAATTGATAAACAAAACGAGCATTACAATCAACTTTGCAATGAATTAAACGAAATAGAACCGATTAAGGAGGAATTTTAATTATGTGTCAAATGGTACTGAATAATGACAAAAACGGCGTCGAATTGTATTTTGAATCAAAACCGGCAACCAACATAATTGCCGATTTGAAAGAGTTTGGGTTTAGATGGCATACGGCAAAGAAATGTTGGTTTGCCAAACAAAATCAACGGACTATGAGCAAGGCAAACGAGCTTGCCGAAAATAAAACGGCAGAAATAGTCGGTAAAGAAGATAAAATTGAGGAAGATTATTGTTTGCCTTGTAACTTAAACATTTGCAAAAGTAGTGAGGAAAGTATTTTAAATAATCATAAATCCTCATATTTTAAAGAAGAAAAAATGTATGCACATGTTTATGCGGATAGTATTGTAGTTATTGATTTAACTAATGCAATGAAGACTGGCAAAACTTGCACATATTATGCTTTGCGTGACAATATTAGAGGTGATTTTATTATCAATCTCTATAATAAGGGAATTAAAACTTTCGCGGATTTGTTTGCGGCAATAAAAAATGGTGAGCTTACAGAATTCATGTCAACCTCTGAACAAAAATCTTCAAGCACATTCAGCCCGTTTGTTAAAGTACCACCTATTAAAACACCGGAAAAGTGGACTAAAGCACACATATGGAAAGCAATTTTGTCCGGGCAAATTTGGGAAGGCACGACTTCATATCACTATACGGACGATTATGCCTATGATGCTGCTTACAATTATGGACAAGGTTGCCGCGTAGATTTAATTAAATTGGCCATAGAAATTATCGAGGATAATTGCAAAGGATATTCTATTCATGTGGGTGAAACAGACAATGACGGGAATATCTACATTGGATTTTCGACTTATTCTTATGATTACAAAACTCTTGTTTACAATGAGAATTTTAACCACGAAAAGAAAGTTAAAGCACGACAAGAAAAAGCCGATGAGTTAAAAAGATATAACGAAGAAATGCGTAATAAAGTTATTCGGTTAGATCCAAACGATTTTTTTGACAATAAGGTATATTCATGTAAATGGATTGAGCAAGACGGCAATACCGGTAAATATGAAGTCAAATCCAAATTGATGTTTGGTAGCTCATTATTTTGGTCTGATGACGAAGATAGGCAGCAAACCAAAGATTTTATTTTTGTTGAACTTTATAACATTATTCCCGACAAGTTTTATACAATTACCGATTTCTTTAATCGTGCGACAAACGAAAGTGTCTATGAGGATAAGCGAATATTAAAGACAGGAAATTGGGAACATATTTGCACTGGATTAAGTCTTACTGAAATGTTAGATGAAGGCAAAAAATTTGATACTATACAGGAGAATAACATTTCTTTTGAACAATTAAGAAAACAATTAACAGCACACGCAAATGGCACTTCTTTTTGGATTGGGTGTAAAGATGAAACCAATTATACTCAAGAATTATACAAATTGAATGTTGAGGAGATGAAAGTTCAAGAATTTCAAAACAATGCGAATGAGGAGTTTGTATGCGTGATTTAATTTTAAACGAAACTGATAGCAAAAATTTTTATCCGACACCTGCATATTTGGTCGAAAAAATGCTGAACAAAATTCCTTATAAAGAATTACAACAAATTCATAGCGTATTGGAGCCGTCTGCCGGTAAGGGCGATATTGCAAAAATTGTCAATGATAAGTTGGCCAAACGAGATTACTACGGATCTAAAGGTGAAGCTCCGGATTTAGATTGTATTGAAATTGATGCCAACTTAAGGGCAGTTTTAAAAGATAATGATTTTCGGGTTGTTTATGATGATTTCTTAAACTACCATTCCATGAAACAGTATGATTTGATAATCATGAATCCACCTTTTGACAATGGCGATAAACACTTGCTTAAAGCGTTAGAAATGCAAGAACACGGTGGCAAAATTCTTTGTCTTTTAAATGCAGAAACGCTAATAAATTTATGGTCCAACACCCGTAGGGATTTAGTACAAAAACTTAATAAATACAATGCGGATATTGAATTTATTGATAATGGATTTTCTCATGCCGAAAGAAAAACAAATGTACAGACGGCGTTGGTTTATGTAGATATTGCCCCTGACAAACAAAATACATATGATAGTTTCATTGTCGAGAATTTAAAAAAGGGAAAAGAGGTGGAAGATGCAACATATAGTGCAAGCGAATTAACAACAGGTGATTTTATTAAACAAATTGTCGATCAATATGACTTTGAAGTTAAAGTTGGAATTGGTTTGATTAGAGAATATAAATCTGTTGTACCGTATTTCCGCAGCGACATTAAGGATGGTACGAATAACAGTACAATTCTTTTTTTGAATATAACATCCGAAAATGAATTTATCAAACTAATGAGGCGTAAATATTGGACTGCATTATTTAACAATGAAAAATTTACAAAAAACCTTACATCGAATTTATTGCAAGATTATTATAATCAAATCGGTAAATTAGAGAATTATGATTTTAACATTTTCAATATTAAATCAATACAGTTGGACTTGTCTAAGAACCGAATGGCGGGTATTGAGGATACAATATTAAATTTGTTTGAGGAATTCTCTCATAAGCATCATTGGTATGACGAAACATCAAGTAATATTCACTATTATAACGGATGGAAAACAAATAAGTCTTATATCATCAATAAAAAGGTCATTATACCCCTAAATGCTTATGACTGGTATTTCAAGAGTTACGATCCAGATTATAAAGTCAGAGATAAGCTGTCCGATATAATTCAAGTACTTGATTATTTAGATAGTAGCGATACAAAGGATGATGTACGAAAAATTCTAAACACTTCCAAAGAAACCGGCCAGACAAAAAAGATTCACTTCAAAAATATTGATGTGACATTTTACAAAAAGGGAACTTGTCATATTGAATTTACAAATCTTGAATTGTTGAAACGATTTAATATTTTTGGATCACAAAAGAAAGGGTGGTTGCCGCCATCATATTGCAAAAAGAAATATAGCGATATGACGGTTGAAGAACAAGAAGTAATCAACGAATTTGAGGGGCGTGAGAGTTACGAGGAAGTATTTGCGAATAAAGAAAAATATCTAATGGATTCAAATCAAAATATTTTAATGATAGGAAGCTAAAAAATGAAACATCCGGAACATTCAATTTATTTTGTAGAACGTAATATTCGCGGAGCTTGGATAATCTATGGGCTTGCTGGAGTAAGGCAATATTACTATTATACCAAAAGGCAAGCTATAGATTTGTATAAAAAGGAATGCGAAAAGATTTTTGTAAATGAGTAAGGAGGTGCTATTGAAATGAAAACACTATATACATACGGCGAAATACTTAACAATATCGAAGTGCTACGGTATTGCGAAGATGTAGGCATTATAGAACCTTATTCACTAAAGGGAAATCTTTTAACATATTATTCGCTTTATCCCGAAGGTATGTATAAGGTGCAGCATAATATGAAAACCGGGTGTGAAACGCGAAAATTACTTAGGTATAAAAATTTTCGGCATCTACCTAAAATGTTTTACGGAGAATATGGTGGAACGAAATACAATTATTATATAGGCTAAGGAGTAAATTATGAACATCGAATTAGATTGTGGGCAATGGATTACGGGCAATGGCTATTCGATAGCTGGTAATTCAGATGACGGTTATACCGTTTGGGAAACCGACAAGGGTGAAGACAGCGACACGCTTTATGAAGGTGACTTTGAACATTGCCTTGCTTGGTGCTATAACAGTTAAAATAAAAATTTAAAAATAAAAAAGGAGTAAATTATTATGAAAAAGAACGAAGTTAAAAAGACAGTTGAGCAGGTAGTAAGAGTGGAGTACATTGCAGAGGACGGGCACGTTTTCTATGGTGTAAATGGCGAAGAAGAGTGCAAAAAGTATGAGGAATCAGCTTTGTTTGCGGTAAGCAAAAATATGCAAAGGCTAAATGTTGAACCTGCAAGCGAACACGATCTAAACGAAAGTGGTTCTGAGGACAATGAGCTTGAAGTGTTTAATATACAGACAAAAGAGGATTTAGAAAATCTTAAAAGATATTTATATTTGAAATTAACAAAGAATGGCGCAAGTGAAAAGACAATTAAAGAAGTGTTTGAGAGCACCAATGGCCGAGAAAATTTTGTGTTTAATAATGTAACTATCGGTCACGAAGTATTAGTGTTTTGGTCATTCGATCAACATTGGGCATGGACATATGGGGATGGTAGTGTTGAAGCATATTGTAATTGGATAAAAACCAAATATAACAAGATCATAACCCCTAAAGAAAGCGTAACAAAATCTGAATAAAATGGAGGTATAAAAATGAAAACAGCACAATTTACTGTGGTTTGTAATGCCGTTTATAAATCTGAACTTGAAATTCCAGATGAAGTCGATACAAATGACTACGAAGAAGTAGCCGCATACATTAGAGATAATTTAGATAAGTGTAGTGTTGAAGATTTAGAATGGATAAGCGATTGGGAAAATGATGCTGTAACTGGGGAAGATATTACAAGTATTGCGGAGGAATAAAAATGAAATATAAGGTTTATTTCAATTATTGTGCGTGTGTAACACGAGAAGTTACAGTTAAAAACGAAGATGAATTAAACGAAGTAATTGACGAGCTACGGAATGAAATACCTGAAATTGAGATAGCCGATTCTATTATAGAAAACAGTGTAGATTATGAGGAGGTCTTATAATGAGGGACGAGTTTTGCAAGTGTCATTTTTGCACACACTACGATGAATACGAGGGATGCGAATGGGGATGTGATAACTACGATGATTTTAAACCGGACAAGAATAAGCTTATTAAAAAGACTAAAAGTTATGATATTTCTGTTTCCGACCTTATTGCATTGATAAATTTAGGGTGAGTGATATGAAACTCTTCAAACCTATGCCTCTTGAAGAGGCAAAGAAATTTTATGAAGAATTGAAACAAGTAAAAAATAATCGTCTTGTCGCTATCGCTATGGATGATATTTATTTCTTTACAAATGGATTGACAAAAGATTATTGAGGAGGGTAATTTATGAAAACTTTTAGTAAAAAGGTTGATTTGCGTAGCCGAAAAGAAATGATTGATTTTTTAACTAATCATTTCCGCTACGACACAATGAACAGTTGGAATTGCTCAACATCGTATGCAGCTAATGTAAAAATATATAATTTGGGATTTAATTCGGCAGATGAGGCAAAGCTATACGAGCTGAGGGAAACTAATGAATTTTACACTGAAATAAATTGGATGCTTGACGATTTTGCGGCGGAACATGATCATTTATGGCAAGTTGGTTTTAATGGTCGTAGTGGTGGATACCTTGTGCTTTATGAAGGATTTAAAAAACCTTCAGAATACAAATCCTATTGCACAAATTGCGGACAACGGAATTTTAAAACAGTCGAAGAAACACACGGCTGTAAGTGTGGTCGCTGTGGGTCAGATTCAAGAATAAATTATAAGACACAACAATATGAATATGGTTGTTATCCCGGTAGGAGTGTTGATATGAATGAAGACTTTGAAGATTGGGATATATATTCTCTTCGCAACAGAGTAAAGCTTGTTCAAGAATTTGATCAGCTTTGCGATGATATTCTGGAATATGTTAAAGATTTGATTGATAATTCAGTAGTTGAGGAAGAAACATACTATGTTCCGAAAACCAAAAAAGTTTTGGTAACTGTATAAGAGGAACTTGGCATTGATATAAAATGCCACTTTGATGAAAGGAGATTGTACAAA